>Ga0207705_10000537_pt1 | contig 31974 bp, 36 predicted proteins | sample KBSC13metaG_FD_184314 | JGI IMG/M metagenome (GOLD analysis project Ga0207705, IMG submission 184314) | Corn rhizosphere microbial communities from Kellogg Biological Station, Michigan, USA - KBS C1-3 metaG (SPAdes) (version 2) | ecosystem: Host-associated > Plants > Roots > Rhizosphere > Soil ... | reverse complement strand
ATCAGCGCGAGGTTGTCGGCCATTGTCTTGCCGAAGCCGATGCCGGGATCGAGGATGATCCTGGCGCGGTCGATTCCGCCGGCGACCGCCCGGTCGCGCGCGGCGGCGAGCCAGTCGAACACGTCGAGCACGACATTGCCGTAGCCGGCGTCGGCGTGGAGATCGTCGCCGCTGCGATCGACCGCGCCCGGCGCGTGCATCAGGATCACCGGCTTGCCGCTCGCGGCGGCGAATTCGAGGCTGCGCGGGTCGTGGCGCAAGGCCGAGACGTCGTTGATGATCTGCGCCCCGGCGGCGAGCGCCGCTTCCATCACCGCCGGCCGGCGGGTGTCGACGCTGACCGCCGCGCCCATCGCCGCGCAGCGTTCGACCACCGGGATCACGCGCTTGAGCTCGTCGCCTTCCCACACCGCGGCCGCGCCCGGCCGGGTGCTCTCGCCGCCGATGTCGACGATCGCCGCGCCGGCCTCGACCATCTCGGCGGCATGGGCGGTGGCCCGGTCCGGATCGTCGAGAAACTCGCCGCCGTCCGACATGCTGTCGGGCGTGACGTTGAGCACGCCCATGATTTGCGGCTGATCGAGGCGGATGGTGCGCTCACCCAGTTGCAGCGGCGGATGCGCGATACGCAAGTTGGCCCATTGCGCTTCGGCTTCGGCACCCAGTTCGCCCGGAAGCTCCGCCAGCACGGCGTCGATCGTCTGCGCGGTGGCGAGCGCCCGCTCCGCGACCTTGCCATCGCGGCGAATGATCACCGCGAACTCGCGGGCGTAGGCCATCCCGCCCGCCAGCCGCACCGCGTCGCCGACGAAGGCCTGTGGCGAAGGGGCGAACGTCAGCGGCTGGATGTAAAGACTGTCGGTCATCGGCACCCCCCTACACACGCACGAACCGCGAGGCGAGATCGGTGGCCGCGGCACAGGGCGGAATCGCTTTCCTACACAGGACGTTCATCTTACGTTCCAGGAATGCCCGCGCCAACCCACTTCGCGCCCGTTGACGCTCCGGCCGGCCACCCTTTACGGCTCCGCGCGGAAACAGGAAGGACGCAGAAGGTCACAAATGTCCTACGGAAAATGGCTCGGAGTTGTGATCTTTTCGTGCATAACTATTTGAATTCAAATATAATTCTTGGGTCACACGGTGTGACCTTGTGTGACTTTGGCGTGACTCGCGCCAACGGCGGAACATTCGACGGGTTAATCTTCGACCGCCAGCAAGTAGAGCTGCCGCAGCGCGTCGAGCGGCTTGACCTCGCCTTTGTGCTGGAGGTGCCAGAAGGTCCAGCCGTTGCAACTCGGTGCGCCTTGCAGGGTCTTGCCGACGTGGTGGATCGAACCTGTTTGGGTGTCGCTGGCGATCGAGCCGTCGGCCCGGACGGTCGCGGTCCAGCGGCGCTGCTTGTCGAACAGCTCGGTCCCCGGCGGAAGCAGGCCCGAGGCGACGACCTCGCCGAAGGCCACGCGCGGCGCATCCTTGCGGCTTTGCATCGTCGCCAGCGCGCTTTCGTCGAGCGGCAATTCCTTCTCGATGCGCTTGAGCGCCACGCGGCGATAGCCTTCCTCACGCTCGCAGCCGATCCATTGGCGGCCGAGACGCTTGGCCACCGCGCCGGTGGTGCCGGTGCCGAAGAACGGGTCGAGCACCACGTCGCCCGGTTCGGTCGTCGCCAGCAGCACACGGTAGAGCAGCGCCTCGGGCTTCTGCGTCGGGTGGGCCTTGTGCCCGTATTCCTTCAAGCGCTCCTGCCCACCGCAAATCGGAATCACCCAGTCGCTGCGCATCTGCAGCTCGTCGTTGAGCGTCTTCATCGCGCGGTAGTTGAAATGGTAGCGCGCCTTTTCGCCCATGCTCGCCCACAGCAGGGTCTCGTGGGCGTTGGTGAAGCGGGTGCCACGGAAGTTCGGCATCGGATTGGACTTGCGCCAGACGATATCGTTGAGCAGCCAGAAGCCGAGGTCCTGCACCATCGTGCCGACGCGATAGATGTTGTGGTAGCTGCCGATCACCCACAGCGCCCCGTCCGGCTTGAGCACGCGGCGCGCTTCGACCAGCCACTCGCGGGTAAACTTGTCGTAGGCCGCGAAGCTGGCGAACTGGTCCCAGTGATCGGTCACCGCATCGACGTGGCTGCCGTCGGGCCGGTTGAGATCCCCGCCGAGCTGGAGGTTGTAGGGCGGATCGGCGAACACCAGGTCGACCGACGCGCTCGGCAGACCGCGCATCGCGGCCACGCAATCGCCCGGCAGGATGCGCCCGAGCGGCAGCTCTACCGCCTGCGCGGCAGGGCGCAATTTCGTGATCTGTCCCATTATTCCTCGATGATCCCCCAGAGTTATCCACAGGGTGAGTCCGACCGAGTCCGCCGTCAAGCGCCAAGTGCGAACATTGGCCTTGGGGTGGATCGGCTTTGATGCGGAACGAAAAGAGTCCCGCACATCATCTTGAGTCCATTGCCTTTTGGTGGACTCAACATCTTGTGGTGTGGCCCGAAGGACTCGACGGCGGGTTTTTTGGCGCGCAGAAGCCCTCGCCATCTGACCGGACAACCGGAGGACGGGAAGAATGACCTTGAAAGTGATCGGCGCCGGGCTCGGGCGCACCGGAACCTTGTCGCTCAAGCTGGCGCTCGAGCACATCGGCTTCGGCAAGTGCTACCACATGTCGGAAATGCTCTCGCAGATGCGCAGCCACCTGCCGCTGTGGATCGAGGCAGCGAAGGGCAACCCGCAGTGGGATGCGATCTTCGCGGGCTACCAGTCGACCACCGATTATCCCGGCTGCATGTTCTGGCGCGAGCTGGTGGCGAAATATCCCGACGCCAAGGTGATCCTCAGTACGCGGGATGCCGAGCGGTGGTTCGAATCCGGCGCCGCGACGGTGTTCTCGGCCCCGCACCGCGCGCGCTTCGAAGGCAATCCGATGATGGCCGAGTTCTTCCGCCTGACGGTGTTCGACGATCTCGAGCAACGCCTCGGCGACCGGGCGAAGATGGTCGAGTACTTCAACCACTGGAACCAGGCGGTCATCGATGAAGTACCGCCGGAAAAGCTGCTGGTCCACCGCTCGTCCGACGGCTGGGAGCCGCTGTGCGAATTCCTCGAGGTGCCGGTGCCGGCGGAGCCCTATCCGCGGGTCAACAGCCGCGAGGAAATGACCGAGCGCACCGGCCAGCTCGACGAAGGCGGCCATTCCGGCCCGCCGCCGCCCGATCTATTCGAACGCATGATCCGCGGCTACCTCGACGACCTGAAGCGGCAGGCTTTCCCGGAAGCCGCCGCATGAAGGTCATCGGCGCGGGCCTCGGCCGCACGGGCACAATGTCGCTCAAGTTCGCGCTCGAGCACATCGGCTTCGGCCCGTGCTACCACATGATCGAATTCATGGCGCACATCCCGCGCGACCTGCCGAAGTGGCTCGATGTCGTCGACGGCAAGCCAGACTGGGACTCGGTGTTCGACGGCTATGCCGCGACGGTGGATTACCCCGGCTGCACTTATTGGCGGGAGCTCCTGGCCAGGTGGCCGGAAGCGAAGGTGATTCTGACCACCCGGAACCCCGAAAGCTGGTTCGAATCGGCGAACGAGACAGTGCTTTCGCCACGCATGCGCGCCATGCTCGGCCAATCGCCGATCCGCCGGTTCATGGAAGCGACTGTGAACACAAACTTCGGCGACAGGATCGAGGACCGCGCGTTCATGATCGACCACTTCCGCCGCTGGAACGACGATGTGATCGCGAGTGTGCCGGCGGACAAGCTGCTGGTCTTCCAGGCGGCGGATGGCTGGAGGCCGTTGTGCGAGTTCCTCGGCGCGCCAGTGCCCGACGAGCCCTATCCCCGCATCAACAGCCGCGCGGACATGAACTTGCGTGTCGCGCAGGGAGTGCAGCAGCTGGAGGACGGCCCCCCGAGTGCGGAACAAATGGCCGCGATGGGCCGCGCCCGGATGGAGCAGATGCGCGCAATGGCGTTTCCGAAAAGCTAGACGGCGAACAAATCGGCCTGCGCGACCGGCGCGAAGCTCTTGCGGTGCAGCGGGCACGGGCCGTGCTCGCGCAAGGCCCTCAGGTGATCGGGCGTCGAATAGCCCTTGTTGCTGACCCAGTTATATTGCGGGTGGGCCAGGTGGTATTCGCGCATGATCCGGTCGCGGTGCTCCTTGGCGACGATCGAGGCAGCGGAGATCGCCGGCTCGAGCGCGTCGCCGCCGACGATCGGCCGCGCGTTCCAGCGCCAGTCCGACACCCGGCCGTGCGGCGTCAGGTTGCCGTCCACCAGCGCCTCGCTGCAATCGACCCCGAGCGCTTCGCACAGCCGGTGCATCGCCAGGGTCATCGCCAGCATTGTCGCGCCGAAGATGTTGAGGCGGTCGATGTCCGCGACCTCGACCACGCCGATGCCGAAGGCGCAGCGGCGGCGAATGCGCTCGTCGGCCACGGCGCGCCGCTCGGCGGTCAGCTTCTTGGAATCGTCAAGCCCCACCGGTCGCGGCTTGCACAGGACCACCGCGGCTGCGACAACCGGCCCCGCCAGTGGGCCCCGCCCCGCTTCGTCGACACCGGCGACGAGCAGCCCGGGTGACCAGCTGGCGCAAAAATCAGACGAAGGCGTTCCGGAGAGCATGCTGATGAGAATCTCGACTTTCGCCCTATCGCTGTCCGCCCTCGCGATCGCAAGCTGCGGCAGCGCCCAGTCTGGGGAAAGCGCCGTACCGACGGCGACGAAGGCGCCGTTCAAGGTCGCGCAGATCGGCACGGACAGCTTCAAGGAACCGTGGGCGATCTCGGTCGAACCGGGCACCGGCCGCCTGTTCATCACCGAAAAGGGCGGGACGATGAAAGTCGTCGATCCCCGAACCGGGCAGCGCGGCGACGTGACCGGGATGCCGCAAGTCGCCTATGGTGGCCAAGGCGGCCTGGCCGACTTCATCTTCGCGCCCGATTATGCCCGCAGCCACGCGATCTACCTGAGCTGGGCGGAAGCGGGCCAGGGCAACGACAAGGGCGGCGCGGTGGGGCGCGGCACGCTCACCTGCCCCGCATTGGGCAATTGTCATGTCGATGGCCTGAAGGTCATCTGGCGCCAGCAACCCAAAGTCGGCGGCGTGCTGCAATATGCCCTGAGGATGACGTTCTCGCCCGACGGCAAGTACCTGTTCGTCTCCTCGGGCGACCGGGTGGCGATCGACTACGTCCAGAAGATGGACAACAACCTCGGCAAGATCGTCCGCCTGCTGCCCGACGGCAAGCCGGCGCCCGGCAATCCGTTCGCGGCCAAAGGGCACCCGGCGGACGAGATCTGGACTCTCGGCCACCGCAATCCGCTCGGCCTCAAGTTCGATTTGAAGGGCCAGCTGTGGGACCTCGAGCATGGGCCAATGGGCGGCGACGAGATCAACAAGCTTGTGCCGGGCGACAACTACGGCTGGCCGATTGTCTCCAACGGCGACAACTACAACGGCACCCCGATCCCGCGCCATTCGACCCATCCCGAATTCCACGCCCCGGCGATCAGCTGGAACCCGGTCATCGCGCCGGGAGGCATGATCTTCTATTCGGGCAGACTGTGGCCGGAGTGGAAGAACCAGGCGATCATCGCCGGGATGAAGACCCAGGCGATCATCCGCGTTTCGCTCAGCGGCGACAAAGGCACCGAGGAGGCGCGCTACGACATGGGCCACCGCATCCGCGGCCTCGCCGAAGCCCCCGACGGTTCGCTTTATGTGATCGAGGACGGCCAGGGCGGGCGTCTGCTGCACCTGACCAAGTGAGTCCCTGCACTTAAGCAATTGCAAGGGCTGACCCTCGTCCTTATCGGCGCGCCCACCGATGGCCGTCCCGACTCGCACGCTGATCCCGCTCGCCAATGTCGATCCCGCGATGATCGAGCAGGTGCTCGACCGGGCGTTCGGCGAGGACCGGCTTCAGCGGACTTCGTACAAGATCCGCGAGGGGATGGACTGGCTCCCGGCGCTGAGCTTTGCCGCGCTCGATGAAGAGAGCATGCTCGCCGGAACGATCCAGGCCTGGCCCGTTGCGCTGACCGATCCGCAATGCCGGCCCCACCCGCTAATCATGGTCGGCCCGGTGGCCGTGTTGCCCGAGCATCAGGATCAGGGCTACGGCCGGGCGCTGATGGCCGCGCTCGCCGCCAGTCTCGAGCCGGCCGCGCCGTTGCCCCAAGTGCTGATCGGCGACACCGCCTATTACGAGCGCTTCGGCTTCACCAACGCCTACACGCGCGGCTGGCGCTGTCCCGGCCCGTGGGAGCCCGAACGGCTGATGGTGCGCACCGATCGCCCCGACGTCCTGCCCGGCGAAGGCATGCTCGGCCCTTGGCTGGCCTAGGGCGATCTGGCATCGCAGGGTCCGTGCCCTACGAGCCGCCGCCCGACCTCGCCACCTTGTCGCTCGCCGAGATTGCCGCGGCGGCGGAAGCGCGCAAGCTGCCGCCGGTCGAGCAATGGCATCCGGCGGAGACCGCCGACAGCCACATGCGCATCGCCGCCGATGGAACCTGGTTTCACGAGGGCAAGCCGATCGCACGGCCGGCGATGATCCGCGCGTTCGCCTCGCTGCTGATGCGCGACGAGGCTGGCCAGCACTGGCTGGTCACGCCGGAGTGCCGCCAATCGATCGACGTCGAGGATGCGGCGTTCATTGCGGTCGAGATGCGCCCGGTGGAGGGATCGCTGAGCTTCCGGCTCAACACTGATGAGGTGACGATCGCCGGCCCCGCGCATCCGCTGCGCGCGGCCGGCGATCCGGACGTCCCGGCGCTCTACCTCGGAGTTCGCCGTGGGTGCGAGGCGAGGCTCAATCGTTCGACTTACCTGCAACTGGTCGAGCACGCGCTGGCGGGCGGCGGCCTGACCGTCGCCAGCGGCGGCGCGACGTTCGCACTGGTGCCCGCATGAGCGCGCTTTTCGACCGGCTCGAACGCCTGTTCCATGCCGGAAGCCACGTCGGTTCGATCGGGCTGCGCGACGATTCCGCCTGGGCTCCCCTCGAGCTTCGCCCGGCGGCGGTGCTAATCGCGGTGACGGACCGTCCGGAGCCGGGCGTGCTCCTCACGCATCGCCCCGAGACGATGACGCGTCATCCCGGGCAAGTCGCCTTTCCCGGTGGCAAGTTCGAGCCCGGCGAAGACGCGGTCGCGGCCGCGCTGCGCGAGGCGCACGAAGAGCTGGCGATCGATCCCGCCAAGGTTCGGGTCGTCGGAACAACCGACAGTTTCGTCACCGGCTCCGGCTTCACGTTGACCCCCGTGCTCGGCCTGGTCCCGCCCGACCTCCCGCTCGCGCCGGATCCGCACGAGGTGGCAAGCTGGTTCGAAGCTCCACTGCGTTTCGTGCTCGACCAGGCCAATCATGTCCGCAAAGTCGGGCTGTTTCGCGGTCACGAGCGCGAATACACCGAGATCGACTGGCAGGGGCACCGCATCTGGGGAATCACCGCGTCGATCCTCAGCAACCTGTCGCACCGGATGGCTTGGCAGGAACTCATCGATGGCTGAGAATGACGCATCATCCCCTCTTCCGTTCGTCCTGAGCTTGTCGAAGGACCGCTTTTTCTTCTAGCGCACCGTTCACAGGAAGAACCGCCCTTCGACAAGCTCAGGGCGAACGGGGGTGGGTTTGGCAACGCTTCCCAAAGCCGATTGGACGCAGCGCGAGGATCTCGCGCAGCTCGTCGACGTGCTCGGCCGCGGGAATCTGCGTTGGGTCGGCGGCGCGGTGCGCGACACGCTGCTCGGCAGCGCCGTGAAGGACATCGATGCGGCGACGCCATTGACGCCGGACGAGGTCATCGCCCGCCTCGATGCGGGGACGATCCGCAACGTTCCGACCGGCATCGACCACGGCACCGTCACCGCAGTTCTGCCCGCCGGGACGGTCGAGATCACCACCTTGCGCAAGGACGTCTCGACGGACGGCCGCCGCGCCACCGTTGCCTTCTCCGACGATTGGCGCGTGGATGCGGCCCGGCGGGATTTCACGATCAACGCGCTTTACGCGGACCCCGCCAGCCTGGAGCTGTTCGATTACTTCGATGGCTTGGGCGACCTCGCGGATCACCGCGTGCGCTTCATCGGCGACCCGCGCGATCGCATCCGCGAGGATCGCTTGCGGATTCTGCGTTACTACCGCTTCCAGGCGCGGTTCGGGGCAACCCTCGATGATGACGCCGAGCGCGCCTGCGCGGAACTCGCGCCAATGCTCAAGGGCTTGAGCCGGGAACGGGTCGGCTGGGAGCTGCAGAATCTGCTCTCGGTCGCCGATCCCACCGCCACGGTCACGCGGATGTACCAGCAAGGCGTGCTCGGCGTTGTCCTTCCGGAGGCCGGTGAGCGGGAGATCGTCGCGTTCGAACAGTTGGTCGAGGCCGAGCGTGCGGCCGGTCTGCCGCCGGCGCCGATCCGCCGCCTCGCCGCGCTGCTTCCGGCGCAACCGCGGGCGGCGGAGCAAGTGGCTGCGCGGCTGCGCCTGTCGACCGCGCAAAGGAAACGGCTCGCCAGCGCCGCCAACAGGGAGCGGCCCTCGGCCGGCGACGCGCGGGCCCTCGCCTACCGCCTCGGCCGCGAAGAGGCGATCGACCAGTTGCTCCTGACAGGCGAGAACATTGCGCCCCTGCGGCTGTGGGCGGTGCCGGAGCTGCCGCTCAAGGGCGGCGAGATCGTCTCGCGAGGCGTCGCCGCCGGCCCGGACGTCGCGCGCATCCTGCAGGCCGTCGAGCGGCGCTGGATCGCCGAAGGGTTTCCCGGCCGCCGCCGCGTCGAAGCCCTGCTGGACCAGGAACTGGGCAGCAAACCGACCGGCTGAACACCCGCTTCATCGAAGCTTCAGGCGAAATCATGTACTTGAGGGGTTGCCAATCCAGCACCCAGCTGGAACGGTGGGAGCGTCCGCCTCGGCGGGCGCCGCGGGCATCGGTTTCGCCGGTGCATCAGGGCCTCGGCTCCTATCCGCACTCAAACCAGCGCCGGCCTTCGCGCGTCCACGCGTGACCGCCAGCCTTTGACCCGGAGGGTAGACAAATGAAAACCACAACCACGATCTTCGCCGCCGCCGTGCTTTCGCTGGCAACCGTTTCCGGCGGCGCCTACGCGCAAGCCGCCAGCGTCCAGGCCGGTCAGACGGTGTACGGTTCGGACGGCGGCGAAGTCGGCAAGATCGACAAGGTCGAAAACGGCACCGCCGTGGTCAACACCGGCACGCACACGTTGGGCCTGACGCTCGACAAGTTCGGCAAGAGCCCGAAGGGCCCGACGATCAGCGTGACCAAGGCGCAGCTCGACGAGCTGGTCGAGAAGGCCAACGCCGATGCGGCCGCCAAGCTCGATGCGGCGCTTGTCGTCGGGGCGGCGGTGGTCGACAACACCGGCGTGGCGCTCGGCACCATCGACAAGGTCGATGGCGACAACATCGTGCTCAAGACCGAAAAAGGCCCGGTCTCGATGACCCGCAAGTACTTCGCGATGTCCAACGGCGCGCTGACGGCGCTGGTCACCAAGGACCAGGTGCTGGCAAGCCTCGACGCCGCGCAGAAGTCGTAAACCTTCTTCGCCCCATGAGCGGCCGAGACGCTCGCTGCGCCTCGGCCCGATTTTCCGTTTGCCGCGGAACCTGACTTCGGACAATCTGCGCTGATTGCGGCGCGGAGGGGGCATGCCGAACGCACCTTCGGGATGGATTTGGGTTGCGGCGGGGCTGCTGGCGCTAGTGCCGGTGCATGCGCGCGCCGCGCAGGCGAAGTGCTCGCTCCGCGCCTTCACGATGCCGGTGACCATGGAAGGGCTGCGCGCGAGCGTGCCGGTCAAGGTAAACGGCGTGGAAACCGATTTCTGGATCGATTCCGGCGCGTGGTTCAGCATCATGTCGAAGGCGAAGGCCGATGAATTGAGCCTGCGACTGAGGAATGCCCCGGGATATCTCCGGCTCGAAGGCATCGGCGGCTCGTTTTCGGCGCAAGTGGCGACGATCAAGGACTTCGCTGTGGTCGGCGCGGCCTTGCACGACGTGGACTTTATCGTCGGCGGCAGCGATGCGGGAAACGGCCTGATCGGCCGCAACCTGCTAACCGCGTTCGACACCGAATTCGACCTCGCGCACGGTGAACTGAAACTCGACAGCGCGCAGAACTGTCAAAACACCAACATGGCGTACTGGGCGAACGACAAGCCATTCTTCACCGTACGGCTGTTGCCCGACAAGCAAGGCGAGCTGATCAAGGATTTTCAGCTGCCAGTCTTGCTGAATGGAATCGAGGTTCATGCGGAAATCGACAGCGGCGCGGTAACGCTCATCAGCAGGCGCGCCGCCGAGCGTGCCGGAATCGATCTGAAAGCCCCGGGCATCAAGCCCGTCAATGGCCTCCGCGGCTTTGGTCGTCACTTTCAGCAGGGATGGATCGTTCCATTCAAGAGCGTCGACATCGGCGATGAAAAAATCCTCAACCCCAAGCTGACCGTAATCGACGGCGGCATAACGGATGCCGCTGACGGGCCCGACATGTTACTTGGGATCGATTTTCTGCTCGCCCATCATCTGTACGTTTCGCGTGCGCAGCATCTAATCTACTTCACTTACAGCGGTGGCGACCCCTTCGTGACCGACGCGGCAAGCGCAAGGCCACACGACCCGGCGACAACTCGTCCGCCGGCCATTCCGCCTGGCACGCATCTGGTGCAAGCAGTTAACGAACGTCCGCAATCGCAAAGCGCCGGAGATCTTGCCCGCGAAGGTGCCGCGCGGCTTGCGCTGAAGGACACGCCCGGCGCTATCAAGGATTTTTCGCGCGCCATCGATCTCGCACCGGACAACGCGTCCTACTACAAGCAGCGCGCCGTGGCGCGAATGTCAGCCGGCGATCAATTGGGTGCCCGCAACGACCTGAACCAGGCAATCGAACACGCTCCAAAAGATCCCGACTTGCGTCTTTTTCGCGCGGAAGTCCGCCATCTCGACAAGGACGATTCAGGCGCATGGGCCGACGCGGCGGCAGCGAAGGCGCTTATCCCGCCGCAATCGCTCGACATCGCGGCGGTGGCCGCTCTTTATGACGAGCTCGGACACGCGGGCGATGCGGTTCCGCTGTTCGGTGACGTAATCGCCGCCCATCGGGATGACAGCCGACTGGGCAGTCTGCTGAACGGGCGCTGCTGGAGCCGCGCACTGGCGGGCGTCGAGCTCGACGACGCGCTCGCAGATTGCAACCGGGCGCTCAAGCTGACCGGCAAGGCCTCGGCCGTGCTCGACAGCCGCGCGCTCGTGCAGTTCCGCCGCAAAGACTATGCCGCAGCTTTGGCCGACTATGACGCCGTCCTCAAAGAGGACCCTAAGGCAGCATGGTCGCTATATATGCGCGGCAAGACCCTGATCGCTCTCGGCCAGGCCGACAAAGGCCAAGCCGACCGCAAGGCGGCCCTCACCCTCGATCCCGATGTACAGAAGCGTGCCAAGCTCTACGCCCTGACAGACTGAAACCGTTCGCCTCGCTAAAACCGATTGGTTCTTGGAAAACCTTGCGGCGGCAGCCGGCCGGCCGCGCCCCGGGCCACCTTCCACATCTGGATTTCACTCTCCGTGCGGGTGCGGCCGGTTTCGCCGCCCATCTGCCAGCTCAGGCCCTGGTCGAGTTTCAGCGTGGTGGCATCGGCGAGGCCGCCGTCGCGATAGCGTTGCAGCGTCACGCCCTGCCCTCGCGCCATGACCGGCAGCTCCTCGAGGTGAAAGATAACCAGCTTGCGATTGTCGCCGACCACCGCGACGTGATCGTGCGTGGAGTCGATCGGCCGCGCAACGACCAGCTTCTGCTTGTCCTTGAGGTTGACCACGCCGCGTCCCTTGCGCGTCTCGGCGAGCAGTTCGTCCGTCACTGCCGCGAAGCCTTTGCCCGCGGAGGACGCGAGCAGCAGCTGCGTGCCCGGCTTGTGGACGATAAGCGCCACGACTTGCGCGTCGGCGTCGATGTCGAGCGTGTTGCGGATCGGTTCGCCGAAGCCGCGGGCACCCGGCAGCTTGTCGGCGCCGAGCGTGAAGAAGCGCCCGTCGTCCGTCGCCAGCAGCAGCTTGTCGGTGGTCTGCGCGTGAATCACGAAAGCTTCCTCGTCGCCTTCCTTGTACTTCCACTCCTGTTCGAGATGGCCGCGCGCCGCGCGGATCCAGCCGCGCTGGCTGAGGATCACCGTGACCGGCTCCTTCTCGATCATCGCGTCCATGCTGAATTCGGTCGTGGGCGCGGCCTCCGCGATCGTCGTCCGGCGGCGGCCCAGCGCGGTGTCTTCGGCGTAGTCCTTGCGCAGCGCGACGAGGTCGCGCTTCAGCCGCGTGCGCTGGCGGGCCGGGCTGTCGAGGAGCTTCTCCAGCTCGGCGCGCTCGGCCAGCAAGTCGTCGCGCTCCCGCCGCAGCTCCATTTCCTCGAGCTTGCGCAAGCTTCTCAGCCGCATGTTCAGGATCGCCTCGGCCTGGCGGTCGGTCAGCGCGAACTCGGCCATCATCACCGGCTTGGGCTCGTCCTCGGTGCGGATGATCTCGATGATCCGGTCGAGGTTGAGGAAAGCGACGATGTAGCCTTCGACCAGCTCCAGACGGTCGGCGATCTTCTGCAGGCGGTGGCGGCTGCGGCGCTGGAGGATGTCGATCTGGTGCAGCAACCAGTGCTCGAGCAGCTCCTTCAAGCCCATCACCATCGGCGTGCGGGTCGCATCGAGGACGTTGAGGTTGAGCCCGAAGCGGACCTCGAGGTCGGTCAGCTTGTAGAGCGATTCCTTGAGCAGCTCGGGATCGACGTTGCGGCTCTTGGGCACGAGAACGAGGCGGATATTTTCATCGCTCTCGTCGCGCACGTCTTCGAGGATCGGCACTTTCTTGTCGGCGATCACCTGGGCGATCTGCTCGATCAGCTTGCCCTTGGGCACCTGGTAGGGAATCTCGGCGATGACGAGCTGGTACTGCCCGCCGCCGAGCCGCTCGATGCCGGCGTCGCGGTCGGCTTGGTCTTTCGACTCGGGCGCGAAGTAGCGGGCGCGCACGCGGAAGCTCCCGCGCCCGGTCTCGTAGGCGTGGCCGATCGCCGCGGCGCTGTCGACGATCAGGCCCCCGGTGGCGAAGTCAGGCCCGTGGAACAGCTCCATCAGCCGGACATGCTGCACGTGCGGATTGTCGATCAGCTCCAACGCGGCGTCGATCACCTCGGCGACGTTGTGGCTGGGAATGTTGGTGGCCATGCCGACGGCGATGCCGCTGGCCCCGTTGGCGAGGAGGTTGGGAAACAGCCCCGGAAAGATCGTCGGCTCTTCTTCCTCGTTGTTGTAAGTCGGGACGAAGTCGACCGTGCCTTCGTCGAGGCCCTCCATGAGCTGCATGGCGGTCTTGGTCAGGCGGCACTCGGTGTAGCGTTCGGCCGCGGCGTTATCGCCGTCGATGTTGCCGAAGTTGCCCTGCCCCTCGACCAGCGGGTAGCGCAGGGTGAACGGCTGCGCGAGGCGGACCATCGCGTCGTACAGCGCGAGATTGCCGTGCGGGTGGTACTTGCCCATCACGTCGCCGACGACGCGCGAGCACTTCTTGAACGCGCTGCCCGGATCGAGCCGCAGCCCGCGCATGCCCCATAGGATGCGCCGGTGGACCGGCTTCAGCCCGTCGCGCAAGTCCGGCAGCGAGCGCGCGGTGATCGTGGACAGGGCATAGACCAGGTAGCGCTCCGACAGCGCGCTATCGAACGGGGCATCGACGATCGCGTCGAACGGGTCCTTCTCATCTTCCACGGTAGGCGTCATGCGCTTGGCCCTAACACCGCCACGGTTCGTGGGACAGCGCGGAACAGCCCGCTTTCCCCACCCGTTCGGTGGGTGGATTTCCACTCAAGCAGGAGCGCCCCAAATGACCAAGCGCATCATGATCCTCGCGACCGACGGTTTCGAGCAGTCCGAGCTCGAAAAGCCCAAGGCGAACCTCGAGCAAGCCGGCTTCGAAACTGTCGTCGTTTCGCCCAAAGCCGGCGAGATCAAAGGCTGGCAGCACACCGACTGGGGCACCCCGGTCAGGGTCGACATGACGCTCGACGAGGTCGAGGCGGCAGACTTCGACGCGCTCGTGCTGCCGGGCGGCGTGATGAACCCCGACAAGCTGCGACAGGAGGTCAAGGCGGTCCAGCTCGTGCGCGACTTCTTCGATGCCGGCAAGACAGTCGCGGCGATCTGCCACGGGCCGTGGATGCTGATCGAGGCGGACGTCGTCAAAGGCAAGAAAGTCACCAGTTGGCCCTCGCTCCGCACCGACCTGTTCAACGCCGGCGGCGAGGTCCACGACGCCGAATGCGTCGAAGACGGCAATCTTATCACCAGCCGCAAGCCCGACGACATCCCCGCGTTCTCCGAAGCCGTGATCCGCGCGGTCGAGCGGCAGAAGGTCGAAGAGCCGGCCTAGCGCTTGCGCACGATAAGGTAGCTTTCGTCGTCGAACCACAGCGCGCCGTGCTTCCTCAGCACGGCACGGGTGGCGTCGAGGTAGGCGGAACTGCTCATTGCCTGGGCCAGGCGAGCGTCCTCGATCTGGGCAACGTAAGTGGCGGCGTTCCAGGCCGCGAGGAGGGTCGAGGTGCCGATCGACGCTTCCTCGCTGTCGATCTCGTCGGGCAGCGTGTGCATGTGATAGCGCAGCGGCTGGCCATTGGCCGGCTTGAAGGCGAACTTGCCGGCATCCTCGCCCATCGCGACCTTCACTGCCTCGAGCATCGCATTGCCCGGAGTGGTGAAGGGATCCTCGTCCGGCCAGACCTGGCGGACGATCTCGTGGCCCGGATCGTGCCCCGCCGAATGGATGCCGAGCAGCCGCCCGCCAGGGCCGAGCGCGCGGGCGAGCGGCGCCAGCACGCGCTCGGCCTTGAACTTGGTTTCGGCGCGCAAGCGGAAGGGCTGGCTCGCCAGCACAAGGTCGAAATCGGCCGGCGCGGCGCCCCGGCGCGGGATCACCGGGTCGAGGATGAAGCGGCAGTCCTCGCGGTAAAGCAACAGCACGGTCGGCGTCTCGGGCAGGAGCACGCCGCTCTTCTCGCTGACTCGGGTGCGCCAGTGCTCGGCGAGGAACGGCTGGAGATCGTGGATCTGCCGCTCGAAGTCGGCCGCCGTGGCGCCCTTGAGCGCCAACTCCTTCCACACCAGCGTCTCGGCCGTCGCGGCGTTGTGCGGCGCGAGCCACGGCGCGTCGGCATAGGGCAAGTTGGTCAGCGCGAGGACCATCTCGGGATGCTCGAAGAAGCGATCGGGCATCTTGTCGAGGGTCAGGCGGATATCCTCGAGGCTGATCTCCTTCGCCGCGATGTAGAACGGCAGCCGCTCGAACTTGCGGTGCATAACCCTGAGGAAGCGCGAGAGCACCGTCCCGTCGCCGACTCCGGCATCGAAGAAGCGCAACGCCGGCGGCTTGGGCGCGATGGCGTCGAGTTCCTGGGCGAGGCGCTGGGCGACCACCCATTTCTCCGAGCAGGTGTTGACGAACATCAGATATTTCTGACGGTTGTCGTAGAACCTGAAATTCGGCTTCAATGACTCTCTCCCCCGTCGACGCTCTCACCTCTTCTGCATGTCGCGGCTTTCCGCCGGTATTCTCACTTCGAGCCCGTCGAGCGCCTCGCTCAGCAGAACCTGGCACGACAGGCGGCTGGTGCGGGTGACTCCGGCGGCGAGGTCGAGCATGTCTTCCTCATCCTCGGCCGCCGGCGGCAGCTTGTCGAACCATTCGGGCGCGACGATCACGTGGCAGGTCGAGCAAGCCATCTGCCCTTCGCACGTCCCTTCGAGCGGCATTCCCGCCGCTTGCGCCACATCGAGCAGCGCGGCGCCCGGCGCCCCTTCGCCTTCGGTCGCTTCGCCGTTGCGGCCGATGAAGCGGACTCGGACCATGCTCACTCTTGCCCCTTCGCCGCTTCGAGGAGCAGCCCCGCGCCTTCCTCGAATTCAGCCATCGTCGTGTAGCGGCCGAAGCCGAGGCGGATCGAGCCCCGGCTTTGCGCCTGCGTCAGCCCGATCGCCGCGAGGATGCGGCTGGGCTTGCCGCTTTCGCTGGCGCACGCCGAGCCGGCGGAGAAGCACACCTGGCGGACATCGGACATCAGGCGCGCCACATCCAGCCCTTCGCGGTGGATGTTGAGATTGCCTTTGTAGCGGTGCGCTGCGCTGCCGTTGAGCTGCCACCCGGCGAACAGCTCACGCCCGCGCTCGAACAGCGCGGCGACATGGACGTTGTCCTCGTCCATCCGTTCGAGCGCCAGTTGGGCGGCCGCACCGAAGCCGGCGCACAGCGCGGGGCTGAGTGTGCCCGAGCGGAGACCCTGTTCTTGTCCGCCGCCGGTGATCACGGGATCGAGCTCCACCCCATCTCGAATCCACAGCGCGCCGATGCCCTTGGGGCCGTAGAACTTGTGCCCGGCGATCGCGATCAGATCGGCCTCCACAATCGCCATTTTGCCCGCCGCCTGAACCGCGTCGCACACGAACAGCGCGCCTTTGGCCCGCGCCCGCCCGGCCAGCGCGGCGACCGGCTGGACGGTGCCGATCTCGTTGTTGACCTGCATCACCGATAGGACACCGAGGCGTTCAGGAAGCTCGACTTGCGGATCGACCAGCCCGTCTTGGTCGACCGGCAGGATCGTGCAATCGGGATCGAGGGCCTTGGCGGTGTTGCGCACTGCCGAGTGCTCTATCGCGCTGACCCCAAGTCCCTTGCCGGCACGCGCCGGCTCGCAGCCGCGTAGCGCGAGGTTGAGCGCTTCGGTCGCGCTGCCGGTGAACACCACCGTGCCGCCCTTCGGGAACAGCGCCGCGACCTGCTCGCGCGCGACGTCGACCGCCGCTTCCGCCTTGCGCCCGAGCCGGTGGGCGGAGTGGGGATTGCCGAACCCGTCGCCGTCGGGCCCGTCGAGCCAGCGCAGCATCGCCTCCCTCGCTTCCGGCGCGAGCGGCGTCGTCGCCTGGTAGTCGAGGTAGATCATGACTCGCCCCCTACCCCGTTCGTCCTCTGCTTGTCGAAGGACGAATTGGCTGGCGTCGCGTGAGACGCGGGTTCGACAGGCTCTCCCCGAACGGCGCTTTCATGCGATCGGTTCGGCGCCTTCACAAGAAATGCCGAATGGTCCCAATGTTCGCAGTGATCAAGGGAGCTCGGCTGACCTGCCGTCAGCCGCTTTCCCGCAGCGGAATAAAGCGAGGAAGCAGCGGAGACCGACATGGGTCTGAACATAAGCGGAACGCATGATTGTAGGAAAGCGATTCCGCCCGGAGCGCGGCCTGGAGCCCGAAGGCCGATCCAGCCTAAGCCGCCCGTTCCGCGCCTTCGCGGGCCATCTTGAGCCAGGATTCGCAGAACCGCTCGACGTCCTCGCGGGTGGTGTTCCAACCGAGGCTGACCCGGATCGTACGCTCGGCCTCCTCGTCGGGCACCCCCATCGCCTTCAGGACATGGCTCGAATGCAGGCTGCCCGAGGAGCACGCGCTGCCCTGGCTGACCGAGATACCCTGCAAGTCGAAACGCATCAGCTGCGCCTTGCCGGAGAGACCGGGCATTGCGATGGCGTAGATGAAGCCGGTCGGCACATCGATCCGGTCGTCGAACCAGGTTCCCCCGACCGCGCGGACTTCGGCTCCGAACTGCTCCATCAGTTCGTGCGGGCCCCACGGGATGTACGGCTCGCCGCCCGCTTCGAGGGCCGCGGCCATCGCGAGCGCGCCGGGCAGGTTCTCGGTGCCCCGGCGATAGCCGCGTTCGTGGCCTCCGGTCGGCTCAAGCAGGCCGTAATCGTGAACCAGAAGCGCGCCGATACCGATGGGTCCCCCGAACTTGTGCGCCGAGACGATCACCATGCTGCTATAATAACGGAACCGGTACTTCCCTGCCGCCTGCGAGGCATCGATGATCGAGATTCCGCCGACCTCGTCGACCCTGTCGGCGATCTCGCAGAAGTCCTGCTGGTTGCCGGTTTCGGAGTTGATGATCTGCACGGCAACGACGGGCCGGTCTGCGCCTTTCAGCTCACGGTCCAGCACTTCGAGGTCGAGCGCGCCGTCGGGTCCGACCGGCAGGACCGTCGCGTCGGGAGCGGTGCGCAAAACGGAGTCGTGCTCCACCGCGGAGACCATCCGCCGGCCGCCTTTGGCACGGCCGAGCGCGATGGCGGCTGCCTCGCTGGCGCCCGACGTGAAGATCAGCTCACCCTGGCTCCAGTTGAGCGCCGCCTTCACCCGCTCCCGCGCATCCTCCAGCGCCGCCCGGGCCTTGCGCCCGTCGGCGTGCGGACTGCTCGGATTCGCCCACAGATCGAAGCCGCGCAGCATCGCCTCGCGGGCCTCTGGGCGCAGGGGCGTCGTGGCCGCGTGATCGAGGTAGATACGGGTCATTGCGCGGGAATTGCGAAAATCGGCACTCTCACTATATAGCCGGCAACCTTTCGCGCGCCAGCCGCGTACCAAACGGGACTTGGAACTCTACATGCCGTCTGTAATCTTTCCCGGCCCCGAAGGCCGCCTCGAAGGCCGTTTCGCCCCCCCGCCGCGCGCCCGCGCGCCGGTGGCGATGATCCTCCACCCGCACTCGCAGGGCGGTGGCACGATGAACGACCGCATCGTCCAGCGGCTTTACAAGACTTTCGTCGACCGCGGCTTCGCCGTGCTGCGCTTCAACTTCCGCGGCGTCGGCCGCAGCCAGGGCAGCTTCGATAACGGGATCGGCGAGCTTTCCGACGCGGCCGCCGCGCTCGACTGGGTGCAGTCGATCCACTCGGAGGCGCAGACCACCTGGATCGCGGGGGTCAGCTTCGGCGCGCTGATCGGCATGCAACTGCTGATGCGCCGCCCGGAAATTCGCGGCTTCATCTCGATCGCCCCGCCGGCGAACATGTACGATTTCTCGTTCCTCGCCCCCTGCCCGGCCAGCGGCATTTTCATTCAGGGCGCCGCGGACACGGTGGTCCAGCCGGTCGCTGTGCAGAAGCTGGTCGAGAAGCTGCGCACGCAGAAGCACATCACCATCCATCACGACGAAATCCCGCGGGCGAATCACTTTTTCGAAAGCGAGACCGACGAACTGATGACTTCGGTCGACAAGTACCTCGATTTCCGCCTTTCGCCGGATTGCCCGATCCGCTGATTTTTCGCGGGCGCCGGGCTGGATTGTTTCGCGCGAAGACGCAAAGCCGCGAAGGGGTCGTGCCCGCCGGGTAGCGGCAGAATGACTAAATTTTATCCCGCTCCGCCGGACTCTTGGCGTCTTTGCGTCTTTGCGCGAAAACCAGTTGAACCAAAGGCCCGCGGCCTCACCCAGCCTCGCCGTAAAGCGCCTTCTGCGAGCGTTCCATTTCCTCGAAATAGCGCCGCCGCGCGTGGTTTTCCGAGACCACGCCAACCACGCGGCGCTCAGGATCGACCACCGCCAGTTCATCGGCCGCATTGGCCTCGAAGCGGCGGAGCATCTCGGCGACGTCGGTTGACGGCTCCAGCACGACATCGCCGAGCTGCGCCAGCGAGCCGATCGTCCCGGTGAGCTCCAGCTCCGGCGAATAGCCGAGCGCGGTCTGCAAGATGCCGCGGTAATGACCGTCGGAATCGACCACCACGACCTTGCTGGTCGAGCCGAGCGGGACGCTGGTGCGAAAGGCATCGACCGATAGCGCTTCCGGCAGGCTGACCCAATCCTTGCGCATGATCCGCCCGGCGGTGAGGCCGGCGATCCAGCCGATGTCGCGCGGGGAGCGGATGCGCGAGCCACGCAAGTGCAGCCGCCAGGTCGAGAACGAATAGCCGAACCGCTCGCGGGTGTAGGCGCTGGCGAGCAGCGAGGCGGTGATGACCACGCCCATCAGCCCGAAGTCGTGCGTGGTCTCCAGAGTCAGCATCGCCAGCGTCATCGGGCCGCCGACGATCGACACGCTGAGCGCCGCCATGCCGACCAGCGCCGCGTCAGTGGCGTCCAGCTGCAGCGCGATGCCGCTCATGTTGACCATCTCGGCATAAGCCTGGCCGACGAGCGAGCCGAGGAACAGCGAGGCGAAGAACAAGCCGCCGCGGAAGCCGAAGCTGATCGAGATGACCGAAGCGGCGATCTTGAGGGCGATGATCGTCGCCAGGAACAGGAGCGGTGGCTGGAGCGCGAGATCGAGGTGCAAGGCGCCGTGTCCGGAAGACAAGGTCTGCGGCGAGACGAACGCGAGCGGCATCAGCAACGCACCGCCGATCCCGGGGGCCCAGCGCGCGATCGCCGCGCGCGACTGCACTTGCGATTCCGCGGCCGCCACGAGACGCATGACCAGTATGCCGATGATCGAGCACGCCAGGCCGAGGACCGCGAAGGCGAGATAATCGTAGAAGGTGATCGCGCGGTGAGCGGTGGTCGTGGCGATCAGGTACGGCTCCACCCCCAGCGCGCGGGTCACGAAAACGGCGGTCAGGCTCGCCGCGGCGACCGGGGCGATGGCCGCCGGGGTGTAAGCGCCGATAACGATCTCGAATGCGTAGAAGGCACCGGCCAGGGGCGCCCCGAACGCCGCGCCGATCCCCGCCCCCGCTCCGGCGCCGACGAGCACGCGCAAGTCGTTGCGGCGCAAGGCGAACCACTGGCCGAGCAGCGAGGCCATGCCGCCACCGGCCTGCGCGTATGCCGCCTCGAGCCCGACCGAGGCGCCGAAACCGTTCGAGACGATGGTCTGCGCGGAGACGATCATGTTATCGATCCACGGGATGCGCCCGCCGTGCAGCGCGTTCGCTTCGACCACGTCGATCTGCCCTTTCGAGCGGCGCCGCAGGACATCGTTGCCCATGACCATCAGCAGCCCGCCAAGCGGCAGCGCGAGCAGTTTCCACGGGTGACGGATTGAGTCGAGCGCGCTCAGGCGGTTGACGTCGACGCCATAGAACACGTGCTGAATCAGGTGGGCGATCAGCCCGATGAGGTTGGTCGCCAGCCCGGCGGCGAGGCCGACAAGCGCCGCAAGGACGATGAACGCGGCCTCGCTCTCGCGCAGGCGCCTGCGCAAACGCACGGCGTTCGCCCGCAGGAAATGCATTCGCGCCGGCTGCATCCGGGGGGCCATCGCCTTTTTCGCCGCCGGGTCAACCCCCCGACGTGGCTCCTCCCTTTCTCGCAAGAGGAGAGGGAAAAGCGCGAAAACGTCTTTGCAGGTCGGTTCAGCCCGGCCCCGCCGCGCGGTTCGCGGGGGCCGCGCCGTTGCCGTCGGGAATGACCCAGATCGCCACGTTGGCCAGCATTACCGCGGCGGCGACGAGCATCAGCCACATGTTGCGGCTAGGCCCCGCGCGCCGCCACTGCGCGATGGCCCCGCCGATCAGCGCCAGCGCCGCCAGCATCAGCAGCGACAGCGTGAGGTCTTCCATCGCTCAGGCGGCTTGCGGGGCGGCGTCCCTCACGCCCTGGTCGACGTGGGCTTCGAACTGGGCGAAGTTGTCGACGAACAACTGCACGAGGCGTTGCGCGGTGCGGTCATACTCTTCGGTATCCGCCCAGGCCGCCCGCGCGTCGAGCAGCTTGCTGTCGATACCGGGCACTGCCACCGGCACGTCAAAGCCGAAGTTCGGGTCCTTGCGGAACTCCACTTCATTCAGCGAACCGTCGAGCGCGGCGTTGAGCAGCGCGCGCGTGGCCTTGATTGGCATGCGCTTGATGCCAGGGTCGCTCGCCTTGCCGCCCGACCAGCCGGTGTTGATCAGCCAGCACTGCGCGCCGCCTTCGGCGATGCGCTTCTTGAGTAGGTTGCCGTAAACGCTCGGATGGCGCGGCATGAAGGCCGCCCCGAAGCAGGTCGAGAAAGTCGCCTGCGGCTCGGTCACGCCGATTTCGGTCCCGGCGACCTTGGCGGTGTAGCCCGACAGGAAGTGGTACATCGCCTGGTCCGGGGTGAGACGCGCGATCGGCGGCAACACGCCGAACGCGTCGGCGGTCAGCAGGATAATGTTCGACGGCGGCGGGCCGAGGTTCTTCTCGCTGGTGTTGGGAATGAACTCGATCGGATAGGCGCCGCGGGTGTTCTCGGTCTTGCTCGCGTCGGTGAAGTCGAGCTCGCGCGTGTCCGGGTCCATCGTCACGTTCTCGAGGATCGTGCCGAACATCCTGGTCGTCGCGTAGATCTCCGGCTCGCCTTCGGCCGAAAGGTTGATCATCTTGGCGTAGCAGCCGCCCTCGAAATTGAAGACGGCCTGATCAGACCAGCCGTGCTCGTCGTCGCCAATCAGCGTGCGGCTGGCATCGGCCGACAGCGTGGTCTTGCCGGTGCCCGACAGGCCGAAGAAGATCGCGCTCTTGCCGTCGGCGCCGATGTTGGCGCTGCAATGCATCGGCATCACGCCCTGCGCCGGGAGCAGGAAGTTGAGCAGGCCGAACACGCCTTTCTTCATTTCGCCCGAATACTCGGTGTTGCCGATGAGGATCAGCTTCTCGGTCAGGTTGACGGCGATCACCGTGTCGCTGCGGCTGCCGTGGCGCTCAGGGTCGGCCTTGAAGCTCGGCAGGTTGATGATCGTGTACTCGGGCGTGAACCCGGCCAGCTCTTCCGCCGTCGGCCGCACCAGCAGGGTGTGGACGAACAGGTTGTGCCAGGCCATCTCGTTGATGACCCGCACGTTGACGCGGTATTCCGGCTGGCTGCCGCCGAACAGGTCGGCCACGTAAAGCTGTTCGTGATCCTCCAGCGCGGCGAGGAAATCGGCCTTGAGGGTGGCCCAGTGCTCGCCCGACATCGGCTGGTTGATCGCGCCCCAGTTGATCGTGTCTTCGCTGGTGGCGTCGCGAACGACGAACTTGTCCTTCACGCTGCGCCCGGTGAACTTGCCGGTATCGACTAGCAACGCGCCATCCCTGGTCAGTTGCCCTTCGCGCCGATGGATCGCCTCTTCGACGAGCGCGGCGGTGCCGAGGTTGGCCTTGATCGCGGCACGGGTGTTGAATCCCTGGTCGGCGAGGGAAACGCTAAGCGAAACTGTCACGCAATTCTCTCCAGCATTCGACGGGAAACCGGCAGGGGACGCCGGGGGTCGCTCCGGCCCCGCGCATAGTCGCCGCCGCCGTGGTCGTCAATTTAGCTACCGTTAAGCGCAGCAAAGCCCGCTTTTCGCGCGCCAGATAACCCAGCAACAACAATCGTTTACCGCTAACCTTTTGCAGGACAGGGAAAGCCGGTAGCGCCGCCGTCGCGCGAACTTCCGACGCTCGGGGATGCCCCTCCTACCCGCGCCTGACATAGCTGAGATACTGGCAGGAGCCGAGTCCGGCCAGCGCTCCGATGCCGACCGCTTCAAGGCTGCTGCGCACGCCGAGCTTGCCGAGCAACTTTGACCTGTGAATTTCGATCGTTCTGCGGCTCAGCCCGAGTTCGTGAGCCATCTCCTTGCCGGAACAGCCGTCAACAAGCAGGCTCAACACCTGCCACTGGCGGGGGCTGAGCATCTTGACCAGTCGTCGCGCGCTGGCCGCTCGCACTGCCTGCTCATCGTCTGAGATGACGGGTGGGGCGATATCGCCCAATTTGCCCATGGTCATTTAGTGCCCCTGCCGGCCCCTGCTGCCGACATGGGAACGCTAGTCATAATCCCCTAATCGACTCAATAGATTGGCCTGTGTCATCAACTGACATACTAACTAAAGATAGGGTGTAAATACCTATCGTATGTGCAATCGGATGGCCGCCCGGGTCGCAACGGGTGTCAGGGGGCAGCGCGATGTTTCAAGAAAAGGGCTCAGCCTGGAAGATCAGATTCAGGTCGTTCAGCAAACGACGATTTTATCCCGAGCACTTTCTGATCATCGCCTTGTTCGTGCTCTTGTATATCCTGGGCGGCGTCGCCTGGTTGCAGCTTCGCTAAAAGTCAGCAGGTGCATCTCGCTTTCGGGCAAGGTTGACTGCCCCGCGCCAAGCGGATTGTTTCGGCCAATGCAAAGCTGTAACCGGTCAGGGGTGCAAGCCGAAGTGCGATCCGATGGCCAGTGACCCCGCCCAGCAAACCGCCGATTCACCCGCGCCCGACGGGCGGCGGACCATCGCCCTGGTCGACGACGATCGCAACATTCTGACCACGCTGTCGATCGCCCTCCAGGCCGAGGGCTTCGCGACGCGCGTCTATTCCGACGGCGAGGCCGCGCTGAAGGCGGTCACGGAAAACCCGCCGGACCTCGCGGTGTTCGACATCAAGATGCCGCGGATGGACGGGATGGAGCTGTTGCGCCGGGTGCGCGAGACCTCGGACCTCCCGGTGATCTTCCTGACCAGCAAGGACGAGGAGCAGGACGAGGCGGCTGGCCTCGCGCTGGGCGCCGACGACTACATCACCAAGCCGTTCAGCCAGCGGCTGCTGCTCGCCCGCATCCATGCGATCCTGCGCCGCGCCGGCCCTCCGCAGGCGGCGGGCAGCGAGCCGCAAGCGGGCGATTCGCTCGTGATCGAGCGCGGCCGCCTGACGATGGACCCTGCGCGGCACCGGGTGACGTGGGACGGCAAGCCGGTCTCGCTTACGGTTACCGAGTTCCTCATCCTCGAAGCGCTGGCGACGCGGCCGGGCGTAATCAAGAGCCGCAACCAGCTGATGGACGCGGCCTATCCGGATGACGTGTTCGTGGACGACCGCACGGTCGACAGCCACATAAAGCGCCTGCGCCGCAAGTTCCGTTCGGCGGACACCGACTTCGGCGCGATCGAGACGCTCTACGGCGCGGGCTACAGCTTCTCCGATGGCTAGATTTCGGCCGCGCTCGCTGGCCGAATTCTTCAAGGATCCCTGGCGCTTCTCGCACCGCCTGTCGCTGACCACCCGCATCCTCGCGGTCAACATCCTGCCGCTGGCGCTGTTGGGCGGCGGAATCTTCTATCTCGATTCGTATCGCAAGCAGCTGCTGTTCGAGCGCTACAAGCTGGCCCGTATCGAGGCCCAGATAACCGCCGAGGCGCTCGCCGGCGCGACACTCGAACGGCAGGAGACCGTGCTCAACCAGATCGGCAAGGAGCAGCACATGCGCCTGCGCCTGTTCGATCCGCAGGGCCATCTGACCATCGACAGCTTCGCCCTCGGCAAGCGCGAGTTCGAGCTCGACAAGCCGCCCGACAAAAGTTTCGGCGAGCGGTTCGCCCGGTGGCTCGACCGGGCCGTGGATACGATCGTCGATGCGGAACCGATTCCCGACTATATCGAGCCCAACGAGTCTCGGGCCGACGCATGGCCCGAATTACGCCTCGCACGCGAGACGCGCCTCACCCAGATCGAGCTGGGAGACGCGCCCGACGGCACCCCGGTAATCAGCGCTGCCGCCCCGGTCGGTGTGAACGGCGCGACCCTGCTGACGACCCGCAACGCGGTCGACATCATCCAGCGTGTGCGGGAGGCGCGCAGCACGCTCGGCATCGCGGTTGGGCTGGCGCTGCTGATCTCGGTTCTCCTGTCCTTCTTCATGGCCCGCACCATCGTTACCCCGCTACGCACGCTGGCCAGGGCGGCCGTGCGCGTACGGCTCGGCCGCGACCGCGAGGTCGAAGTGCCGCGCCTGCCCGAACGGCAGGACGAGATCGGCCTGCTCGCCCGGGCGATTGCCGACATGACCGGCGCGCTGCGCCACCGCATCGACGCGGTCGAAAGCTTTGCAGCGGACGTCGCCCACGAGATCAAGAACCCCCTGGCTAGCTTACGCAGCGCGATCGATTCGCTGCCCAAGGTCGAGGATCCCGATCTGCGCAAACAACTGGTCCAGATTGCCGCCCACGACGTGAGGCGGATCGACCGCCTCGTAAGCGAGATCTCCGAGGCGAGCCGCATCGATGCGGAATTGAGCCGCGCGACCTTCGAGCCGGTCGATCTGGCCAAGCTGGTCGGCAACGTGATCGAGCGGCGCGAGGCGCGCGGCGAGAACGGCGGCAACCGGGTCGAGCTGTCGCGCGAAGGGCGGGCGGCACTCGTGCAGGGAGTGCCGTTACGGCTCGAACGGGTGATTGAAAACCTGCTCGACAACGCGGTTTCGTTCTCGCCACCGAACGGCACGATTCGCGTGCGCGTCGCCCGCGACGACGACAAAGTCGAAACCTCGGTGTGCGACGAAGGCCCGGGAATACCGCCTGACGCGCGTGAGAAGGTCTTCACCCGCTTTCATTCCTTGCGCCCCGAGGCCGAGGATTTCGGAGACCACAGCGGGCTGGGCCTGGCGATCGGCCGGACCATCGCCGAAGCGCATGACGGCACGCTGGTCGTGCGCGATTCCGAAAGCGGCACCGGCGCGTTGCTGGTGCTGACGCTGCCGGCGGCGTGAGCGCAATCCTCGCCAACGTGAGCTGCGTGGCCATCGGCGGCCGGGGCGTGCTGATCGAAGGCGAGCCGGGCAGCGGCAAGTCGAGCCTGGCGCTGGCCCTGATCGACCGCGGCGCGGTGCTGATCGGCGATGATGGGGTGACGCTGCGACCCCGCGGCGGGCGCTTGCTGGCGTCGCCGCCACCGAACATCGCCGGCTTGATCGAGGTGCGCAACGTCGGCCTGGTGCGGCTAGCGACCACCTCGGCACCCCTCGCGCTGGTCATCCGGCTGGACGAGGCCGCGCCGCGCCACATCGAAGCGGCCCATAGCGTCGAGCGGAGAGGCCTCGCGGTCCCGGCCGTATCGCTGCATCCGGCCGGCGCGGTCCTTCCGCTGCGAGCCGAATACGCGCTGGAAGCGCACGGTTTGGCCTGAGCCCTTTTCTTTCCCCACGCGAACGCGCACAAAATGGCCATGCCGACCGCCCCCTCTTCCGATCGCCAACGCATCCTGCTGGTCACCGGCATGCTCGGCGCCGGCAAGACCACCGCGCTGCACGAACTCGAGGACATCGGCTGGGAAGCGATCGACAACTTCCCCATCCGCCTCCTCAATCGGCTGATCGGCCGCGAGGGGGAGCGCTCTGAAAGCGAGTCCGCGCCGCTGGCGATCGGCTTCGATTCGCGCACCCGCGGCTTTTCGCCCGATCGGGTGATCGAACGGGTCAAGCATCTGAGCGAGCGGGCGGACCTCGAAGTCACCACCCTTTTCCTCGACTGCTCGACCGCGGAATTGCAGCGCCGCTACGACGAGACTCGGCGGCGCCATCACCTCGCGCAGGATGTCCCGGTCGACAGCGGCATCCTGGCCGAGCGCGAACTGCTCGCGCCGCTGCGCCGCTGGGCCGATGTGATGATCGACACGACGCGTTTTTCGTCCAACGAACTGCGCCAGGTGATCAGGCAGCACTTCGCGGGCGAGGCCAAAGGGCAGATGACCGTTACCGTGTCGAGCTTCGGCTTCGCCCGCGGCGTGCCGCCGGCGGCCGATCTGGTGTTCGACATGCGCTATCTGGACAATCCGCACTGGCAACCGGACTTGCGCGAGCTGACGGGGCTCGACGAGCCGGTCGGCGCGCATATCCGCAAGGACGAAGCGTTCGCGGCCAATTTCGCGCGCATCCGCGATCTGCTGATCGACCTGCTCCCGCGCTACGCCGCGCAGGGCAAGAGCTACGTCAACATCGCTTTCGGCTGCACAGGGGGCCGGCATCGCTCGGTGTTCATGGCCGAACAGATCGCCGCCGCGTTGCGTGCCGGCGGGTTCTCGCCGACCGTCCTGCACCGCAATCTGGGCTCGCGCGCGGCGGGCTTGATTGAGGGGTCGCATCAGGCGTGAATTGAGAGTAAGGGCCGCGTCTTTCTGCCGTTAGGCATGATTGAACACTTCGAGAGTATCCTGACTTCATGATCGGAATGATCCTGGTGACCCACGGCCGGTTGGCCGAGGAATTCGTGCACGCCATGGAGCACGTCGTCGGCGAACAGCCCGATGTCGCCACCATCTGCATCGGCCCCAACGACGACATGGAAGCCCGTCGGCGCGAGATCGCCAACGCGATCAAGCGGGTGGATTCGGGCAACGGCACGGTCATCCTGACAGACCTGTTCGGCGGCACCCCGTCGAACCTCGCGATCTCGCTGCTCAAGCGCGGCACGACGGAAGTGATCGCCGGAATCAACCTGCCGATGCTGATCCGCCTCGCCGGAGCGCGCAAGGAGATGGAGCTTTCCGCCGCGGTCATCGCCGCGCGCGAGGCGGGGCGCAATTACATCACGATCGCCTCGGAGTACCTGGGCCAGGACGCGTAGCCGGCGATGGCGGGGGTCAGCCGGGCGGTTACGATCGTCAACAAGCGCGGGCTGCATGCGCGGGCGAGCGCCAGGTTCGTCGCCACCGCCGCGCAAATGAACGGGGTGACGATCACCGTTTCCAAGGATGGCATCAGCGCCGGCGGGAATTCGATCCTCGGCCTGATGATGCTCGGCGCGGCGATGGGCGACACGATCGAGATCGCCGTCGAAGGCGCGGAGGAGCAGGCCCGGCTCGATGAACTGGCCGCCCTGGTGGAAGGCAAGTTCGGCGAGGATTGAGCCTGGCTGAAGGGGGTTTATTCCGCGTCGGCCAGCCCGTGCTTGCGGATGCAGTGCCTGAGCTGGTCGTACGTCAACCCCAGCGCCTTGGCCGTCTGCCGCTGGTTCCAGCGATTGCGGCCAAGGTGATGTTCCAGAAGCGCGCGCTCGTGCGCGTCGACCGCGCTTCTCAGGTCGGCGACCGAGTCGAAATCGGCCCGGGGCGCGGGGGTGTGATGGCCATGCGCTTTCGCCGGCGCCTCGACGGCGCTGGCGCGGCGTTCCGCGATCGGCTTCCACGGGCTTTCGAACGGGTCGAACTGGACATGGGCGATCGGCTCCTCCCAGTCGCCCCAGCGATAGACCGCGCGCTCGATCACGTTGCGCAGCTCGCGCACGTTGCCGGGCCAGGGATAGTCCGCCAGCTGGCGGTGGACGTGCTCGGCGAACCCCGGCCAGCGCTCCCAGCCGATCTCCGCCGCCATGCGCCGGCCGAAATAATCCGATAGCACGGCGACATCCCCTTCCCTCACCCGCAGCGGCGGCAGGGTGATCACCTCGAAGCACAGCCGGTCGAGCAAGTCGGCGCGGAAAGTGCCTTCGTCGGCGAGCCGTGGCAGGTCCTCGTTGGTCGCGGCGACGATGCGCACGTCGACGCGGATCGGGCGGCTGGAACCGATGCGGGTGACCTCGCCGTACTCGACCGCGCGCAGCAGGCGCTCCTGCGCGGCCATCGACAGAGTCGCCAGTTCGTCGAGAAATAGCGTGCCCCGGTCGGCTTCCTCGAACCTTCCGGCGCGGGCTTTGGTAGCCCCGGTGAAAGACCCCGCTTCGTGGCCGAACAGCTCGGCCTCGATCAGCGTTTCGGGAAGCGCGGCGCAGTTCATTGTGACGAGCGGTTCTTCCCACCGGTTAGACAGGCGATGGAGCCGCTCGGCGATGAGTTCCTTGCCGGTGCCCCGCTCGCCGATGACCAGCACGGGGCGGCGCATCGGCGCGGCGCGGCTGGCGCGCTCGACCGCGTCGAGAAAGGCACCGGATTGGCCGATGAACTGGTTATCCCTCTCCACGCCCCATTCTTAGCGCATTTTCCTAATATCTGGCAATGCACGCCAACGGCGATTTCCGCGAGGCCGAGAAAACCCGCGGAAATCCGCCATTCGCACGGTTTGGCACGGCGCTTGCTTTTAGGTCCGCATGGATTTGGATCAGGAGGAACTTCCGATGTTCGATCGCCACTTTCTAACCAGCAAGCTCGGCATCGCCGCGCTGGTGAGCGTGGCCATGATGGTCACCTTCAACGTCTACGCGGTGAGCCTTCAGCTCGATGCACCGGCGGTGATAGGCCATCCGGGCGGCGCGTCCGTCGGCTTCCCGATGGTCGTGCTCGCATGAGCCGTGATCCGCTCAATCCGCTGACTCCGATCGGCCCGCGCCGCACCGCGCGCGAAGACCGCGAAGCTTCGCGGATCGATCAGGAGATCGAGCGGTTGCGCACCAACCCGAGCACACCACTTCGTAGTCCCCTTGCTTCCGGAGGCGTCTGGATGGGTATTTTTTCCCGTACTCGCGATATCATTGCTGCCAATTTCAACGAGTTGCTCGATCAGGCCGACGATCCGGCCAAGATGATCCGCATGATCATCATGGAGATGGAGGAGACCCTGGTCGAAGTTCGGGCCAGCGCCGCGCGCACCATCGCCGACCAGAAGGAAATGCACCGCCACACGGTCAAGCTCGAACGGCTGCAGACCGACTGGGGCGAGAAAGCCCAGCTGGCGCTGAGCAAGGACCGCGAGGACCTCGCCCGCGCCGCGCTGCTCGAAAAGAAGAAGGCCGCCGATATGGGCGAGCAGCTCAAGACCGAGATAGCCGTGCTTGACGACGCCTTGCGCGCTTACGAGCAGGACATCGCCAAGCTGCAGAACCGCCTGCGCGAAGCGCGCAGCCGGCAGAGCCAGATCGCCGCGCGGCTGGAAAGCGCCGAGAACCGCGTCAAACTGCGCAGCCTGATGACCAGCGACCGGGTCGACGACGCTCTCGCCCGCTTCGACCAGCTCGAGCGCCGCGTTGATTACGCCGAAGGCCGCGCCGACGCGCTGTCGATCGCCGACCAGACCCAGCCGAGCTTGGCCGACGAGATCGCCGCGCTCGAAGGCTCGGACAAGATCGACGAAGAACTCGAAGCCATGAAGCGTGCGCTCGGCAAGGGCGCCGGCGCGGACAAGAAGGAGGATTGATCGCGTGAACCCCGATGCCTTCCTCATCGCAGCATGTGTCCTCGGGATTCCGTGGATCATCTTCCACTACGTCACCAAGTGGAAGACCGCCGCGACGATCACGACCGATGACGAGACCTTGCTCGACGAACTGTACCAGCTCGCCAAGCGTCTCGACGAACGGATGGACACCGTCGAGCGCCTGGTGGCGAGCGACAATCCCGACTTCAAGCCGGCGCGCATCCAGGCAGACCGCGAGATCGACAACCAGCCGCTGCGCGAGCTCGATCGCCTGCTGGCCGAGAAGAAAGGCGCCCGCAAGTGAGCAGCGAACGCACCATGCTGTACCGCGACAAGCAGAACGCCAAGCTGGCGGGAGTTTGCGCGGGGGTTGCCGATTATACGGGCATCGACACCAAGTGGGTACGCCTGGCGACTCTGCTGCTGGTGCCGCTCACCGGCCTGTGGGTCATCCCGGCCTACGTCATCGCCGCCATGCTGCTGCCGAAAAAGCCGCCGCATCTTTATGTGGACGTGCAGGAGCAGAAGTACTGGCAGCGCGTGCGGCAATCGCCGCAGCGCACGGCTCGCGAGATCCGCGCCCAGTTTCGCGACATCGATCGCCGGCTGGCCGAAGTCGAGAACTACTACGTCAGCAGCAATCCGCGGCTCTCGGCCGAGATAGACCGGCTGCGCTGAACGCTGCCAAGGGGGAAATTCGATGGGTGACCTAGGTATCCTTGTCCCACTGGCGCCGTTCCTGATGGTTGTCGGCATCGTCTGGGTGAAAAGCCACGCCAGGCTGGAGGAAAAGCGCATCGCCGCCACCGCGGAGAACAGCGCCGAAAAGGCCGCCCAGTACGCCAGCCGGATCACCGAGATGGAAGACCGCGTCCGCGTGCTGGAGCGCATCGTCACCGATGGTGGCTACAACGTCGCCAGCCAGATCGAGGCGCTGCGCGACACACGCCGGGTCGAGGCTCGGCTCGAAGCCCCCGAGCCGAAGGAGAGGGTGTGATGGGAGACTCTATCTGGGTTCTGATCCCACTGGCTCCGTTCATCATCGGCGGTTTCGCCATCTGGACGAGGCACCAGCAAAAGATCGTCGAGCTGCAGTCGCAGGCGGCGGCCGAGAAGACCGCGCAGTACGTCGCGAATAACAAGGAGCTCGAGGAACGGGTCCGCGTGCTCGAGAGGATCGTGACCGACGGCGGCTACGATGTCGCGACGCAGATCGAAGCCCTGCGCGACACGCGCAAGGTCGAGGAACACTTGGAAGACCGGCGCGAAACGTCGCGCAACTGAGGAGGTTGGAATGCAGTTCGGCAGTCCCGAATTTGTCCTCGCGATTATC
>Ga0207705_10000536_pt1 | contig 31980 bp, 30 predicted proteins | sample KBSC13metaG_FD_184314 | JGI IMG/M metagenome (GOLD analysis project Ga0207705, IMG submission 184314) | Corn rhizosphere microbial communities from Kellogg Biological Station, Michigan, USA - KBS C1-3 metaG (SPAdes) (version 2) | ecosystem: Host-associated > Plants > Roots > Rhizosphere > Soil ... | reverse complement strand
GTGAACGGCGGCGGCGGATTCTTGGAGAAGGGTTTGGTCTCGACCGAGGAGACGGTGAAGCGGCCTGCGTCGACCGCTGCCTTGGCCGCATCGGCATCGCCGCGGTTGCCGATGGTCAGCCGCTCGATCTTCTTGCCATCGAGCTGGACCAGCCGCGCGGTGAACCGCTGCCCGTCCTTTTCGAAGCTGGCGCTGACCTGCCAATATTCCTGGGCCCTGAAGACCTCGATCTCGCGCTCGCGGTCGACGATCAGGCGCAGCGCGACCGACTGCACGCGTCCCGCGGACTTCGCTCCGGGAAGCTTGCGCCAGAGGATCGGCGACAAGGTGAATCCGACCAGATAATCTAGCGCGCGCCGCGCCCTATACGCGTCGATAAGATCCTCATCGAGCCCGCGCGGCTTCTTCATCGCTTCAGTCACCGCCGAGTTGGTGATCGCGTTGAAGGTCACGCGCTGCACGTCCTTGGGCAGCGCCTTCTTCTGCCGGAGCACCTCCTGGACGTGCCAGCTGATCGCCTCGCCCTCGCGGTCCGGGTCGGTGGCGAGGATCAAAGTATCGGCCTTCTTCGCCTCGTCGGCGATCGCCTTCAATTGCTTCGAGCGATCGGGCGAGACCTGCCATAGCATGGCGAAGCCGTGCTCGGGATCGACCGAGCCGTCCTTGGGCGGCAGGTCGCGCACATGTCCGAACGACGCGAGCACCCGGTGCCCGCTCCCCAGATATTTCTCGATGGTCTTCGCCTTCGCAGGCGATTCGACGACGACCAGCTTCATAATTGCCCCTCACGCATACGCGTACAGGTGGGGATGGTGGATTCGACTCGTCAAGCGGTTCGCAATGACACGCGACCGCCGGCGTGGCGTTCGAGGCGGCCGGCGAGATCCAGTTCGAGCAGCGCCATCTGGACGGACCCGCTGCTCGCGCCGGACAGGCGGATGATCTCGTCGACCGGCACCGGCGATGGGCCGAGCAGTTCTTCGACGGCGCTCAGTGCGTCCGTGCCGTTCATTGTCTGCAGGGGCTCGTAGCGTTCGGGCGCGGCGCGGACGCGGCTTTCGAATGGACGGAATGCTTCGATCGCGTCAGCGGCGTTCTGGACCAGGGTCGCACCGTCGCGGATCAGCTGGTTGCAGCCCTGCGCTCGGGGGTCGAGGGGCGAGCCGGGCACGGCCATCACCTCGCGGCCCGCCTCGGCCGCGAGCCGCGCAGTGATCAGCGACCCGGACCGCGGCGCAGCCTCGACCACCACCGTCCCGCTGCCAATCCCGGCGATGATCCGGTTGCGATAGGGAAAATGGCGGGCGCGCGGCTCGGTGCCCGGGGGCATTCCCGCAAGCACCAGTCCGCGGTCGTAGAGCGCCTTCTGCCGTTCCTCGCTCTCGGGCGGATAGAAGATGTCGATACCGCCGGCGATCACGCCGACGGTCCCGTTCTCGAGCGCGCCGTCGTGCGCGGCGCTATCGATTCCGCGTGCGAGGCCGGAAACGACGACGACATCATGCCGGCCAAGATCATGGGCGAGACCACGCGCGAACCGGCACGCCGCCGCCGAGGCATTGCGCGCCCCGACGATCGCCACCGCCTGCCGGTCGAGCAGGTTGAGGCTGCCCTTGGCAACCAGCAGCGGCGGTGCGTCCTCGAGTTCAGCCAGGAGGCGCGGATAAAGCCCCTGGCCGAGCACAAGGAACCTGGCGCCGAGCTTTTCGACGCTCACAATTTCGCGCTCCGCTTCCGCGCGAGTCCGGATCGGCGGCGCCTTGCCGCCCCCGCGCCGCGCGAGATCGGGAACGGCCTGGAGCGCGGCCGCGGGCGTTCCGAAGCGGGCGATCAGCTGGCGGAAAGTGACGGGACCGATGCCTGGCGTGCGCAGCAAGCGCAGCCGATCGATCAGGTCTTCGATGCTATTCGTGGCTCGGTTCCATTCCTCAGGCGAAGGAGATTTTCGCGATGCTTCCACAGCACCAGCACCGCGAAACCGAGCAGCATTGGAAATAAAGCAGAATGGAGGATCAAGGCGATGACGGGCGCGCTCACCGCAGCCGTCATCCCCGCAACCGACGAGATTCGGAGCGTCAGCAGCAGGATCAGCCAGATGGCGGCATAGGCGATGGCAGCGGGCCAGAACTGGAGGCCGATCAGGATACCAAGGAAGGTGGCGACGCCCTTTCCGCCGCGGAACCCCAGCCACAATGGATAGAGATGGCCGATCAACGCGCCCGCGCCCGCAGCGGCGGCCGTCTCGGCCCCGAACAGCCGGCTCGCGAGCAGGATCGCGACGATTGCTTTGATGCAGTCGAGGATCAGCGTCAGCGCGGCGAGCCACTTGCTTCCTGTCCGGAGCACGTTGGTGGCGCCGATATTGCCCGAACCGACCTTGCGGATGTCGCCTTTCCCGGCGAGCCGCGTGAGGATCATGCCGAACGGGATCGATCCGAGCAGATAGCCGAGCGCCAAAGCGAAGAGCATCTCGCGGGTCATGGAGCAGGTGGTAGCAAATCGAAGAAGGTTCGCAATCAGCCGTCATTGCGAGCGGAGCGAAGCAATCCAGCAACGCAATCTGGATTGCTTCGTCGCTTCGCTCCTCGCAATGACAGCTTGTGGACTCCCGATCCCCCCTCCTCTTCTTTGACTCCGGTGTCGGCGGGCTGTCGGTGCTTGGGCCAACGCGGGCGCTGCTGCCGAATGCGCCGATCGTCTATGCCGCGGACAGCGCCGGCTTTCCCTACGGCGGCCGAACGGAAGCGGAGATTGCCAGCCGCGTTCCGGCATTGCTCGGGCGGCTCGTCGAACGTTTCCATCCGCGCCTCGCGGTGATCGCCTGCAATACCGCTTCGACCATCGCGCTCGAGCATGTCCGCTCGGCCCTTGACCTGCCGGTGGTCGGGACGGTGCCCGCGATCAAGCCGGCCGCGGAACTCTCGCAGAGCCGCGTCATCGGGGTGCTCGGAACGCAAGCGACGGTGCGCCAGCCCTACGTCGACGACCTGGCGGCGAAATTCGCGGCCGATTGCACGATCATCCGCCACGGCTCGCCCCAACTGGTGGAGCTCGCGGAAGCCAAGCTCGCGGGCCAGGAGGTCTCGTCCGAAGCGGTGCATGCGGCGGTTCGTCCAATGCTCGAGGCGCCGAGCGGGCAGCGCATGGACACGATCGTCCTTGCCTGCACGCATTTTCCGTTGCTCCAGGACGAGCTGCGCATGGCCTTTCCAACCATTAGCTTCGTCGATGGCGGCCCCGGCATCGCGCGCCGCATCGCGTGGCTGACTCGAGAACAGCCATGGCCGGGGGAACCCGGCAACGGCATTATCGTCTATACGGGTGCGGAAGGCAGAAGGCCGCTGATGGGCTCGCTGGCAGCATTCGGCCTAACCGAGATCAAGACTCTGTAGTTGCGAGTCGTTCGCAATGGCAAAGCAGAGGAGCGGAAGCTAAGGCGCTGCCAACCGAGGTTAGCCCGTTGGATTACGACCGAATCTTCAAGTCCGCGATCGACCGCCTCCACGAGGAGGGCCGGTACCGCGTCTTCATCGACATCCTGCGCACCAAGGGTAGCTTCCCCAACGCGCATTGTTTCGGCGGCAACGGCCCCAAGCCGATCACCGTCTGGTGCTCGAACGACTATCTCGGCATGGGGCAGCACCCCACCGTGGTCGAGGCCATGGAGACCGCGCTCCACGAAGTCGGCGCGGGCTCGGGCGGCACGCGCAACATCAGCGGCAACACGCATTATCACACCGAGCTCGAGGCCGAGCTTGCCGGCCTTCACGGCAAGGAAGCCGCGCTTTTGTTCACCAGCGGCTATGTCTCGAACGAAGCCGCGCTTTCGACGCTCGGCAAGCTGCTTCCCGGCTGCATCATCTTCTCGGACGAATTGAACCACGCGTCCATGATCGCGGGGATCAAGCATTCGGGCTGCGAAAAGCGGCTGTTCCGCCACAACGATCTCGCGCATCTCGAGGAGCTGCTCGCCGCCGAGCCCGCGGACATGCCCAAGCTGATCGCGTTCGAAAGCGTCTATTCGATGGATGCCGACATCGCGCCGATCGCGGAGATCTGCGACCTCGCCGACAAATATAGCGCGCTGACCTATCTCGACGAGGTGCATGCGGTCGGCATGTATGGAGATCATGGCGGCGGCGTTTCCGAGCGCGAGGGCGTCGCGCATCGGCTGACCATCATCGAAGGAACCCTCGGCAAGGCGTTCGGCGTGATGGGCGGCTATATCGCGGCAAGCCGGATGATTATCGATTGCATCCGCAGCTATGCGCCGGGCTTCATCTTCACGACCTCGCTGTCGCCGGTCCTCGTCGCGGGCGCGCTTGCCAGCGTCCGGCACCTCAAGGTGTCGGGCGAAGAGCGCCGCGCTCAGCAGGAGGCCGCGGCGATGCTGAAAGCGAAGTTTGCCGCCGCCGAGCTCCCGGCTCTGCCCAGCGTCACGCACATCGTCCCGCTGCTCGTCGGCTGCCCGGTCAAGGCGAAGAAGATCAGCGACATCCTGCTCGCCGAGTACGGCCTCTACGTCCAGCCGATCAATTTCCCCACCGTTCCACGCGGCACGGAGCGCCTGCGCTTCACGCCCGGGCCGCAGCACAGCGTCGACATGATGGACGAGCTCGTCGCCGCGCTGGTCGAGATCTGGGGTCGCCTGGAGCTCCAGAAGGCCGCTTAGCCGTCCAGCGGGGCGATCGCTTCCGCCGTTTTTCCTGTCGCTCCGTTAGCGCCCCGCGCGAGAGATGCCCGTGGCAGCTGGGTCCTCCGCCGAACCCGCAGGTGATAGGCCAGCAATTCACCGAAGCGGTGCCCGTCCGCGCAAAAGCCGACGTCCATGAAGCGCTGCATCAGGTCCATGTCTGGACCGCGATTGCCTTCGATCAGCACGGGGCCGCTTTCCGAGATCGCGATGTCCCAGCCGACCAGGAGGCGTGGTTTAAAAGCGCGGTGCGCGCGAACCGCGAGTTGCTTGACCTCGTCCCAGCACGAGAGGCGCGTTCCTTCGATCCGCGCGCCGGTGGTCGGGTGATGGCTCACCCAGCCGAGCTTCGCGTCGGCGCCGAGGTTGCTCGCCTTCCCGAGGACTCCGGAATCGATCGTGACCGAGCATGCCAGACCGCCGGCGTGAATATTGTCGACGGTTCGATTCGCGCCGACCGACATCCGGAAGACCGTCCCGACGACTTCGGGTTCTCCCTGCTCGTCGAGAATCGTGAGCGCCCGCACCGTCGGCACCGCGCCGGAAGTGAGCGCCTCCAGTGCTGGATGAACACGGATGCGCCGCTGGACGATGTGTGGGATCGACTTGCTTCGCAGATGAGCAATGAGTTCGTTTCTCCCGAGTTCGCGGCTCCCATCGGACCAGCGCCCGGCGGCGATCCTGTCCCACCGCTCCGCCCCGCGTCCGCCACGTCCGCGCCGCGGCTTTACGAACAGGTCGCAGTCGGGGAGATTTCCGCCAACCGCGACTTCGGAACCGGCGCACGGAAGGCCGGCGGCAGCGCAACATTCGGAGAACAGCTGCTTGTCGGCGAGCATTTCGCAAGGGCCATCCGAAAGCAGTTCATAAATGCCGTGCTTGGTCTCGCAGCGCTGGAGGAAGGTCGGCGCTCGACGTGGCCCGTCGCGATATAAGGAAAGGATATAATACCAGGGGCCAACCACGCCTGCCCGCCCGTAGAGCCGGAGCTGTCCGGCAAGCTGCGCCGCAAGCCCCTTCCCTTCGCGCTCGCGGATTGCGGTTCCATCCCGGACCGTGAACCACAAGGCTCCGAGCGGAACAGCGATCGGCGCGAGCAGGATACCGATCACCAGCTCGCCGGCCTCACCAACGGAGGCAGGGCGCCAATAGCGGCGGGCAAATGCGCTCCGGATCTCGCGCGCCGCGGGGCTCGGCGCGAGCGAAGCGCCGCGGATCGCGATCGGCAGGCCGGCGATCACATAGACCAGCCGCTCAAGTCGCGACCGGATCCAGGGCCCAGGCGTCATAACAGACCGCCTCCGTTTCCGTCCGCAACGCGCTTGCGGCGCCAAATGTTCAGGCGGATCGCCCGCGTTGAATACTGGCCAAGCGCGCCTCGCTGCCCTAGTCAGGCGCGATGCGTATCGCCCTTGCCGCCGACCATGCCGGATATGCTCTGAAGGATGAGCTCGTCGGCTGGCTGCGCGAGCGGGGCCACGACGTGAGCGACCTCGGCACCAATAGTCCCGAAAGCGTGGATTATCCCGAGTTTGGCGCGCGGCTGGCCCGGGCGATCGCCTCCGGCGCGGCCGAACGCGGAATCGCCGTGTGTGGCTCAGGCATCGGCATTTCGATCGCGGTCAACCGCGAGCCCAAGTGCCGCTGCGCGCGGGTTGACGATCCCCTCTCGGCGGCGCTGGCCCGCGAGCATAACGACGCCAACGTGCTCGCCATGGGCGGCCGGCTCATCGGCAGCGACATGGCCAAGGCTTGCGTCGGTGCGTTCCTCGACACTGGTTTCGCCGGCGGCCGTCATGAGCGCCGAGTCGATCAGCTTTCCCACCTGCTGCAGGATTCCGACTGATGGCTACCGCCCCCGATATTGAAGAGAAGCCGAGCTATCGCGTTCCCCACGGCTATTTCACGAGCGGCCTGTCGGAGATCGACCCTGCGGTGAAGGACGCCATCCACGCCGAGCTGCGCCGCGAACAGACCCAGATCGAGCTGATCGCGTCGGAAAACATCGTCAGCAAGGCGGTGCTCGAGGCGCAAGGCTCGGTGCTGACCAACAAATATGCCGAGGGCTATCCGGGGCGCCGCTATTACCAGGGCTGCGCACCCTCCGACGCGGTCGAGACGCTCGCCATTGAACGGGCGAAAAAGCTGTTCGGCTGCGCTTTCGCCAACGTCCAGCCGCACTCGGGCGCGCAGGCCAATGGCGCCGTGATGATGGCGCTGTTGCAGCCCGGCGATACGATCATGGGCCTCAGCCTCGCTGCCGGCGGCCACCTGACCCACGGCGCGCCGCCCGCGCAATCGGGCAAATGGTTCAACGCGGTCCAGTACGGCGTTCGGCGGGACGACCATTTGGTCGATTTCGACGAGGTTGAGCGGCTGGCGAAGGAGCACCGGCCCAAGCTGATCATCGCCGGCGGGTCCGCGTATCCGCGCGTCTTCGATTTCGCCCGCTTCCGCCAGATTTGCGACGAGGTCGGCGCGATCTTCATGGTCGACATGGCGCATTTCGCGGGACTTGTGGCGGCGGGCGAACACCCTACCCCCTTCGGCCACGCGCATGTCGTGACCACGACCACCCACAAGACCCTGCGCGGCCCGCGCGGCGGCATGGTCCTGACCGACGACGAGACGATCGCCAAGAAGATCAATTCGGCGGTCTTCCCGGGCTTGCAGGGCGGGCCGCTGATGCACGTCATCGCGGCCAAGGCCGTCGCCTTCGGCGAGGCGCTCCAGCCCGAGTTCAAGGCCTATGCCAGGGCGGTCATCGCCAATGCGCGAACGCTCGCCAGCCGTTTGAAGGAGCGCGGCGCGGACCTCGTGGCCGGCGGAACGGACACCCACCTCGCCCTCGTAGATTTGCGGCCGCTCGGCCTCACCGGCAAGGACGCCGACGAGAGCCTCGAGCGCGCCGGGATCACGTGCAACAAGAACGGCGTCCCGTTCGACCCGCTGCCGCCGGTCAAGACCAGCGGCATCCGCGTCGGCTCGCCCGCAGGCACTACTCGGGGTTTCGGCGAGGCCGAGTTCCGCGAGATCGGCGACATGGTTGCCGACGTCCTCGACGGCCTGACCAAGAACGGCCTCGAGAACAACGGCAGCGTCGAGCGCGGCGTCAACGAACGCGTGCTCGACCTGTGCGCGCGCTTTCCGATCTACCAAGGCTAGCGGATGCGTTGCCCTTTTTGCGCGCACGAAGACAGCCAGGTTAAGGACAGCCGCCCGAGCGAGGACGGCGCCGCCATCCGCCGCCGCCGTCAATGCGAAGCGTGCGGCGCTCGCTTCACCACCTTCGAGCGGGTGCAGCTCCGCGACCTCACGGTCGTCAAGAAGGACGGCAAGCGCGAGCCGTTCGACCGTGACAAGCTCGCGCGCGCGGTCGGCCATGCCTGCCGCAAGCGCGACATCGATTCCGCCCGCATCGATCGACTGGTCAGCGGCGTCCAGCGGCAGATGGAAACGCTCGGCGACGAAGTCTCGACGGCGCGCATCGGCGAAGCGGTCATGGCCGGCCTCAAGTCTCTCGACCACGTCGCCTACATTCGCTTTGCCAGCATCTATAAGGACTTCAGCGAGCCCGGCGACTTCGCCGAGATCGCCGAACGGGTGGAGAAGGAAGCGACGCCGCCGCCCGGGCACGACAAGCTGCTGTGACCGTCGCGACCAAGCCCGTCATCGTCCTCGTGCGGCCGCAGCTCGGGCAGAATATCGGGAAAGCGGCGCGGGCGATGCTCAACTTCGGGCTGACCGAAATGCGGCTGGTGGCGCCGCGGGACGGATGGCCCAATCCCGACGCGGGTCCTTCGGCCAGCGGAGCCGACGTGGTCCTCGAGCGCGCTCAGCTTTTCGACACGATCGAGGAAGCGATCGCCGACTGCAGTCACGTCTACGCCTCAACCGTCCGCCGCCGCGACCTCGTCATGCCGGTCGTCGGACCGGCGGAGATGGCGGATCGCATCGCGGCGTCACACGAGCGCAGCGCGATCCTGTTCGGACCCGAGCGCTCGGGACTTGAGACCGAGGACGTGGCGCTCGCCAAAGCGATCGTCACCGTGCCGATCAATCCCGAGTTCGGGTCGCTCAACCTCGCCCAGGCGGTGATCCTGCTCGCCTACGAATGGTCGAAGCATGGCACGCTCGCGCAGCCGACCGCGAAGGAACTCGAGCCCGCCGCGCCGCATGGCGAGATCGAGGGCATGATCGCGCAGCTCAACGGCGAGCTCGACGCCAAGGGCTATTTCCATCCGCCGTCGCGCACCCAGGCGACCAAAAACACCTTGCGGACCATCTTCACCAAGACTGGCTGGTCGTCGCGCGAGGTCAAGGCGATGCGCGGGATCATCCGCGCGCTCGTGGGTCCGGCCCGAGAACACTGAAGCTCGCACCTTTGGCGGCAGCCCGGAGGGATGCTAAAAGTCCAAATCCAGGGGAGATTGTCGATGTTGCTCTTGCTGCTTGCCGCCGCGGCCAATCAGGCGGCCGCTCCAGCGTCCGCGAAGGACCCGGACCCAGTCGTCTGCCAGCGTCAGGTCGTCGGTTCCGAGGTCGGCACGCACATGCGGCCGAAGAAAGTGTGCATGAAGAAATCGGAATGGGATTTGGTCGAGAGGCACACGAAGGAGACGCTGCAGTCGATCAACGAGCGCGGCAACAATCCCGGCAGGGCCGATCCGCCGCGCTGACCAGGCGCGGCGCGGGCTCAAAACTTGACCTGTCGCAGGCACTTGGCTAGGCGCGCGCCTTCGCAATTGATCCCGCACGCCCGGTGAAGCGGCGATCGCGTCGAGTGCAAGGCTCGGCGGTGCGGTCCCGGGCACATGTGAAAAGCAAATTGGAGAACGACACGTGACGAAGCGCACCAGCGCCAAATACAAGCTCGACCGCCGCATGGGCGAGAACGTCTTCGGACGGCCCAAGAGCCCGGTCAACCGCCGCGAATATGGACCCGGGCAGCACGGCCAGCGCCGCAAGGGCAAGCTTTCCGACTACGGCATCCAGCTGCGCGCCAAGCAGAAGCTCAAGGGCTATTACGGCGACATTACCGAGAAGCAGTTCAAGAAGAACTACATCGACGCGAGCCGCATGAAGGGCGACGCTTCGCAGAACCTTATCGGGCTGCTCGAGCGGCGCCTCGACATGGTCGTCTATCGCGCCAAGTTCGCACCGACGATCTGGGCGGCGCGCCAGCTGGTCAGCCACGGCCATGTCCGTGTGAACGGCGTCAAGTGCAACATCGCGTCGCGTCGCGTCGATATCGGCGACGTCATCGAGCTCGGCTCGAAGGCGCAGGAGATGGCGCTGGTAATCGAGGCGCAGAGCCTCGCCGAGCGCGACATTCCCGATTACGTGGTTCCCGATGGCACCTCGAAGGTCACCTACACCCGCGTGCCGAAGCTGGACGAAGTTCCCTATCCGGTGCGGATGGAGCCGAACCTCGTGATCGAGTTCTACTCCCGCTAAGGTTTCAACTTCGATCGAACGAAATAGGGCGGCCGGCGATCATGCCGGACCGCCCTTTTTGTTGTCAGTGCCCGATTGTCCGGTCCAGCAACTGGCCGATCTTGGTCAGCATCTGCGTCCGCGCCTGATTGTCCTCGAGCTGATGGTCGAGACCCGCAAAGCTCACGAACTCGCTCTGCTTGCCGGCGCTTTGGAGCGCCGCTTGCATCCGCTGCGAATGAGCAAAGCCAACGTTGAGGTCGCGATCGCCGTGCACGAGCAGCACCGGCGCCTGGATCGACGCCGCTTGGCGGAGCGGCGACCCTTCGACGGCATTGGCGCCATCGCCGACGAATTTGGCAACCTGGTTGCGGACGACGTAATCGTCGTTCTCAGTCCTGAGCAAGGATAGATCCGTAACCGGAGCGATCGCGACAACGGCCTTGTACAAGGAAGGCTCGACTTCGGCCGATTGGAGCGCTGCGTAGCCGCCGTAAGACCAGCCGACGATGGCGACCCTGTTGGGGGCGGCAATGCCTTCCTTCAGGAGGTAATGCGCCGCCGCGGTGATGTCGCCGATCGAGGTCCGCCACCCCTTGAAACCGTTCTGCGCCAGCCAAGCATCGCCGAACCCGCCTGACCCGCGATATTGGGGCTGGATGACGGCGTAGCCCCGGGCAGCGAGGAATTGTGCGAGCCAGTCGAAGCCCCATTCGTCGCGTGAGCTCGGCCCACCGTGCGGAAGCACCACGGACGGGAGGTTCTTCGCCTCCTTCCCAGGAGGTAAGGTGAGGTAGGCGGGAATGGTCGTTCCGTCTGCGGCTGAATAGGAAACCGGCTTGACCTCGGCGAGGGCGCGGTTGGCGAGGTTTGGGCGGACCTTCATGATCTCGCCAAGGGACTTGCTGGCCTTGTCGAACAGATAGTACCGGCCCGGATCCGTGTCCGTCCCGGCGAAGATCAGGAGCTTGCTCCCGTCCTCGCTCGCCGTGACGAAATCGACCACGGGGTGGTTCGGCAACGCCTGGGTGAGCGCTGTCGACAGTCCGCGATATTCCGGATCGAAATAGACGGTGTGCCGGTATTCCTCGGAATAAGTGTAGCCGATCACGCGTTGGCCATCGCCGCTGCGAATCACATCGTCGATGTCGACACGTGGATTTTCGGCGACCAGCGTTTCAACGGGTGTGTCGCCAAGCTCGACTTTCACCAGCGCCATGCGGCCATTGCGCTTGCGTAGGGCATACAGGCTGTTGATCGACGCGTCGATTGCCAGCGGTTCGAAGTTCGGCTGCCCGGACGCGCCGTCCGTATCAACGTAATCGGTAAGGGTCTTCCAGTCGCGCGAATTGGGCGTGCGGTACACGTATTTGACGCGTCCCGTGGTGAAGGCCTCGCTGCTCAGTTCGGCAAAGCCCAGGAGCCGGACGTTTCCTTGACCATCGCTCATCCAGGTCGCGACATTGTCGCGCGGCTGCTCAACGATTTTCGTCGCGAGCGTGTCGACGTTGAGCCTCACCACCCCGACGCCGCGCTTCGTCCGCTGAATGTTCGAAGGAATGTCGCGAAAACCTTCCGGCAGAAACAGCCGGGTCATCAGGACTTCGTTGGTACCGCCCGGACGCCAATCGATGATTTCCCCGTCGAATTGCCGGAGGCCCACGTCGTATTGAGATGACGGCTGACCGAGCTGCTTCATGTTCTTGCCGTCGATCCCGATGCTGATCATGCGCGACGCCGAGATCAGACCGTTGTTGGTCGCAAGCAAAGCATTTTCGGACTTCATGATCGCGGTGAATTCACAAGCGAGCCGGGTGTTCGAAGCAAAGGCGCACCACCGGAGCGTTTCGGGATCCGCCTTGGAATAGAAAATCGGCTTGGTCGCGCCGGCTGCAAGGTCTGCGATGTAGACGATTGTTGTACGACCAGGTCCCGCTCCGAGAAACACCGCGAGCTTCCCATCCGGCGAGAGATCCATTCTCGTGGTCGTCTCGCGCGTTCCGAACGCGACTGCATCCTGTTCGAGCGTCGACTGGGCACAAGCCTGCCCTGCCCAACACGCGACGGCCGCCACGGCGAGCAACAACTTCCCCTTGAGCAACATCAGCCCCCCTTTTTCGGCGGTTACATAGTGCACGCGTTAGGGCGGGACGCAAGCGGGCAGCTTGGCGCCGGCGCGCGCGCCTGTTAGCGGCCGGTCGATGAGCGATCGCCGCCCTCCCCTTCCCGAATGGGCGCCGCACGAAGCGGTGTGGATCGGATTCCCGAGTGACCCGGAGCTGTGGCTTGGAGATTTGAAGCAAGCAGAACGCGAGGTGGTCGCGTTTGCCGAGGCCGTTCACGCCGGCGGCAAGGGCGAGAAGGTCTGGCTGATCGCGGCCCACGAAGGCGCGGCCGAGAGCGCCCGCAAGCTCGCCCCGTTCGCCGACGTGATCGTCGAACCCTTCGGCGATATCTGGCTGCGCGACACCGGGCCGATCGTCCTCGGAAGCGGCAACCAGCGGCGCGCGCAGGGGTTCGGGTTCAACGGCTGGGGCGGCAAGTATGATCTCGACGGCGACCAGGACATCGGCGCGCGGCTCGCCCGCGATGCCGGCCTGCCGTTCGCGAAAGCCGGCTGGATCCTCGAAGGCGGCGCGATCGACGGTGACGGTTCCGGTACCGTCCTCACGACGGAGCAGTGCCTGCTCAACCCGAACCGCAACACGCTTACGCGAACCGAGACTGAGCAGCGGCTCCTTGCAGACCTCGGCTTCGAACGCGTGCTGTGGCTCGGCTCGGGGCTGATGAACGACCATACCGACGGCCATGTCGACAATCTCGCTCGCTTCGTCGCGCCGGGGCGCGTCGCGATCCCGACCGCCGCGAAGGATGACCCCAATGAGGCCGTCTATAAGGATGCCGCCCGGCGCCTCGCCGACGCGAGGCTCGATGTCGTCACCTTGCCCTCCCCCGGCCGGATCGCCGACGAGGACGGCGAGACCATTCCGGCGAGCTACATGAACTTCTACATCGGCAATGCAGCGGTGGTGGTGCCGCAATATGGCGCGGCCAACGACCGCGCGGCGGTCGACGTGGTCCAGGCGCTGTTCCCCGAGAGGGTTGCCGTTGGCTTGAGGGCTGACCATGTCCTCACCGGAGGCGGAAGCTTCCACTGCATCAGCCAGCAGGTGCCTGCGTAGCTATTGCTCCCATTCGTCATTCCCGCGAAAGCGGGAATCCCGCTTCGTTCATCCTACATAAGTCAGCGGGACCCCGCTTTTGCGGGGGGTGACGGAGTAAAGAATGGCCAAACTTACCGTCGCTGCGCTGCAGCTCGCCTTCACCGACGACACCGGCGCGAACATCCGCGCCGTCAGCGAGCTCGTGCGCGAGGCGGCCGGCAAGGGCGCCGAGGTCGTCCTCCCACCCGAGCTGTTCGAGGGGCCTTACTTCTGCCGGGTCGAGGACGAGAGCCTGTTCGCGACCGCCAAGCCGACCGCCTCGCACCCGTCGGTGCTGGCGATGCAGACGCTTGCCGAGGAGCTGAAGATCTGGATCCCGACCAGCTTCTTCGAGCTCGACGGCCCGCACCATTACAACAGCCTCGCGATGATCGGCCCCGACGGAAAAGTCGCCGGCGTCTATCGCAAGAGCCACATCCCGGATGGCCCCGGATACGAGGAGAAATTCTACTTCCGGCCAGGGAACACCGGCTTCAAGGTCTGGCAAGGGCCGCACCAGGCGACGCTCGGCGTCGGCGTTTGCTGGGATCAATGGTATCCCGAAACCGCGCGGGCGATGATGCTGATGGGCGCCGACGTCCTGTTCTACCCAACGGCGATCGGCACCGAGCCCCACGACCCCGACCTCGATACCTCGCGCCTGTGGCGCCGGGCGATGATCGGCCATGCGGTGTCGAACGTCGTTCCGGTGGTCGCCGCCAACCGCATCGGCAACGAGTGCGGCCAGCGTTTCTACGGCCACAGCTTCATTTGCGACGAGCGCGGCGACATCCTCGCCGAGTTCGGCGCGGAGGAGACCGGTGTGCTGGTCGCGACGCTCGATCTCGCCCAGGCGAAGAAGCACCGCGCCGCGTTCGGCTTCTTTCGCGACCGCCGGCCGGAGCTTTACGGGCGGCTCACGCAGGACTTCTAAGCGCCAGCGCGCGCGCGAACACGCTTTCGAACATCGCCGCATCGAGCCGGCCGGTGTTCTGATTGTAACGCGAGCAATGATAGCTCGAGAGTAGGATCCGCCCATCCGGTGCGACGTTCTCGGCCCCGTGGCCGAACCTGGTTCCAGAGGGCGGCATGCCAAGCGCCCGGCACGCGGCGACGTGACCGATCTGGCCAAGACCGACGAACACGCGGAGGGTTGGGAGCGCGGCAATCGACGCTTCGAGATAGTTGCGGCAATTGCGGATTTCGCTCGGCTCGGGCTTGTTCTGCGGTGGCAGGCATTTGACCGAGTTGAGGATGATCACGCCGTTGAGCCGCAGCGTGTCGGACGGATCGGCGCGGTACTCGCCGGTCGCCAGGCCGAGCTTCAGAAGCGTCGCGTAGAGCAGATCGCCGGCATAATCGCCGGTGAACGGCCGTCCGGTGCGGTTGGCGCCGTGCTTGCCAGGCGCGAGGCCGACGATCGCGAGCCACGCCTCAGGATCGCCGAACGCCGGAACCGGCGCGTTCCACCAGTCGGGATACTCCGCGCGCAGCTCGTGCCGGAAGCGCACCAGCCTGGGACACAGCGGGCAATCGCGCGGCGCTTCGGCTTGCGGGATGGGCGACAGGTCGGCGGGCTGGAGCATGGCTCGTCATTGCGAGGAACGGAGTGACGAAGCAATCCGGCGCATGGATTGCTTCGCTCCGCTCGCAATGACAGGGCGGAGGCAATGGCCCACCTCTACGCCATCGCGATCGGCTCGAACCGCCCGCACGGCCGCTTCGGCCGCCCCGCGGGCGTGGTCGAGGCGGCAATCGCGCGGCTGGACGCGGACTTCGGCCTGTTCGATGCCTCGCCGATCGTCCTTAACCCCGCGCATGGAAATGCCGGGCGCGATTTCGCCAATGCGGTCGCGCTGGTGGAGAGCGCCCTCGAGCCACCGGAAATGCTGCGCTGCCTGAAGCGAATCGAGCGCGAGTTCGGGCGCCGCGCCGGCAAGCGCTGGGGCCCGCGCGTGCTCGATCTCGACATCGCGCTGTGGAGCGGCGGCCGGTTCCGCTCGCGCACCCTCGTGGTTCCCCATTCCCAGATCGCCAGGCGGAGCTTCGTTCTCGAGCCGCTCGCTGCCATCGCCCCCTGCTGGCGCGTCGGCGCGCTCAATGTCGGCCATCTCGCGCATCGGCTTGCCCGCAGGCGTCCGCAGGGCTAACCGGCGCCTCCAAGGTGGGCCCATAGCTCAGTCGGTAGAGCAACTGACTTTTAATCAGTAGGTCGCTGGTTCGAATCCAGCTGGGCTCACCAGCCGCCCTAGTGCTGCATGAATTCGGGAGATTTCGTCGATCCCGCTCCGAGAGAGGGGAACAGAAGATCCCTCTAATTATTGATTACGACAGCTGGCCGGCAGAATAACAGCCACAGCTGGCGGGCGGCCGGCTCATGAGCAACGAACCACAGTTAATTGTTGCCGAATGCTCGAAAAAAGAGCTCACGCTAACCCAGTACATTTCCGGGTGACAATCAGGGTCCAGAAGCGGTGCAGCCTGCCGTTAGCCGATCACTACGTGCCGGGCCGGGCGGAGCTCGCCCGGCTCCTGGACAGTGGCCGCGCGCCTATCGGCGATCAGCGCCAGGCAAACGGCGAAGCAGCCGCTGATCGCTGCCGTCCGAAGCGGGAATTCGACGAGGCTGTGGACCAGCACGGCTGCCGAGGCGATCGACGCTGCTTGCGCGAATGGTCCGCCCTCGCCTTTGTGCCAGACTGACGTGACCGCTCCGAGCCACCAGCCGAGGAACAGGAGCATCAGGATGATCCCCGGCGCACCGAGCTCGAGCGCGATTTCGGCATAATCGTTGTCCGCGTGGATCACATATTCACTGGAGACCGAATCGGGGCTTTCATAGAGCCGGTACACCTTTACGAACGACCCCAGCCCAGAGCCCAAGGGCATATAGTCGGTGATGGCCTTGCCGGTTGTCGCGAGGATCGACTCTCGTGACTGGACTGACGTGTTGGCATCGCGCGCGAGATGGCCGCTGCCTACCGAGCTGCTCGCCAACACCGCCGCTGCCGCAATCGCCGCGAGCGCAGCCACCAATATCGCCCAGCGGCGATAACGGCTGGACCGCGCCAGCAGGATGAGGACGCTGGCGCCAAGGACCGGCAGAGCCAGCGCATATCCGGCGAGCGATCCGTTGAGCGCGATGCCGATGAGCATGATCAGCGCGACCCCGGCGAGCACGGTCAGGAGAGCGGAATAACGCTGCATGCCGCGCCCTCTTCCCGCTGTGGCAAGCGCGGCAATGAAGGGCAGCGAAACGACCAGCAAAGTCGCCATGTGGTTGGCGTTGGCAAAGAAACCGACGCCCGCCGCGAGGTTGGTCTCGCGATACAGATACCACCGGTTATTCCCCGCGCCGCTTGCGACCTGGAGCGCGCCAAGCATCGTCCCCAGCACCGCGCCCGCGAGCACGGCCGCGGCGAGCCAGCCGGCACGGCGCGGCTTGAAGCGGACGACCGCCAGGAACAGCGCCAGCGCCGGGATGAAGCCGAGCAGGGCAGCAATGGAGTCATAGGGGGTGAGCGACACCGGGAGCGACGGCAGCGGCCGGCCGAGCAGGTGATAGCCGTCGGCGATCTCGGCACGCTCACCATGGGCCCAGAGTGAGGCGGGAAGCGGCACGAGCTGAAGCACCGCGACGGCAATTGCGGCCATCGCGAGCATCAGCAATTGCTTGACGGAAGTCGAGAGCGGCTCTTCCGATGATGCAAATGCCGTCCATCCGATGATCGCGAGCCCCGCCAGTTGCAGCACCGCATTCTGCCAAATGCCTTGGGCGCTGCCGCCAAGGAGCAGGCAGGCAAGCAGGTAGATGGGCGCGGCGAGGCTCGTCGACTTGCTAGCCACCTGTCCCAACCTTCGTCAGCTTGAGCGCGGAGATTGTGACGTCGCTTTGCTGCGGCAGGTCATTCGAGGAACCGGACAGCTTGAGCCACTGCGCCGGGCAATCGGCCGGAACGGTAACCTGCCACCCGTGGGCCGCGACGGCATCGAGCATCGCCGACCCGAGCGGCGCTGCGGCCTTGTCGCACCAGAGCGACCAATCGAGCGTCCGCGCCCGCGCGGGATCGCCCAGCAGCAATAGCGACAGCCGATACGTGCCGGGGCGAAGCAACAGCAGCTGGCTGGCGAGGATTCCGTCTTGCTGGCCGTAGAAGACGACGTGCAGCTTCCCGCCGGACTGCCGCTCGGCGAGGCCGACGGCGGACGATGTGAGCGCCCAATTGAACGGCGGCGGCGCGCTCTTGTCGGCAAAGCCGGCATCGTACAGCAGCTGACCCGGCGCCGTGCGCGTCGTTGCCGTCTTGCTCCAGATTGCGCGGGCCTTGTCATAATCGCCGGCACGCACGAGCGTGATGAGCAAGGGGGCGAGCCAAGGCTCTTCGCTGGTCGTGGCGTGGGGATTGGCAAGCGCGAGAACGGCCGGCGCCGTTTCGATCTTGGACGACAGGGCCACCAGCGTCGGGCGAGCAAGCAACGGATTCGCGCGGAACAGGCTTCGTAGGACCGGCAAGTTGGCGGGACTCTTGGCATATTCGGCAAGATACGGAACAAGCGTCGCAATACCGGCGGGCGAAAGACGAGCAAGCGCCGCAACCTCTCGCAGGCCATGCTGCGTGTCGCCCAGGCGGAAATAGCGATCAGCGAGAAAATAGGCGGCTGGCAGCGAACGCGGATCGCGCCATTGCGCGGCTTCGAACGCGCGCTGCGCCGTTGCCCCATCGCCGCCAAGCTCGGCCTGGACGCCGCGCACCAGATAGGGTTCGGGCGCGAGCGGCGCCTTCGCCGACGCATCCGCCATCGTTGAGAAAACCGACGCGGGCACCGGTCGCCGCTCCCGCACCGCCGCCGCGATCGCCGTCATCCCAGAGGAAATTTCGGTTGCGGGGTGGCCGGACCAGAAAGCTGTTGCGGTTGCGGGGCTGTGCTCCGCAAAGGCGGCCACCGCCGTGTTTCTGACCACCAGCACGGCGATTGCAAGTACGGCGATGACCGTGACAATGCGCCCCGCGATTCTGGTCATGCGGTCCCAACCGCCCGCGTCAGGCGTCCGACTCCGCCGGAGCCGTGCTTTGCTGGACGTCGCTGGCCTGAGGGATCATCAGGATCTCGGTGCGCTTGAGGCGGGTGTCGGCAACCATAGCCATGATGGCCATAATAGCCAGATCACCATAACCGGCGGAGCCTTCTTCCAACTTCGTCAGGGCCGGGCGGACAGCAAATGGAAGCTCTGGAGAACTTGCTTCTGAGCAATCTTGATAAATGATCCGTCGACCACGAGAACGCCGCTGGGACAGATTGTCGGATCGGGCGCCTGGCTGCGGCGGAGCGAACTGTAAGGCCTTATTACCCCCGAAGCGCCAGGTCAGTCGCGCGTGCAGCCATTTAAAACTGTTGCCGAGTATCAAGCAGCCAGCGTTCGGTGCCTTCGATGGCGAGCGCCGTGAGCACGCCGGTCCGGTAAGCTCCTGTGTCGATGCCGATGCGATTCGGCCGTTCGTCGACGTCTTCCATGATCGTATGGCCGTGGACCACGACGAAGCCGTGATCGTTCTCGTCACCGAGGAACGGCTGTCGAATCCAGCGCAGGTCGGCCTGGCGCTGCTGATCGAGCGGGATGCCCGGCCTGATTCCCGCATGGACGAACAGATAGTCGCCGAACCGGCAGCTGTCGGCGAAGCTCTCGAGGAACTCGACATGCGAATCGGGGATCGCGCCGTGGATGAGCGCGAGTGCTTCCTGGCTTCCGGCTTGCTTCAGTGCGGCGGCATTGACGCCGTAGCTCGCAAGGCATTCGGCGCCGCCAAAGGAGCACCATTTCGAGATGAGCTCGGCCTGCCCCGAAAGGATGCGGAGCAGCACCTCCTCGTGATTGCCAAGCAGGAAGACGGTCCGAACACCGTCCCGCCGATAAGTCCGCAGCCGCTCGAGCACTTGCGCCGACCTGGGCCCGCGATCAATCAGATCGCCGACGAAGACGAGCAATGTGCTGGCGGTCGCGCGGTGCTGCAACTCGGCATGGATCTTCTCGAGCAGGTCTTCGAGCAGGTCCAGCCGCCCATGGACATCGCCCACGACGTACGCGCGATAACCCTCGGCACCCGACGGCTGTGATGCTCGTTTCGCAGCGAAGTTGAACATTAAGCTCCCGCCTCAGTAGCGATGCAGGAGAATGCGTCGAATGCGGTGAAGCACTAGGAGTCCCTCGCTAAACGGATCCTGAACCCCCCAACGGCCATTTGATGGATAACCAGTTGCCGTTCCCGAGAGAAACTTCCCAAACCTGCGCAATATTCCAGTGGCTGTTCGTCGCGAGGAGAATGGCCCGCCGTCGCGACATGCTCAGGCATTGAGCAGCTGAAAGCGCGGAATTTCGACGTCGAATGCGGTACCGTCTTCATCGACCATGCGGTAGCTCCCGCTCATCGCCCCGTTCGGCGTGTCGAGCGGGCATCCCGAAACATAGTCGAAGCTGCCGCCGGGCGCGATCAGCGGCATTTCGCCGACCACCCCCTCGCCCATGACCTCGTGCACGGTCCCGCGGCCGTCTACGATCGTCCAGCTTCGCGACAGCAGCTGGACGGCGACTTCGGACCCGTTCTCGATGCGCACATGGTACGACCAGAACCAGCGATTGGTCGACGGGTCCGATTGTTCGGAAAGGTAGCTGACCGCCACGCGCACGGCGATTCCGCGAGTGACCGCGACATTGGCGAAGAGCATGGACAAAGCGTCGGACGTCACGCGGCAAGCCTAGGCGAGACCGGCGGCGCGGCGCAACCGCGAGACGAGCCGCGCTCGCGCTTCGCCGATCGGCCGAGTGCGGTCCGTCAGCACGTCGCGATCGAGAAAGTGGCCGGTGAGCTCCAGCCCTTGCACAATCTCGTTCCACGACGCGCGCCCGCCTTCCCGGACAAAGCGCGGGAGCGGCAGAAGCTTGCCGGCATAGGGCTCGGCTTCGGCAGCGCTGACTGCGCGTCCCGATTTAGGGCTGACCGCGACGAGATTGTCGTTGCTCCCGGTGATTGCGCAGCGATCCAGATCGAGGCCGAAGCCGAGTTCCGCCAGCAGCAGGAGCTCATAGCGCACCAGGGCTGCGCCCCAGCCATTCGCCGACGGCGCCGCTTCGATCGCGTCGAGGAGACCGTCCAAGGCCTGGAACAGGCGCGGGTACGGCTGCCCTTCGGGCAATGCGGAGGCGGTTAGCACCGTCGCCCATTCGATTGCCGCGGCGGAGAGCGGCTCGGAAAGAAGCGGGCCCCGGCTGTGGACCAGCTCGATTGTCGCCTGCGGGAGCTGGGTGTCGGTCCGTGCCGAAAGCGCGGCCTCCACGACGTTGCCACACATCAGGACCGGGCGCATGCGCCGTCCGCGTGCGCCGCGAACGTAGGCGGCCTGGAGCCCCTGCTCCGCCGTCATCAGGCGCACCACCGCGCCATGCTCGCCATGGCCGCGCAGAGCGCAGACGATGGCGGTGGTCTCAAACCTCATCCGCGCGGGTGGAAATAATCATGGATCTGGCGCGCCATGGTTCGGCTGATCCCTGGCGCTTTCTCGAGGTCCTCTAAGGCAGCCCCCTTGACCGCACGCGCCGTCCCGAAATGCATCAACAGGGCGCGCTTGCGGGTCGGACCGATGCCCGGCACCTCGTCGAGAGTCGAGGTGGTCAGGCTTTTCGCCCGCTTGGCGCGGTGGGTGCCGATGGCGAAACGGTGCGCTTCGTCGCGAAGCCGCTGAATGTAGAACAGCAAGGCGGAGTTCGGCGGCAACGTGATCTCGCGCCCGCCGGGCAGATGGAAGATTTCGCGGCCCTCGCGGCCGTGGTGAGGTCCCTTGGCGACGCCGACGACCGGCAGGTCGTGGACCCCCACATCCTCCATGACTTCGCAAACCGCCGACAGCTGGCCCTTGCCCCCGTCGATCAGCAGCAGGTCGGGCCATTCGCCGGTCTGCCGGTCGGGATCCTCTTTCTCGAGACGCGCGAAACGTCGCTCCAGCACTTCGCGCATCATCGCGAAATCGTCGCCCGGCTGCGTCTCCGGCCGCTTGATGTTGAACTTGCGATAGCTGTTCTTGCGGAAACCCTCGGGGCCCGCGACGATCATCGCGCCGGTCGCGTTGGTCCCCATGATGTGGCTGTTGTCATAGACTTCGATACGCTTGGGTACGTCGGCCAGCTCGAACATGTCAGCCAGCTCGCGCAATATCTTGCCCTGCGTCGTGGTCTCGGCGAGGCGGCGGTCGAGCGCTTCCTCGGCGTTGCGCCGGGCCTGGTCGATCAGCTTGCGGCGGGCGCCGCGCTGGGGGATTTCGATCGCCACCTTGCGTTCGGCGCGCTTCGACAGCGCTTCCTCGAGCAAGCCGCGGTCGGCGAGCTCGCGATCGACGAGCACCCTCTTGGGCGGCGGCATGTCCTCATAAAATTGAACGAGAAAGCTCGCCAGAACCTCAGGTTCCGGGACGTCGCTGGTATGCGCCGGGAAGAAGGCGCGGTGGCCCCAATTCTGCCCGCCGCGAATGAAGAAGGCCTGGATCGACACGGTCCCCGCCTTGCAGGCGAGCGCGAACACGTCGGCGTCGCCGAGACCCTCGGCGTGCACGGTCTGGCTGCCCTGGATGTAGGTGAGCGCTCGCAAGCGGTCGCGGTAGACGGCAGCAAGCTCGTAGTCCTGCTTCTCCGCCGCCTCGGCCATCTGCTTCGACAGCCGCGCCTGCACCCCCGTCGAGCGGCCGGACAGGAACTCCTTCGCCTCGCCGACGAGCTCGCCATATTCGTCATCGCCGATGCGGCCGACGCACGGTGCCGAACAGCGCTTGATCTGGTAGAGCAGACAAGGCCGCGAGCGGTTGGCGAAAAAGCTGTCCGAACAGCTTCTTAGCAGGAAGAGCTTCTGCAGCGCATTGAGCGTCCGAGTAACCGATCCAGCGCTTGCGAACGGTCCGTAATATTGGCCCTTGATGCGCCGCGCGCCGCGATGCTTCTGGACGCGCGGAAATTCGTGATCCTCGCGCAGCAGGATGAACGGGAAGCTTTTGTCGTCGCGCAGCAGGACGTTGTACGGCGGCCGGAAGCGCTTGATCAGCTGCGCCTCCAGCAGCAGCGCCTCGGCCTCGGTGCGCGTGGTGACGATGGTCATCGACCGCGTTTGCGAGACCATGCGCTGCAGGCGCTTGGGCAGCTTGGCGACCTGGGTGTAGTTGGTGACGCGGTTCCTGAGCGCCCGCGCCTTGCCGACGTAGAGGACGTCGCCGCGCGCATCCTGCATCCGGTAGACGCCCGGATTGCGCGGTAGCGTCTTCAGCACCTCGCGGATCGCGGCGACCCCGGCGTCCAGGTCCGGCAACTCCGCCCCGCGCACGGCATAGGTCGCCTGCTCCTCGTTGAAGCGCTCGGCTGCTCCGGGTTGGTCGGGACGGTCGGCCTTGGTCACGCGCACGAGATAAGACTGATGGCAGTACTCGTCACCCCGGCCTTGAGCCGGGGCCTGCCTGGCTTCGCCGCTAAGAAGAAAAGGCGGGTCCCGGGTCAAGCCCGGGATGACGCCTACGCCGCCGCCCTCGCTTCTTCGTGATCGGCGAGCATCCAGTCGACGCAAGCGCGGGCGTGGATCGCTGTCGTATCGTAGACCGGCAGCACGTTGGCGCGCACGTCGACGGCGAGCACCAGCTCGGTGCAGCCGAGCACCACCGCCTGGACCTTCGCCTTGGCAAGCTCCGTGATCAGCGTCTTGAGCTTGCGCTGGCTATCGCGGACGACGCGGCCGGCGGCGAGCTCCTGGAAAATGATGCGGTCGACTTCGCGCACCCAGCCATCCTCGATCGGCACCAGCGAGATACCGCGGCTTTCGAGGCGGCTACGGACATGCGGTTCGAGCATCGTGAACCGCGTTCCAAGCAAGGCGACGCGCTTGCGCCCGTCGGCGACCAGGCGATCGGCGGCGGCATCGCCGATGTGCAGCATCGGCACGGCGATCCTCGGCGCCACCGCGTCATAGACCTTGTGCCCGGTGTTCGACGTGATGATCACGCCATCGGCGCCGGCGGCGACCAGCCGCTGCGCCGCATGCAGCGTCACCTGCGCGACGCCGTCCCAGTCACCCGACAGCTCCATCTCCGCGAACGGCGCGAGGTCGAGGCTCTCGATCACCAGCCGCGCGCTGTGCAGCCCGCCAAGGCGCTGCGCGATGCCGCGATTGATGTGCTCATAATAGAGCGCGGTCGACGACCAGCTCGTCCCGCCAATGATGCCCAGCTTGCGCACCTGCGCTGCCCTTTTCGCCTGGAGTATGGAAGCGACGGAATCGACGCCCGCCGGTGCTCCATTCTTCGCAACATCTACTCTGCTGTCGCAAGCCGTAAATGCTTGATTTACCTCAAACTTAACAGCCGTTGCGACGAACCGATCAGCCGAGCGCCTTGACGATCTCCTCGACCATCTTCTTGGCGTCGGCGAGGAGCATCATCGTGTTGTCTCGATAGAAGAGCTCGTTATCGACACCGGCATAGCCGACGCCGCCCATCGAGCGCTTCACGAACAGGGTGGTGCGCGCTTTCTCCACGTCGAGCACCGGCATGCCATAGATCGGCGAGCTCTTGTCGGTTTTCGCCGCGGGATTGGTGACGTCGTTCGCGCCGATCACGAAGGCGACGTCGGTCTGGGCGAACTCGTTGTTGATGTCCTCGAGCTCGAACACCTCGTCATACGGCACGTTGGCTTCGGCGAGCAGCACGTTCATGTGCCCCGGCATTCGCCCCGCGACCGGGTGGATCGCATATTTGACCCGCACCCCTTCGGCCTTGAGCTTGTCGGCCATCTCCTTGAGAGCGTGCTGCGCCTGGCTGACCGCCATGCCGTAGCCGGGGACGATGATCACCTGGTCGGCCTGCTTCATCAGGAAGGCGGCGTCCTCGGCCGAGCCGCGTTTGTAGGGACGATCGATCGCCGCCGCCTCGCCGCCGCTCGACACCGCGCCGAAGCCGCCGGCGATGACCGAGAGGAAGCTGCGGTTCATCGCCCGGCACATGATGTACGAGAGGATCGCGCCCGAGCTGCCGACCAGCGCGCCGGTGATCACCATCGCCGTGTTGTGGAGCGTGAAGCCCATCGCCGCCGCGGCCCATCCCGAATAGCTGTTGAGCATCGAGATGACGACCGGCATGTCGGCGCCCCCGATCGGGATGATCAGCAGGAAGCCGATCGCGAAGCTCAGGGCGACAATGAGCGCGAACACCCAGGGCGCCTGGTCCTGCGTGAAATAGGCGATGAGGATCAGGATCGCGGCGAGCGTGCCGAGATTGATCAGGTGCCGAAGCGGCAGCAGGATCGGTTTGCCCGACATGTTGCCGTTCAATTTCAAAAAGGCGATCACCGAGCCCGAGAAGGTGATGGCGCCGATCGCCACGCCAAGACCCATCTCGATCCGGCTCACGGGCAGGATCGAAATGATCGAAGGCCCGTAAATGGGCGTGATCCGGGAGGCGATGCCGAACGCTTCGGGATTGAGATAGGCGGCGGCGCCGACCAGCACCGCGGCCATGCCGACGAGGCTGTGGAATGCGGCAACCAGCTGCGGCATCGCCGTCATCTGGATCTTGCGCGCGATGATCAGGCCGATCCCGCCGCCGATCGCCATCGCCGCGAGGATCTCGATCAATGCGACCGTGTCGACCTGGAATGCACGGCCGGCGTAGCGACTGACGTCGCCGGTAAGAGTTGGAAAGTGGGTGATCAGCGTGGTCACCACGGCGATGGCCATGCCGACCATGCCGATCGAATTGCCACGGCGGCTGCTCTCCGGGTTCGACAGCCCCCTCAGCGCGAGAATGAAGCAGACGCCGGCGATCAGATAGGCGAGCAGCACCCACGCGGGCTGCGCGTGCGCTGCGGCGTCACCCATGAACGCCTCCGTCATGCTGAACTCGTTTCAGCATCCATTTTGGAGACGTACGGCGCGGGCGCAGCAATGGACCCTGAAACAAGTTCAGGGTGACGGATTGGGAGCTCGTCACTTCCGCTCCTTCTTCTTGTACATCGAGAGCATCCGCTGGGTGACGGCGAAGCCGCCGAAGATGTTGACGGATGCTAGCGCCACCGCGACTAGGCCGAGCCATTTCGAATTGGCGTGCCCCGCCGCCGCGGCCGCGATCAGTGCGCCAACGACGATCACCGAAGAGATCGCGTTGGTGACGCTCATCAGCGGCGTGTGCAGCGCGGGCGTGACCGACCACACGACATAGTAACCGACGAAACAGGCGAGCACGAAGATCGACAGGATCGAAATGAAGTCCATGACCCCTCCGGCTGTGGAGCTGTTATGGTTGTGGCCGGTCAGTGCAAAACTGTCGAGTGCCGGGATGCGGTGAGCGCGTTGTTAATCATGACGCGGTTATCAATTTTCTAACCTTTACGCGCGCATGTGTCGGGCGCCCCCAACGAAGGAAAGCCGGCGCCGTGTCGAAGCGCACCGATCAGGGTCTGGAACAGAAGCCGTGGAAGCTTTTGCTTTGGACGGCGATTGCGGGAGTCGTCTTTGGATTGATCGGCTTCGGCGAAATCGCCGAGGACTGGCTGCGGGTCAGCCGCAATTCCTTCCACGAGCATAAGGCGAGCGGGAAGACCGTCCTCGTACTGATTGACGACAAGTCGCTGCACGCCGTTGGAAACTGGCCGTGGCCGCGGCGCACGGACGCGGTTCTTGTCGATCGCCTTGCCAGCAGCGGCGCCAAGCGAATTTTCATGGACCTCAACTTCTCATTCCCGTCGGATCGCGCAAACGACGCGGCGTTCGAGCAAGCCCTAGAGCGAGCCGGCAATGTCACCTTGTTCGCCCGTTCGAAGGTCGGCACGAACGAAGCGACGAGCCAGATCGACGGCCGGCCACTGCCGATGTTCGAGCGTCACGTGAAGCTCGCGCTCGCAAGCCTCCAGTACAATTACCAAAGCGCCGTATGGCGCATGTCCTGGTCCGGGATGGTGGGCGGCGAAAAGATCCCGTCCTTTGCAGCTGCCATCGCTGGTGCAGACGGCAAAGCGGACTCGAGCTTCCCCGTCGATTATTCGATCGAGGTCGCCAGCATCCCGTCCTATTCCGCAGCCGACGTGATGAACGGCCACGTTGCCGCCAAGGAGCTTGCGGGCAAGGACGTGCTCGTCGGCACCGGCTCCGAAATCCTCAAGGATAACTTCTTCATTCCGGGCTACGGCCGGGCTCCGGGCGTCAAGATTCACGCAGTCGGCGCAGAGACGCTGAGAGAAGGCCGGCCCGTGAGCCTCGGCTGGGTTCCGGCATTGCTTGCGGCGTTGCTGACAGCCGGCGCTGCGCTCGCGTGCCGGCGCGTGATGGTCCGTACGGCGATTGTTGCGACCGCAATTCTCGGGCTGCTGGTTATCCCGGCTCTCCTCGAAGCGCATCTGATCTTCCTGGACATCACGCCGGCATTGTTTGTCCTGCTGACGATCGCCTGTGTGCTCGGCTGGCGTCGTTATCGCGCACGCGGCTTCGTCAACACGGTTTCCAACCTCCCGAACCTCAATGCGCTGCGCCAGAGCCGCGACGGCCGCACGCTATCGATTGTCGCCGTCCGAATCCTCAACTTCGAGGAAATTCTGTCCACTCTTCCGCCCAACAGCGAATTGCAGCTGGTCGAGCAAATCGTCGGCCGGCTGAAAGTCGGAGCGCCGGAGCGTGTCCTCTACCAGGGAGACGCGGGGATCTTCGCCTGGTTCGAGGAGCCGCGCCAGCCGATCGGCAACCATCTCGAAGCGCTGTACGCCTTGTTCCGCAATCCTGCCCGCGTCGGCGGGCTATCGATGGACCTGACGATCGCATTTGGCGTGGAAGTCGGCAGCGGCCGTTCGATCGCGAGCCGGCTCGCCAGCGCGCTCGTCGCCGCCGACGACGCGGCGCACGACGGCCTCAAGTGGAAATATCACGACCCGGAAAGCCTCGAGAATGCGTCGTGGAAGCTGTCGATGCTGAGCCAGCTCGACGAAGCGATCGACCGCGGAGAAGTGTGGGTTGCCTATCAGCCCAAGCTCGATCTCGCGACCCGGCGCATCACTGGTGCGGAGGCGCTCGCGCGCTGGACTCACCCGGAAAAGGGCCCGATTGCCGCGTCCGAATTCGTCGCTGCCGCCGAGCAGCATAACCGCATCGGCAAGCTCACCGACTTCGTGCTGGAAAAGGCGGTTGCCGCGGCGGCCGAGATCAATCGACGCGGAATCGACTTCGAGATCGCGGTGAACCTTTCGGCGCGGCTGCTGAGCGACAAGGGGTTCACGCTTCGCCTTTCCGCCTTGCTCGCGCGCCATGGCCTGTCGCCCCGCCATCTCACTCTCGAGCTGACCGAAACGGCGGCCCTTGCAGGTACCGGCGACGGCGTCGACATGATCACGCGGTTGCGCGACCTCGGCGTGAATATTGCAATCGACGACTACGGGACCGGTCTTTCCACGCTCGACTATCTGAAGAAGATCCCGGCCAACGAGATCAAAATCGACCAGAGCTTCGTGAAAGCGATTGCGGACAATCGGTCTGACCGGGTGATGGTACAGTCGACGATTGCGCTAGCCCATTCGCTCGGGCGCAAGGTCGTCGCCGAAGGCGTCGAGCACCGCGACATCCTCGACCTGCTGATGGAGATGAACTGCGACATCGCGCAGGGATTTGCTGTCGGCCGACCAATGAGCCTGGACAGCTTGACCAAGCGCATCGCCTCCGATCGCAAGCGCAGCGCCGCTTAATCTTATCTTTAGTTCAGTTGCGAGCACTCGCCGCGCGACTTGCGTGTCCAGAACATGGTTACTTGTTTGCTAACCATAAGAATTAAGGTTAACATGCATCCCAGCTGCCGAATCGCAGTTGAAACAAGGGGTGCCCAAATGAAGAAGACGAAAGCTGGCCGTGGGTTCTGGACTTGGCTCATGGGTGGTGGCTGGGAATCGGGCGGCTCAAACGCCTAACTTTCCGGTCAGACTGCAAAAAAGTCTGTCCACACAACAAATTAGAAAGCGCTCGCCGAAAGGCGGGCGCTTTTAGTTTGCGGGTCATGCGGGGGCCTTGCGGAGGCTGGAAGGACTGCCGCGGAGCCGGTAATCGGCCGCAATGCTTCACCAATCGAGCACTGTCCTTGCGATTCGGGCCGCTGCTCCAGGATTGCACGAATTTACCAATCTCGTCCGCCCATTCGTCGCCGAAAGCGGCATTCGCGAAGGTTTGCTGACGTTGTTTTGCCGCCACACCTCGGCGTCATTGTTGATCCAGGAAAATGCGGCGCCCGCCGCACGTCGCGACGTCGAGCGCTACTTCGCTGCGATTGCCCCAGAAGGCGCGCACTATGAGCATGACGACGAGGGATCCGACGATATGCCCGCGCATCTGCGGACGGCCCTGACCGCGACCCAGCTTTCGATCCCGGTCATCGACGGCGAACTTGCACTTGGGACCTGGCAGGGAATTTATCTGTTCGAGCACCGCCGCGGCACGCCCGAGCGCCAGGTCGCGCTGCACGTGATCGGCGAATGAGCCTCGAATCAGTGCGTGCGTGGCTCGCAGCCCACGCGCCGGAACTCAGGCTGATCGAGGTCGAGGAGACCACGGCGACCGTCGACACCGCGGCAAAAGCGCTGGGCGTCGAACCGGGCCGGATCGCCAAGACGCTGGCGATTCGCGCCGGCGATCACCTGTTCCTGCTGTGCACGCGCGGCGACGCGCGGCTCGACAACCGCAAGTGCAAGGATGAGTTCGGGGCGCGGCCGCGGATGCTTGGAGCCGAAGAGACGTTCGAAGTCACCGGCCATCCCGTCGGCGGCGTATGCCCATTCGGATTGAAGACGCCGCTCCCGGTCTATGTCGACGTGTCGCTCAAGGCATTCGAGATCGTCTATCCTGCGGGCGGGTCGCTCAACACCTCGGTCGAAGTCCCGACCCAACGCCTGTTCGATTTAGTCGCCGAGCGCTGGGTCGACCTCTGCCGGCTGCCCGGCGAATCGGTCGGGGAGTAAAGCCTCGCGCGGCACGTCCGCGAACGGCCACGGCGTATCGCCAATCAGCGACGCCGCGATCGCCGCCATCGCCGGCGATGTTTGCAAGCCGAACCCGCCCTGCCCCGCGAGCCAGAAGAAACCGTCAGCATCGGGCGCGAAGCCGACGGCGGGGTGGCGATCGGGCGTGAAGGTCCGGAGGCCCGCCCAGCGGCTGTGGACCCGCCCGACCGTCATCGTCGTCCGCTCCTCCATGCGATAGGCGGCGAGCGCGACTTCATATTCGTCGGGCTGGGCGTCGGTCGGCTCGCTCGGCACCTCGTCCATCGGCGACGCGAACAGCCGTCCACTCTCCGGCGCGAAATAGAGCGCATCGCCGACCGTCTTGGTGAACGGGAGGCGCTCGAGATCCGTGCCAGGTGGCGCATCGAAGGTGATGATCGTCCGCCGCAGCGGCCGCAGACCCATCGGCTGGACGCCCGCGAGCTGAGCCACCCGATCTGCCCAGGAACCGGCAGCGTTGACGATCAGCGGCGCACTGAAGCGCTCGCCTTTGTCGGTCGTGACATTCCAGGTTCCATTGGCCCGCTCGAGCTGCGTCGCGCGCTGTCCGGCGTGAAGCGTACCGCCGTGCTCGCGCAAGCGCCGGAGGTTGCGCTGGAGCAGCGCGTGCGGATCGAGGCGGGTGCCGTTGCGGTCGGCGAGACCGTGGACCGCGTCGTCCTTGAGCAGCGGGCAGAGCTCGTGAACGTCGCTGGCGTCGAGGCGTTCGATCTCGGCGAAGGCGGTGATTTCGGCTTCGAGCGCATCGAGCGCGGCGCGCTCGTCCTCGCGGGCGTGGACCAGCACCGGCATCCGCCGCCCGACCGGCGCGTCGCTGAACCCCTCGGGCGGCGAACCGAAGAAGGGGCGGCTGGCCAGCGTCAGCGCGCGGACCAGGCGGTCGCCGAGCGCATAATGAACCATCGTCGCGCTGCGCCCGGACGAGTGGTAGCCGACCTGCTCCTCCGCCTCGAGCACCGCGACCCTGGCGTGTTCCGAAAGAGCGGCGGCAGCGGATAGACCGGCGATGCCGCCCCCGATGACGAGGATGTCGGCGGTATGCATGGTGTCAGGCGACCGTGAGCCGCTCGTTCACGACCTTGCCGCCGCGCGTCAGGCGGATCGCCTTCACGATTTCATCGTCGTCAGGGAGCAGCGGCCCGCCCTGCTCCTTATCCCAAAAGGCCGCGAGGAAATTGTAGAGGTTGCGCGCAAACAGCGCTGATGCATCGGTGGCGAGGCTACGGGCAAGGTTCGAGGCGCCGATGATCGTGATGCCATGCTTCTCCACCTGCTCGCCGGCAATGGTCCCTTCGACATTGCCGCCGGCCTCGGCCGCGAGATCGACGATGATGCTGCCGGGCCGCATGGTGGCGATCTGGGCATCGCTGATCAGCCGCGGCGCCGGGCGTCCCGGAATCAGCGCGGTAGTAATGACCATGTCCTGCTTGGCGATGTGCGACGAAACCAGCTCGGCCTGCGCCTTCTGGTATTCCGGGGACATCTCGGTCGCGTAGCCTCCAGCGCCTTCGCCCTCGATCCCGGCGACATTCTCGACGAAGATCGGCTTGGCGCCGAGCGACTGGATCTGCTCCTTGGTGGCGGAGCGGACGTCGGTCGCGCTCACCTGGGCGCCGAGGCGCTTGGCGGTGGCGATCGCCTGCAATCCGGCGACTCCGACGCCCATCACGAACACCTTGGCCGGGCTGATCGTGCCGGCCGCGGTCATCATCATCGGCAGCGCGCGGCCGTAAGCGGACGCGGCATCCACGACCGCCTTGTAGCCGGCGAGATTGGATTGGGACGACAGGATGTCCATTGACTGCGCACGCGTGATTCGCGGCATCCATTCCATCGCCAACGCTTCGAGGCCAAGCGCGGCATAGCGCTCGATCGCATCGCGCCGACGGAGCGGATCGAGCGCACCAACCAGTAAAGCGCCTTTCTCTGCGCCGGTCAGGCTCTCCGGCTGCGGTCCCTCGATCGCGAGAATGATCCCGGCACCGCTCAACACATCGGCGCGCGAGCCGACGCTTGCCCCGGCGTCGCGGAACTCCGAATCGCCGATCCGGGCGCCGTCTCCGGCGCCGGATTCGACGGAGACTTCGGCACCGAGCGCGATCAGTTTCTTGACGGTCTCCGGGATGGCCGCGCAGCGCGCTTCGCCCGCGCCGTCCTTGAGCACCGCGATCTTCATCAACCTATTTCAGAATCAGGAGGACGATGAAGGCGACACCGAAAAAGACGATTGCACCCCATTTCAGCATTCGCGTGAAGCGATCGTAGTCGCGCACATGCACGGCGGCTTCATGCGTCGGCGGATCGGCGAGCAAAGGTTCTTCGTCGTGGGCCAATGGAATTCCCCTTCGGTGAAGCGTTGTTCTTCAACGTCCATAACAAGGCCTTCAGTGCGGCCCAAGCCCTGAACCTCAGACATCGAGCAGTTAAGCCGACCTTTACTCCTGCGCGCATAGGCTAGCGGTGGAGAGCCCTCGTTCATGCGTGAAGAACCGACACGTTCATTGTTGCTGCTGGATGCCAATCCGGAAGAGCGCCGTTTGATTTCGGCGATCGCCGGCCGCGCCGGGTGGAGCGTCGTCGGCGCCGCCGACGAGGAAATGGCG
>Ga0207705_10000530_pt1 | contig 32308 bp, 26 predicted proteins | sample KBSC13metaG_FD_184314 | JGI IMG/M metagenome (GOLD analysis project Ga0207705, IMG submission 184314) | Corn rhizosphere microbial communities from Kellogg Biological Station, Michigan, USA - KBS C1-3 metaG (SPAdes) (version 2) | ecosystem: Host-associated > Plants > Roots > Rhizosphere > Soil ... | reverse complement strand
AGGCCATAGTATCCGTTACCTAACGGAGAAGGGCTGAACATTAAACGTCCAAGGAGTACATCTGGCAATGGGTTCATCGCAAAGAAGGCAGAAAACTCCGGATGGAGGGCTTGCCTGTATACGGATATGCTGGAAGCAGAAAGGTAACAGGAAGCGTTGAGGGATGACTTGAAAGAAGGAAAGAAACGAGGAAACAGAAAAACTGTTAATGTTTAATGAACCGCCGTATGCCGAACGGCACGTACGGTGGTGTGAGAGGACAGTAAGGGAAACAATCCCTTACTTCCTACTCGATTAATAGCATACTGTCATGGAGGAACGAAGCCATCTCTGAACTTTGCCAGTCATAGAAACGGTATCTCATAAATGACTAAACCAGGCGTTTTGCCTCACGTTCAATAACGACATTATTCATATTTGATTTGCATGTGTAGAGATGGCTTCGTTCCTCGCCATGACGCTCTTTATTTTGATAAAAAATAAAAATTTATTGTTTATCAATAAATTTTTATTGATATTTGTCCCGTAATCCATTTAAACGTGACAATGAAAACCAAAACACAACGGATCCTGGTCATTTTGCATATCATGGCGTGGATCATATTTGCAGGCTTATGCATCCAAACCGGCGCAATGCTGACTTCTTTTGTGGTAAGCCTGTACAACCCTGGCTTCGCTAACAAAATGTATATGTCGCTCAATCTTTCCGGTCTGCAGCAATACGATAGCAACGCTTATTCGGTAATTGCAGGTTTCATGATCGGCATTTGTGCCGTAAAAACTTTTATCGCTTACCTGACGATCAAGATCTTTTCAACTATCAATTTATCCAACCCGTTCAGCGCTGAGGTAGCAGCTTTGGTCGAAAGGATCAGTGTCGTCGCATTCGTTGCCGGTCTTTTCGCTATCGTAGCGGCGAGTTATAGCGATTGGCTCAGCAAAAATGGGATCACGATACCTTACAATTGGTCTGCCGGCGAACTGCTGATGTTTGCCGGGGTGATCTTTGTGATAGCCCAGGTATTCAAAAGAGGTATCGAACTGCAATCTGAAAACGATTTAACTATATAATTATGCAGATCGTAGTGAATTTGGATGTGATGATGGCCAAACGAAAGATGTCATTGAACGAGCTTTCGGAAAAGGTGGACCTAACGTTGGCCAATCTTTCGATATTGAAGACCGGTAAGGCAAAAGCCATACGATTTAGTACGCTTGAAGCGATCTGCAAAGCGCTGGATTGTCAGCCCGGTGATATATTGGAATACAGGTAGTTTTAATTAGCGGCTTGTTTTTAGAGACGGCCCTTAATTTTGTTCTAAGGAAAATTCATCGTAAATTTGGTATATGACAGTTGTGGTTAATTTGCGTACGCCCGAAGAGGAAAATGAATTGATCGCTTTTTTGAAAAGGAAGCATTTTGATTATCAAACTACACCCGATTCCCCAATCCTGACCACGGAGCAGGAAAAAGAGATCATAAGAAGGGATAACGCTTTTGAATAAGGCAAAACCGGTGCCCGTAACTGGGATGATATAAAGCGGGAATTCCCTACTTGGGTTTAAAAGTAAATGTCAAGTCTATTGGGGCATTATCAAGCGATCTTAATAGAAAGCATCCTGAGTTAGGTAAATTTAATTGTGGTTTGCCAGGCCCTGAAATATATTCTGTACCATAATCACCTCCAACCTTCCAGCTTAGATTGCCTACATTGGGAGCAGTCCAGTTACAATTATCCAAAGGGCATACATTGATATAATTGCCAGTAGGAATCACGTAGGTATAGGTTATATAAGATTCAATATCGTTTACTTGCGACCATTGATTGCCGTCGTAAGTGTAAATAATCAGTATTTCTGCATCGTGCGGTTGCCCGCTATCATTTGGACTTTGCAGTTTAAAATGTGCGGTATATTCTATGCGGTTTGGTAGTCGGTTGGAGCTTAAAATTTGGACATCTTTTATATCAGATGCGGCATTAAATGTCCAGCCCGGAATGCTTTTCCCTATTAAATCCAATTTTATGGTATTTATATCGGGTTCCGGATCAGTAATAGAAGTGATTTTTTGGTTGATCTGCGTCAGCAAAACAATTTCTCTCGACTCATTTTTTGGATGGTAGATGGATAGGATGTAATTCAAGGTATCCCTGAATTTTTGTATCGCTGTAGGGTCGGCATTAAATTGATTTTGTAATTCATATGCCTGTTTGTCAGCATCATGGCGGCAAATTATATCTGCTGCTTGTTCGGGTTTTAAGAGGTCTGAAAGTTTGTTTTTTGCTTCAGATCTTCTTTTGAAATTTTGAGAACTAAAAACCTTGAGATAATCTTCGTAAGCTTTTACTATTTGATCGGTTCTTTTGTTTATACAATCGCAGGTTATCATTGCTGCCTTTCTGCCTTCTTTGACAGGGTTGGGCTTCAAAATAAACCATAGAACGGTTGCTACTGTTAATAAAGCCAACGATGGGATAATTATCTTTTTACGTTTTTTTGCAAATGCAGCAATGCTCGAAAGCAATGTCTTGTACCTTTCGGCTTTCACAGCGGAATTTGAGCCCGCTATATAGTTGCTATTATCGACTATCCAAACTCCTATTATTGATGAGAGAATCAGTCCTATTTGAGTAGTGTAAATAATCATTGGAATAAAAAGGTTACCCCAAAAAGGTATTTCACTGATTCTATAAGGGAAGAACAAACTAATCAGTAAATAACATGTACAACCAAATACTATTGTGCAAATACAACCAAGTGTTACAATCCTCGAGTAATTGATTCTGCCGCCAAGACTCTTCCTGTGAAGCAGATTGGTAGTGATAATAGTAAATAAAGGGAACAACCAGGGCGCAGCAACCAATACGATTTCGCCGAAATGCGAATAGGTGAAGGATCGTATTTTCATTAACAGAAAGTAAAGAATAGCCGGAACAATGCCGCCCATAATTCCGTATCTGAGTATTGATCGCGTATCAAGTTCACGACTGCCTTTGGTTATTTTTCCGAAGACATATACAAGATAGTACCCGGATCCGATTAACATCATGATCAGGCCAGTGCCCAAACCTGCGCCCTGCCCAGTAAGGTTTTCGATTTCCCTGGTCGCATGCTGGGCGAAAAAATAAAGATTCGCAGCTGCTACAGGTAGAAAAGTTGCCAATGCTATAAATATTGTGGTTCTTTTTTCCTTTAGCGTTTTTTGATAGGCGTCGTACGCTATTATGGCGGGGCAGATAACAGGAAGTAACAAAATACAAACGAACAATAAATGATAATGTTCCAATTGATTAGCCTGGGACAGCAAATACGTTCCGTTGATCGTGGGCAATAATGAATTTATTGTTGAATGAACTTCAACCCATGGCATAAAAAAACCAACAAAAATTAAACCGCTCGCGATAAGTAACAGTGTGGATGAGTTATCAGGTATATTGTGCGTATTCGAATTCGCCTCTGTATGCTCTGTTTCTATTGGTGTTGGCTCATTTATATTAACAGGTATCGCTGCATCGGCTTGAGGAGCAATAGGAGCAGTAGCCGGTACAGCAACCTGTTGGCTAATTGGAGATGAACTAAAACCCATAATAAGCAACACAAATGAGCTGAAAAGCGTTAGCCAGAACCCTATCCCGAATATTTTTATGAATTCATCGAATTTGATATCACTGAACCTGAAATTAGTGGCGCCTATTTTATTTATAATAATAAAGAATATGACCACTAGCGTTATGAGTGGCAAGACAAATAGCAGTTGCTTTGAGATGGGATAGTTTTCTTTATTAAATGCCGCTGAATAAACAATGATTGCTGCAGATAATGGTATAATGCCAGCAATGAAGCGGATAGGTGAATCAATATATTCACCGATATTGCCGAATACCATATCCCAAGCGCTTGCGCTAACAAGGATTTGTATCCATGGCATAAAGAAAGCTGCTAATAAAATTGAGGATAGTACAATGACTATACTTTTGTGACTTGAGTTCATAGAAGTGATTAGGTTGTTAAGGATTAAGTTTATTGAACTCTAATGTATAAACAAAAAGCTAAAAATCAATGACTTATTGAAAATATTTTACGAAACCTATGAAGATTCTTGCCACTTTATTAATAGTTGGAAAATATGCGGTAATCCGTTGTTGCCAATCGATTCTTTAAGATTTCAATAAATTTAATTACGTTTGGGAAACTGATTTTATCTCAATAAAAATAACTGATCTTATAATGAGTGTATTCGTAAAAAAATCTATCTCGGCATTGCTTGCTTCATCTGAAGAAAAGTCCTTAAAAAGAACGCTTGGGGCCGGCAGCCTGGTTGCGCTGGGTATCGGAGCTATTATTGGCGCGGGCCTTTTTGTCAGAACCGCTGACGCCGCGGGCTCGCATGCCGGGTCCGCTGTTACCATTTCATTTATCATAGCCGCGATAGGTTGTGCCTTTGCAGGTTTGTGCTACGCCGAATTTGCTTCTATTATCCCAATAGCCGGTAGTGCCTACACTTACGCTTATGCCACTATGGGCGAAATCATTGCCTGGATCATCGGGTGGGCGCTGGTGCTGGAATATGCCCTTGGGGCTGCCACAGTATCAATAAGCTGGAGCGAATATATTAACAACCTGGTCGGCCACCGAATACCGTATGAATGGTGTCATTCACCCCTGGAGTCGGCAATAATAGGCGGCAATAAGGTTAATGATTTGATGGTAGGAGGGGTACTTCATCACGGTATCATAAACATTCCGGCGCTTGTTATTTTGCTGCTGCTATCGTTGCTGCTTATTAAAGGAACCCAGGAGTCGGCTACCGTGAACGCGGTCATCGTGACGCTGAAAGTAGCCATCGTATTGGTGTTTATAGCCATTGGATGGGGATTCATCAAAGCTGCAAACCATACGCCGTATATGATCCCGCCAAATGCGCCGGACGCTATATTATCCGATGGGTCGCATTATTCTTATTTGTCGTTTTTTAACCATGGCTGGGGAGGGGTACTCAGGGGCGCCGGTATCGTGTTTTTTGCCTTTATCGGTTTCGATGCGGTTTCCACCGCGGCCCAGGAGGCAAAAAACCCCAAGAAAGACATGCCTATCGGTATCCTTGGGTCATTGGCTATTTGTACTGTGCTATACATTTTATTCTCATGGGTGTTGACCGGTGTCGCTCCATATCATGATTTTATGCGCGCCGGAAAAGAGGCTTCAGTAGCCTATGCGATCAGCACTTATATGACCGGCTACGGATGGTTATCAACATTGGTAACTATAGCAATCTTACTCGGTTTTTCATCAGTTATACTGGTGATGCTGCTGGGACAGTCGCGCGTTTTCTACACCATGTCGACAGATGGATTATTGCCAAAAGTATTCTCCGACCTGCATCCCAAGTTCCAAACGCCTTATAAGAGCAACATGATATTATTTGTTTTTGTGGGCCTGTTCGCGGCATTTTTGCCTGAAAGCGTCGCAGGGGACCTGACATCCGTCGGCACGCTGTTTGCATTCGTCGTCGTATGTGTGGGGGTATTAGTGCTTCGGAAGAAGGATCCCGACCTTGTACGACCGTTTAAAACACCGTTTGTGCCGCTTGTTCCCATATTAGGGATCATCATTTGTGCGGCTATGATCATAAGCCTGCCCGGCCGTACGCAATTAAGCGCACTAGCCTGGATGATTGTTGGCTTAATAATCTATTTTAGTTATAGCAGGAAAAGAAGTAAACTGGGCATCGCCGGCGAGATATTGCCCAAGGCTTCAGATTTTGAAAAGAAATAAGAAATTACTTTCGTAATAAAATCAAAACAGTCCCGGATATCCGGGACTGTTTTGATTTTATTGGACTGTTTAGGATTAAATCAAACTTTGAATTTAATGGTTGTCACGGCGCCTTTGCCGGGACCCTCGCTGGTAATATCGAATGTGCCCGAGTGGCTTTCGACGATCGAGCGGCAGTTATATAAGCCAAGGCCGGTGCCACTCTTCTTGGTGGTAAATCCACGCTGGAAGAATTTTTTCGCGGTATCCCCGTCAAAGCCGTGACCATTATCTACAAACTTCAGCTCAAAATGCTTTTTGCCAGGCTCAAGCGAGATAGTGATCTGTTTGGCCTTGCTTTCCATATCAATGGCTTCGAGACTATTCTTCATCACGTTTAGTATCACCTGCATTAACTTGGTATGATCGCCTTTGATCACGTAGTTACCCGATTTGATGCTGATGCTTAGTTTTACGCCTTTCTTTTCGAGCGATGCAAGCAGCATCGAACGGCAATTGTCTAATATATCGACAATGTTCACCGGCTTGCGCTCATGCGTTGAGCCATGGCTTCTGACCAGTTGCCTCTGAATGTTCAGGATTTCCTGTATGTGCGATACGATATGCAGCAATTCGCCTACCGAAGTGCCGATCTCCTTGTAGTTGTCACCCTGTGTTTTCGAGATGCCTTCGGTTATCGCCACCAATGCATTCGCCTTATCCGGGCCGATGGCATTGCTGATCAATACCTGCTGCCCCTTGAGGAATACGTTCAGGTTCTTAAGCGCCTCAAGGCTGTTATGTTCGTTTGAACGGTTTATCCTGGTCAGGTACGATCCGAAGCCCACCAGGGCGTTGCCGATATCATGTAATACTTCCGATGCGATCTCGAACTTACCCTGCGCAATTGCTTTTTCAAGCTCCTGTTCTTTTTGCTGTATGATCTGTTCGTTCAGGGCTTTGAGTTCCTGTGATTGCGCGTTAAGCTCGTCGTTCAGTTTTCGCAAAGCCTCTTCCGATTTTTTTCTTTCGGTAATGTCATGCCCGATGCCCAAAATGCGGTCTATCTTACCAAACTTATCATATACCGGTACTTTTGATGTCGATAGCCAACGCTGGCAACCCTGGGAGTCGTAAAAGAATTCCTCTTTGTTCAACTGGGGCTTGCCGGAAAGCACTTCTATGTCGTTGTCATACCCGCGCTGGCCTATTTCGCCGGGGAATAATTCGACGTCGGTTTTGCCAACTACCTCCGCTTCCGAGCTGCGACCGATACAGGCCACGTCGGCCTTATTGGCGATGATCTTACGTGCCTCCGCATCCTTCACATAGATGGTATCCGGCAGGTTATCTATCAAGGTCCGCAGCAGTATCCGCTCACGCTGTATTTCTTCTTCCGCTTGTTTTTGGTGTGTGATGTCAATATTTGTTCCTATCAGGCTCAATACCTTTCCGGTCTTTTCATCTTTTATCGCTCCGCCTCTTGAGCATATCCATATCCAGTCGCCATTGGCGTGCCTCATACGGAAAAAGCATTCGAACATGCCCACCGGGTTCACCAGGTAATCAAAAAAGCGGCTGATAGCCTCCATCTTGTCGTCTGGATGTATCAACTCGGTCCAAACACTGTCCATGTTCCTGGGATCAGCCATAGCGTAATCCTTAATGTCCCTGCCCAGCATAGCGAAGTAGATCTTATTGCAATCGAACAAGTTCTCTTTCGGAAAATACTCCCAGGCGCCTGTATTGGATGAGCTGAGGAGTAACCTGTATTTTTTGGTAAGCTCCTGCAGATCGCCGGGTTTGATATCGATCTCGTCTACGTCGTGCATTTCACTTTTTATGACAAAACTCATGTTGAATTGGTGCTGTTTTTAAGACAAAGGCAGCGTGATGGTAAACACCGCACCTTTGTTGTTGCTTACCGCAATTGTACCTCCGTGGCCCAGGATATATTGTTTGACAATGGCCAGGCCCAGACCGGTGCCATTGTTTTTGTTTTTGGTCACAAATGGATCAAACAGGGTCGCCATAATGTCCTGCGGTATGCCTGGGCCATTATCACAAATGGCCAGCATCAGTTTTTTCTCTTCCACCCAACCTGAAATATGGACAAATGGGTGTTCTACTTTATGATCGTGCAGTACGTCGGCCGCGTTGTTCAGCAGGTTGCTGATCACCCTGCGCAGCTTGCTTTCGTCGCCGGGTACCATCAGGCCGTCGGGCATATACGATTGTATCGAAATGCAACCTATTCCTTCGCGGCATTTTGCCTGCTCAATGGCCTCGAGCGTTATCTTATTGAGATCGACAGGAGTTTTTTGTACAGGTATTTCTTTAATGAAATCCAGGAAGTCCTCAAATATTCCCGAGGCCTGTTCAGCCGACTGGTCTATCATATCGATAAACTCGTTTTCAGCGCCTTCTTCCCGCATCATGTCGGTCATGAATTTTATATTTTTTATCGGTGTGCGCAGATCGTGCATGACCATGCCGATCACCTGGCCAACGGCCGATAGTTTTTCCTTTTGCAGCAGCTTGTCATTCAGCTCGGCATTGCGGATAGCGTGCGCAGCGTTTTGTACGAACAGCTTTAACAGGTACATTTTTTCCGTTTTCAGCCTTTCCACTTTCTGCAAAACGGCGAAAACGTAATAGTTCTCCAAACGGGCGAGCACCAGTTCGTCCAGCTGGCAAACCTCGTCTTTTTCAAGATCGGCGGCTTTTACCCGGGCTGTCAGTTCGTCGATATTGATCTTTTCTTCTACCGCGCCTATGGATAATATTTTTTCATAACGCATGTCCTTATCCAGTTTGCCGATAAGGGCCATATTGGTATCCAGTGAAAACGCCAGTTGTTCCAGTATATTTTTCAGTAGCGAGTTAAGCTGATTGGTATTCAGGCCGATGCAAGCTATCGATTCGATCAGTTTTTCCAGGTTACGGAGCTTATTATAATCAGTGCAGGCTTTGGTAGCCAGCTGGATGATTTCCTCGGGGGCATAGGGTTTGCAATGGTAGCCTACGTTTTGCCCGGCCTGGTCGACTATTTCGTCAATTGTACGGTCGCTATAAGCAGTAATGAAGATAATTTCGGCCTTGGCATCCACCTTCCGTATTTCGATGGCAGTTTCTAATCCGCTCCAGCCCGGCATGCGCATATCCAGGAAGATGACCGCGTAAGGCGTACCGTTCTCAACGGCGGCTTTCACCCTTTTCAGACCATCCATACCATTTGATGCTTTATCAACGGTAAAGGTTGGAATGCTTGGTGTGCGCGTCAACAACAAGGGTTTGGTATTGCCAAATAATATATCAAAGGCATTATCAATATCTTCTTGCTCCTCCGACTGGTTGCGGGGTATCAGGATATCTTCAATGTTATCCCTAACCATTTCTTCGTCATCAATGACTAAAACTGAGGTGTTAACTTCATTCATGCTTTTAAGGTACAATTGCTTTAATTTCAGCTACTTTTACGACAATACTTGCATTAGGTTATAGTTAACTTAATAAAAAGTTTTTCACTATGTATTATCTACACTCATTGCGTCAATCCGACAATCGTTTGCATGTTATAACAAATATTATTTTTAGGTTCAAAATCATATAATAATATGATATCATGTCGAATAATATGGTACTATTGGTAGATATTACTGCCGCCGATATGGGGTGATTTCAGTAAGAAAATATATTTGGGTAGCTTTGTTTAAACAAGAGAAATTTTATGGATGGCTTCAATGTAAAAGAGATCGTATCGGTAACGATGATCCTGTTTGCCATAATCGATATATTAGGTGCAATCCCCGTTATTATCGAGATGCGGCTTAAAGCGGGCCATATCCAATCTGAAAAAGCTTCTGTGGCCGTACTGGTGTTGATGATAGGCTTTCTTTACGCGGGCAATGCCTTGCTGAAACTCATCGGGCTTGACCTTGCCTCATTCGCCATAGCCGGCTCGTTCGTGATCTTTTTCATCGCCATGGAAATGATCCTCGGTATTAAATTGTTCCGTGAAGAAATGCCCGAAACGATATCCATTGTCCCGCTGGCATTTCCATTGATCGCCGGCGCCGGCACGATGACAACCCTGCTCTCGCTCAAATCCCAGTACCAGACGCAAAACATTATAGTTGCGATCGTTTTGAATACGCTTTTTGTTTACCTGGTGCTTAAATATGTAAAATGGCTCGAAAAACTGCTGGGCAAAACCGGGGTCAACATCCTGCGCAAAGCGTTTGGGGTGATATTGCTGGCCATTGCAATTAAGCTGTTCAGGAGTAATGCGCACCTTTGATGTGCAGATATGCAAATGTGCGAATGTGCAGATGAAAATAACCTATAATGTACACGTGTGGCTGCGTATAGATAATTGGAATAACGCTATGCGAAAAAATTTTATAATTGAAAAAAAGGCGAAGCGCATATTAATTGCATCGATGATCCTAATTTTAGTGCCGTTGGTCGCTCTCATTTATTTGAAAGTCTCCAATGATTTAAGTGGTACCGATTTGATTTTAAAGAAGGCCTCCGATATGTCCTTTCATGGCAGAGTTGATTCAATATACTTTGATAAACAGAATCATAATACAGAAACCCTGGTTCTTTCCGATGGATATTTTTACGGCCTTTATTCTGAATGGAGTTCTTTAGTTGTTGTGGGGGATTCTTTAGCAAAGGATGCTGGATCCCTGAAAGTGATGGTTTATAAAAAAGATAAAAAGGTAAACGTCTTAGATTACAAGCAACTGGTGAAGGATTGGAAATAGCCATTTATTGCCATGTACATGCTGTATGTGTTGTTATTTCTCCAGCAACTCCAGCCACTTCCTGGTAAAACAGAGTGTATTACATAGAGGTTTTTTAAAATTGCCCATACATATTGGCAACGATCTTCGCCCTTAAGCCTTTTTCCTCAAACACCAGGTCGTCATCGCCCGCTTATTCTGAACGTTGGTTGTCTTAATGGGTTCGTGTAGTTGGGCGCCGAGGGTTTGGCTATAATCCAGCAAAAACTGTTGATTGACCAGGAAGCGGTCGGAGCCATCCGGTAAATGATAACGGCCATTACCCAGCGGCTGCACCAAAGTTTCGATACCAATATTCGAAGCCAGCCGGGCAAAAAAGTAACCGCCGGGTTTCAGTACCCGCCACAAGGAACGCATCATTTGGTCAAAATGATCCGGGCTATTGGCAAAATGCAGTACGGTATTGCAGATCACCAAATCGAAATAAGCGTCTTCAAACGGTAGGTCTTCGACGAGGGCAATTTTGAAATTATCCAAAGGATTACCGGGCGATAACTTTTTGGATAATGTCTTTACAGCCTCAACAGCTTCCGTGTCGGGATCGATTGCATAAACCTCGAAACCGTTTTGCAACAGATAAACCAGGTTACGCCCGCCGCCGCAGCCGGCATCCAGTACCTTGCGGCAATGATCATAGGTGCCTTTCAGCAATTGATCAAACAGGTAGATATCAATATTGCCGAAACTTTGCTGGAGCGTTGACATCAGGAGAAATGTTATAAGTCTAAGGTAAGAAAATCACGGTGGAATTAAATGCTATACGAGTTAACATTTACAGGTCTGCTTTCAAAACAACCCACACATTATTCGCCACGATCTTAGCGCCCGCTACGGTAGGGTGTATGCCGTCCTTTTGATTGAGTGCGGGTATGCCGGCTACGTTATCCAGCAGGAAGGGGATAAGCGCCAGTTTATTCCTTTTGGCCAGTTGGGGAAACAGGGCCTTAAAACTATTGGCATAATCGGCGCCCATGCTGGGTGGCACCTGCATACCGGCGAGGATAATTTTGGCATCCGGGTATTTGGCTTTTACCTTATCGATTATCGCTTGCAGGTTCCTGCGGCTTTCCTCTACGGGGATGCCGCGCAAGCCATCGTTCGCGCCAAGCTCCAAAATAAAAACGGCAACTTTTTGTTTCAGCGCCCAGTCGATGCGGCCAAGTCCGCCGGCGGTGGTTTCGCCGCTCACACCCGCGTTGATCACATTATAAGGCAATTTCAGCGAATCGATCTTATGCTGGATCACAGCAGGGTAGGCGTCATCTGCCGGGTCCTCCAGGCCATAGCCCGCGGTCAGGCTGTCGCCGAAAAACAGGATGTTTTTTTTATTGGAGGATACCGAAGCGGTTTCGGTTGTGGATGCAGATTGCGTATCGGTGGATGCCGGTTTGTTGCCGCATGAGGAAAGCAGCATTACCAGTAAAATGCAATAAAACGCCATGTCATTTCGAGCGATAGCGAGAAATCTTAAACGACTTGCGTAGTTCGCTTTACCTGTTTTATAAGATTTCTCCTCGTTCCTCGTTCGAAATGACATAGGTTATTAATTAACTTTATCAAAGATACAAAACTCCCCCTTCAGGGGGCAGGGGGTTAAACATCCCTCCTCAATATCTCCAATGGCGGCTTGTTCAATGTGCCCCGGCTATTTAACAGGCCGATCACGATAGTTAGTATGGCGATGGTCAGAAATAACAGCAGCGGCGGAATCGGGTTTACCGTGAATGGTACCTGGAAATTGTATTTGGCCAATAGCCAGCTTGCCACAAGGGCTATCAATATGCCCGTAAATGCTGACAGCGAAGCCAGGAAGAAATATTCTATCGTTGTGATCGATAATATCTGCCTGCGGCTGGCGCCCATAGTGCGCAGCAGCACGCTCTCCTGTATGCGCTGGTACTTGCTGATGCGGACGGACGCGATCAGCACCACCACAGCCGTCACGATGCTGAACATGGCCATAAAGCGGATAATGCTGCCTACTTTGTCCATCAGGTCCTCCAAAACGCTCAATATAAAACCGAGGTCGATCATCGAAACGTTCGGGAAGGCCTTTACCACGTGCTGCTGGTACCGGGCCGATATTTGTTTGTTGGGCACATGCGTCGCGAAAGCATAAAACTGCGGCGCGTCGTCCAAAACCCCTTTCGGGAATACGAAAATGAAATTGGTCTGCATGCGGTTCCAGCTCACATCACGCGTGCTGGCAACGCGCGCGTTGACCGGGATGCCCTGTACATTGAAAAGGATCTTATCACCGATCTTCAGGTTCATTCCTTTGGCAAAGCGATCATCTATCGAGATAGGTACGTCGCCTTCAGCCGGCGCCTTGCCGATCCAGTCGCCGCTTGCGATCTTTTCGGTTGGGCTGAGCGTGTCGCGGTAGGTGACGCGGAACTCGTTGCTGAAGACCCACATATTGTGTTTCATCGCACTGTCCTTTTTGGTTTGCGCCTCGGTTTTCCCTTTGAACTTGTCGATGCGTACAGATATCACCGGCACCTGTTGTATCAGGGGCAGGTGTTCCTTTCGGGTTAGCTCGGCCAGCGCGTCTTTTTGTTTCACCTGGATGTCGAACAGGATCATGTTGGCCTGGTTGGCGCTCGCGGATAACGAAACTTCTTTGATCAGTATGCCCTGGATAAAGAATAGCGTACAGATGAAAGCGGTGCTGAGGCCAATGGAGACGATAAGGACGATGGTTTGATTGTTGGGCCGGTATAGGTTGGCAAAGCCCTGCCGCCAAACGTAGCTCCAGCTGCTTTTAATGAAAATACGGGTAACATACATCAGCAGCCGGGCGATGCCCACCAGGATGTAGTACGCCACGACGATACCTATAGTAAAGAAGGTGCAGGCCTTCCAGCCATCGATCTGGCTATGGGTGAATATGGCGATGAACGCCAGTATGACCGCATACACCAGCCAGCGGAAGGGGTCGCGCAGCAGGTTGATGTGCTCGTAGGACATGCGCAGCGTGTTCAGCGGCGATATCCGGCGGATGGCGATGAGCGGCAGCAGGGCGAAAAGGATTGATATGGTTACGCCTAAAACCACCCCCTGCCATACGGCTGCCCATGAGATATCGGTAGTAACCGAGATCGGCAAAAAATCCTTAAAAACAACGGGGAGCAAATGCTGAACGAAAGTACCCAGCAGCGCGCCAAGGATGGACCCGATGAGACCGATGCCGATAATTTGTATCAAATAAATGAGGAACGCTTCATAAGCCTTCACCCCTAAACAGCGCATGATGGCAATTGAGGATATCTTTTCGCGCACGTAAATATGTATAGCGCTGGCTACACCTACGCAGCCCAGCAGCAGCGCGATGAAACCTACCAGCGCCAGGAAATCGGTGAGGTTGGCAAAAGCACGGCCGGTATTTTGTTTGCGTGTTTCTATAGTCTCATAGCCCAACTCCAGCTTTTCCATTTTCGGGTCGAGGCTTTTGGTGAGTTTCACCATATCCACCGGGTGGTCGTATTTATAATGGAAACTGTAGTTGATGCGGCTGCCCTTTTGCATCAGCCTGGTTTGGGCCAGGTACTGCATCGGGATGTAGACGATAGGCGCGATGCCCGAAGCGATACCGGCTTGCCCCGGCGCTTTGGTGAGCGTGCCCTTGATGAGAAAGGTCACATAGCCTACCTTGATCGAGTCGCCGACTTTGGCATTGTATTGCAGCATCAAAGTTTGGTCGACCAAAGCATTTTTGCCGCCGCGGAAATCGATGCCGGCACTTTCAGGTATAGTTTCCAGTTTGCCGTAATAAGGGAATTCGCCTTGCAGCGCCCTTACCTGCGCCAGCCTGGTATTTTGACTTTTCGGAAAATAGACCATGGAGACAAAGCTGCGCTCCTGCGAACGGCGGTCGCCCAGCGAATCCAGGAACTTTTGCGTTCTGGCGTCGGGTAACCTGCCGGAATGGACGGTCAGGTCCGCGCCGATCAGCGTCGCGGCCTGCGCATCGATATCTTTTTTGAGGTTGAAGCCGAAGGTATAAATGGCCACCAGCGCCGCGATGCCGAATATGATAGACGACACGAACAGGAACAGGCGCGAGCGGCTTTTGCGGCTGTCGCGCCAGGCCATCGTGAACAGCCAGGGAATATTGAGCTTGCGCTTATAATTTACCGGGTTATCCATGGCCGTTATTCAGCGTTAATGTTAACCGGGTTGTCACTTATCAAATGGCCGCCCTTGATGCGCAAAATGCGCTGCGTTTTGCCGGCCAGCTCCAGGTCGTGGGTAACCAGTACCAGCGTGGTTCCGGCTTCTTTATTCAGGTCGAATATCAGCCTGACCACTTTTTCGGCGGTTTCGGCGTCCAGGTTACCGGTGGGTTCGTCGGCGAATAATATTTTTGGCTGATTGCTGAACGCCCTTGCCAGCGACACGCGCTGCTGCTCGCCGCCCGAAAGCTGGGCAGGGTAGTGGTGCCCGCGATCGCTCAGGCCAACTTTATCTAAAAGATCCAGGGCCCTTGCCCGGATATTCTTCTCGCCGCGCAGCTCAAGCGGAACCATGACGTTTTCCAAAGCGGTTAGCGTGGGCAGCAACTGGAAATTCTGAAAAATGAAACCCACATACTGGTTGCGCACCTGCGCGCGCTTGTCTTCGTTCAGGTCATCCAGGTAGATGCCGTTCAACTGTACGGTTCCCGCCGACGACCGGTCGAGGCCGGCGCACAGGCCCAGCAGCGTGGTTTTGCCGCTGCCCGAAGGCCCGACAATGGCGTTGGTTGAGCCTGCATCGACCGAAAAGGTGATATGATCGAGCACGGTTAATGTTTTACCCGCGCTTTGGTATGTTTTGCCGAGATTAGAGACGTTGAGAATGGTTTTCACGAATATTTATGCTAATGACGCTGATTGGATGTCAAACGTGAATGAATGTTACTGGTAAAAATAAGGTATAACAGGCTGTATTACCGTATGGGAACGAAAATGATTTTTGGATGATGTGGGGGATGGGTGTTTGTGTGCCGCAGGGTACTCGTTGAGTTTAAGTTAACCCATAAAATTTAGTGTAGATAATGGCATCAAAGAGCAATTTCGATATCACCAAGCGTTCCTATGGAACGAAAAACGAATTATTTGATCGATTTCTACCAACCAGGCGTCCGTACCGGACGCTCTTTTATATTCATCGTCTCATAGAGACGTTTGGTTGGTAGAGAAATAAACACATGCACGCGCGTTCCATAGGAACGCTTGGTGAAATTAGGGTTTTGTGGGTGAACCTAAATCGTTGAGAGACCCTGCGGGGGCGGAAAAAATATTTTTGTAACTTTAACCGGAGCCTAAGAAGTGAATCGCACCAAAGCGGGGGAATTTTTATGATGAAAAGAAAATATATAGTCCTTTTGTCAATAGCAGTTCTGCTAATATTGGCAGTTATAATTTTTATTTGCACACATGGGAATAGTGCAATCGATATTAGAGTACACTAATAACAGTCCGTGGCCTAATACGTATATAGTCTCCTGACAACACAACAAAGGCTTAGCTCATTGCAAAACCGTCCCCTGGTTATTATGTTTACCTTGTGATAGTTTATTTTATATATGAAAATAGCCGGAGTATTTATTAGCCTTTTGTTCCTTTTCAGTCAGCCGCCACCTGCCGACAACCCGGTACCGGCCTACAGCCATGTGATCATCGTGGTGGAAGAGAACCATGCCTTTCACCAGGTTATTGGTTCTCCCAATGCGCCATATATCAATGAACTGGCCAAGAACGGCGCATTGTTTACAGATTCTCATGGTGTAAGCCATCCAAGTCAGCCGAATTACCTGGCGCTTTTTTCGGGGAGCACACAAGGCGTTACCGGTGACGGCTGCCTTGCCGGCCATACGCCTTTCAAAACGCCCAACCTGGGTGCGGCTTTGATCGCCAGGAAGCTCACTTTTGCCGGGTACGCCCAAACTATGCCCAAAGAAGGGTTTTTAGGCTGCACGATGGGATTTCATAATCTTACGGTAGGTAACCTTTATGCCCGCAAACATGCCCCCTGGGTCAACTGGATCGGCACAGGCGAAAATTCCATACCGGCGGCCGACAGCCAGCCCATGACGGCCTTTCCCAAAAGCTTTGATAAATTACCGACGGTTGCTTTTGTGGTGCCGGACATGGACCATGATATGCACAATATCGGTTTGCCCGGCAACGCTGCCGCGATCAGGCGGGGTGATAAGTGGTTAAAAGAAAACCTCAGAGATTACGCCGAATGGGCCAAATCCAATAACAGCCTGCTCATCGTTACCTTCGACGAAGATGATTACGACGGCCAGAACTATAATAAAATAGCGACGATCTTTTACGGCGATAAATTAAAGAAGGGCGAGTATAACGAACATATCACTCACTATGTTATTTTGCACACCATCGAAGCGATGTATGGCTTACCATCTACTGACGATGTCTCGGCCGCGCCGATAACCGATGTCTGGAAAAAGGCGCCGCTCATCAAACTTTTAAAAAAAGATCGCCCGTAGAACACTTTGTCCCCGTTTTAGCACACATTTTTGGAACGCGCTATAGGTGTGAATGTGATTGGCAAGGTTTTTTCAATAGCTGAAGAAATCAATACATCAACTTATGAGATCATTACTGTATATCATCGCTGTCATCCTCGTGATCGGGTGGGCGATAGGGGTTTTTGCTTATTCCGCGGGCGGACTTATTTATGCTCTGCTGGTAATAGCCGTTATTGCATTTATACTGGGACTTATCAGGGGAGATGCAGCAGTATAAAAATTAAGATGGCGCTTAATGAGAAGGGCAGCCTTTTGAGCTGCCCTTTCAAATCAAAAAAACATCAATCAAATCCCCATCGCCCTTAAGTTCTTATAGCTGGTGGTGATGCTGGCAAAAGCATCCTTAGGCATATCGTGTTCTACAAAATAGTGCTTAACGCCTGCGACTTTAGCATTAGCAAATGCGTCTTTAAAATCAACCACACCTTCGCCAACCGCTACCGGACCTTTGCGTTCTTTGTCCAAATCTTTCACATGCAATAGCGGGAAGCGCCCCGGGTTAGCTTTGAACAAGTCTACAGGGTTTACGCCGGCTTTCGTTACCCAGCACAGGTCGAGCTCCATTTTAACCAGGTTTTTATCGGTACCCTCCAGCATCAGTGTATATGGAATTTTGCCTTCTATTTCCTTAAACTCCATATCGTGGTTATGGTAGCACAACTGGATCTTAGCCTTTTTGCAGGCCTCGCCTGTTTTGTTCAATATTTCGTTCGATTCCTTGATCTCGTCCAGCGTCCCGGTTGGGATGTTGGCGCAAACCAGGTAGGGTATGCCGCCTTCAGCGGCCTGGTCAACCAGTTTTTGCATGTCGTCCCTCAGGTTTGCCATATGCGCCGGCAGGGCCATCGGTTTGCCATCAGGCCCATTAGGCATTTTAAAGCCCTTTGGCATTTTGAACGGTGCGCCGAGCACATGGTGTGATTTCCACGACAGACCGGCATCTTTACACATGGCGGCAAAGCCTTTTGGATCGGTGCCATAGTAATTCGGCAATTTACTGAATGCCGATTCAACCTCGGTGTAGCCTATATCGGCTATCTTTTTCAGCGTGCCTGGTACATCCGTTTCGATGACACCAAAAAACGTGTAAAGCTGTACGCCAACGGCATGACCTTTCGGCGCTGAGAAAAACGCCGATGCCATTTTGGGTAATATCATAGTGCCGGCGGCCGCCGCACCAGCTCCTATAAGGAAATTTCTTCTGTTCATAAACTAGATTTTTTAGGAATGAGTTCTGAAATATAAGCAATCATTGCGTCAAAGCAACACAAAGCCAAAATTATTTTCCGGCCGGGAATAAGCAAAATCCTTAGATAAGCGTTTAAGTGTTAGATTTGTATTTAAAACCCCCGATGAAAAAACTGTTTTTCCTATTTGCATGCGCTGGCATTTCTTATGCAAATGCCCAGGATTTTTGCCATCCGCATAAATCCGTTGCGCCCATCCGTATGGACAATGCGCATAATATCACTATCAAAGGGGACAGCATCAATGGCGGCGACCAGATATGCCTCGATCTCAGGAACTGTCATGATATACGTATAACCAATTGCTGGTTCGGTAATTCAACTCACGTAGGGGTTTATTTGTATAACTGCGCCAATATCCGGGTCGATAATTGCTATGTTACTAACGTGGCGTCGGGCGTATATGCTGTGGGTAGTTATGCTATCAGCGTTACCAATTGCGAGGGGAAGAACATGGTAGGACCATTCCCGCGCGGGCAGTTCGTGCAATTCAATAATGTGAGCGGTCCACGGTGCAGGATAAGTGATAACCGGTTCGAGAACATATTGGGCCAAAGTAACCCAGAAGACGCCATAAATATTTATAAAAGCAATGGTGTGCACAACGACCCAATTTTGATTAGTGGTAATAAGATCAGGGGTGGTGGCCCAAGCAAAAGCGGCGGCGGTATAATGCTGGGCGATAACGGCGGATCATATATCGTAGCAAAGGACAATATTCTCGTTAATGTCGGCCAGTATGGCATGGCTATAGCCGGCGGCGATCATATCCGCGTCATCGACAATACCATATATTCAAAACGGCAGGACTTTACAAATGTTGGGGTGTATGTGTGGGCGCAGGCTAATGCAGCGTGCTCATTTGATGAGGTACACGGCAATCACGTTAACTGGACCAAGAAAGACGGAACAAAAAACCATAAATGGAACGGTGCGAACTGCGGCGATGTTAAAGGGTGGGACGACAACGAAATGAACGCAAATATTGACGAATCCATACTGCCTAAGCAACTGCTGTCGCCGTGCCACCGATAAGTGCTTAGTTCACCCGGCTTTCTTAACCCGTTGTTTCGCAGCGGACTATTGGTTTTTGCCTGCACAAAACACTCTGTGTAAATTGCGTAAAACTACGTACGCAAGTCCCGTAATGGCACTCCTGCTATTGTTTTGAGCATTTCTCATCTTTGGTATCAGTAAGTAAAATAAATATGATAGTCATTGCTGCGTTTCGCAAAAGAGCTATACGGTCAGTTGTAAATTTAAATTATACCTGTGCCGAGGTACTCTACAAGTTGAGTAGCGGATGATATTATAGCAGGAAAACATGTTCAGTGTAATGCTGCTATGAAAACGCAACAGGATAATAGTTAGGGTCTAAAAATCCTGCTTGTGTGGCAGTGGCCGTTGCGAGAGCAACGGCCTTACTGCCATCATATATTGAAGATGAATTTATTAACCTCTCAATATCATCATATACCTGCGCCTGCCCAGGCGGCCTTTTAAAAAGGTAAACAGGGTTGATGGTTAATAGTTAGTTTAGTTTAGTGGATAATCAGCCGTTGCGCGAGGCAGCGGCTGCTTTTTTGCAGTTTTTCGGAGCGTACGTATTTAAGCCGCTTCGGTGAACGAGTCGTCGCTTACCGAAACATAATCCGGGATATTCCGGCCGCACTTGCTGCATTTCACAGAATGGTCGTGCTTTTCCCAGGTGTGATCGCATGGGGTTTTGGCATTTAACCGGTGAGTTACAATAGCTATTACAGCTACAAGAACGATGAATAAGGCAAAATAAATCATGGCAATTTGATTTGCTATGATTAAGGCAAAATCCAAGCCATATTCATTTAGCTTAGATGGGAGCTAATAGCTTAGAGAAATTTCCCCAACGGCAAATTCAATTGCCCATTTTGTGGAGAAAGCGGGCACGTTATGAGGAACTTATGGAACTCATGTGAACTCCATAGTCTCATTGCCTTATTTGGAAACAACCAGCACCTTAAATGTTCCGGGTATTGTACCCGGCCTGAAATCTCCCCTTGCCTTTGGTTTAAATTGTGCGGTAGGTAAATAAACCTTATGCGTTTTTTGATCCACGGCAAGTGTCCTTGCGCCCTGTTCTGTTTTCGCTGTTTCAGCGACGAATTTATTGGGAGTTACTTCCCTGATCACTGTCAATGTGCCGCTTTTGCCGTTCGAGGAATAAATAGTCTTCAATTTAACATCGAAGCCGACGGCGTCGCAGCCTTCGCCAATAGGCACTGTGGTCACTACTTTGCCGCTGCGGGCATCAATAACGGCCAATAGCTTATTCTCGCAGCCGGCGAATAAACGCATGGAGCTCCTGTCTATTGCCAAACCAGAAGGGCCTTTGGCGGGCGCTATCGGCCAAGTGTTTATGATCTTATAAGTTGTCGCATCGATCACATCGATCTCGCTTTTTTCGGCATTGTTCACATATATCTTCCCTTTGCCATCGCTAGTTGCCGTTTCGGGCCAACCGGTCAGCTGTATGGTAGCAACTGCCTTGTCGGTAACAGGATCGATCACGGTCATATTCTTACTCCGCCCGTTACAGGAGATCACCTTTTTTGAAAAATCATCGTAGAAAATACCGTCGGCAAATTTGCCCGTTGGCACATAACCCAGTACATTATTTGTCTTTAGATCGAAAACGAGCACGCTGTCAAGGCTTCCGTTTGAAATATAACCTTTGCCTAAAGCATGGACCAAAGCAATGCCATGTACATCCTTTGTGGTTTTAACCACGCCAATAGAATCGCCGGTAATTTTATTGACCACGTTCACCTGCGAGCCATGCGACACGTATAAATTATTGGAGGCACTGTCGACAGTAATATAATCGTACCCTCCGCTGCTTTTGATGTGAAAGGTTTGACTGATATGGTAGCCTCGTTTATTTTGCGCAAATAATGAGCTTGCTATGAATAGCAGGGCAATGCCTAAGGACAACTTTTTCATTTGTCTGAACTATGATTTGTATGATGTAATGGTAACTATGATTTTATTCGATTAAACTTACATTCTTTCGGACTTCCGGTCTTACCGGCTTCCGGACTAACCTTAAATCCACTTCCCTACAAACTGGCTGAAGGCCTCTTTATATTGATCGCCTACGGTGATCATCATTTTGCCAATTTGTACCGAGTTTTTGGTCATTGAAGTGATCTTATCTAAAGCGACGATAAATGAACGATGGATACGCAGGAAACGTTTCGAAGGCAATTTCTCTTCTAATGCCTTCAGGCTGGTGAGTGACAGCACGGCTTTATCGACATTTTTAAGATGCACCTTTACATAGTCCTTTAAGCCCTCGATATACAGGATGTCGTCCAGCGCGATGCGCACCAACTGGTATTCTACTTTCAAAAAAAGATACTTATCGTCGGCATGCTCGGTTTCATTGACTATAACTGTGTGCGCCGCGGGTTTGTTCAGCAGTTCGGCATAGTTCAAAGCTTTCTGTGCGGCACGCAAAAACTCTTCATAATTAAAAGGTTTGAGCAGGTAATCCAGGGCGTCTACTTTATAGCCTTCCAGCGCGAATTGATTATAGGCCGTGGTGAAAATAATACGTGGCTTATCAGCCCCTTTGTCAAGCACCCGTGCCAGTTCAATGCCGTTCAGGTCGGGCATTTGGATATCCAGGAATATGAGGTCGATCTTTTCGGTATGTATAGCTTTTAAAGCATCCAGAGCGCCGGAGTATTTACCCACAAGATTGAGGAAAGGCGTTTGCTCGATAAATTTGCTCACGAGGCCGAGGGCCAGGGGTTCGTCGTCAACTGCGATACAGTTTAATGTCATGACAGGTCGAGAATTAAGTGAACCGTATACTCATTATTGTCATTCAGCTCGCTGATATCGAGTTTATATTTACCCGGATACAGCAGATCGAGCCGGCGGCGGGTATTCACCAAACCGATGCCGCTATTGGTATCTAAGCTAACACTATTATCCTTCATTATCGAATTTCGGACGGTCAGATCAAGTACTTTATCTTTTTGGAGGATAATAATATCGATATGGCTTTGCTGCGTGGCGCTCACCCCATGTTTAAAAGCATTCTCGACAAAAGGCAGGAATATCATTGGCGCCAGCGGCAAGTCTTTCAGATTAGAGGGCGTGTCGATATTTACTTTTACCGCGTCGGTCAATCGTAATTGCATCAGGCTTATATAATCCTTCACAAAAGCTATTTCCTGGCTCATCATAGTTTGCCCCTGCTGCGTATCGTATAATAAGTAACGCATCATTCGAGATAACTGGTGAATAGCCTTACCAGCAACATCGGCATCGATCTGGGTCAACGCATAAATGTTATTCAGGGTGTTGAAAAAGAAATGCGGGTTTATCTGCGCTTTCAGGAAAGACAGCTCCGAAGTAACTTTGTCTTTTTCAAGTTCCTCGCGTTCCTGGTTATCCTTCTGCCATTTTTGTATAACGGTGACGCTTGTGCTTGCACCAACCACCAGGGTGATGATTACCAAAAGCCCTGTATTAAAATGATTATCCTGATCGCCACGATGCCTTTTGGGCAGAGGTCCGCTTTTGCGAAAGGCCTCCATAAATAATTGATGCAAATTGAATAACCGGTCAAGATAGCCGCTCAAAAGCAGGATGCCAATGGCAATAACAGCCAGGAAAAGAAGATAATACCCGGTGTGATTTTTTAACAGGAATTTTGGAACAAGAATAGTTGAGTTCAGATAGTATCCTCCCACAAGCATGCCTAAAAGCAGCGATTGTTTTATCCAATACTGATAGGGAATTGCAATATTGTTAAAAAATGGCTGGTAAAAAACTACCGCCCACCCAAATACCCCCCATATCAGGATATGAACGAGAATCGTTATCAGCCTGCTTTTAGATTTTTGAATAATCATTATCAATTAATTTACAATCATTTAGCGCTATTAAATGTAATAAAACGGTTACAATATTACATAAGCCTGTAATAGGTGCAAATTGAAAACGCCCGGCAGTGCTTTTTTATCGACGAAGAGCCATTCAGGCTCTTTAAAGATGCGTTCGGGTTGTTCATCGGCGAACAAGTGGTGCTTTATAGGATAAAACTCACACTCCGTCTATACATAGCCGTCGCTTGTCTATTACGTTTTACCCTTTTCAAATAATATAGTTGCTTTGCCTTGTCTTAATAGAATAGCATGAAACTCAAATACTTTTTAGCAGCGATCATCTTTTTAATATCCGCACAGGTTTTTGCGCAAACCGGCCGCGTGGTAACCGGTATCGTTAAAGATACCACGGGCACCACCTTGCCGGGTACCACGGTAAAATTATTCATTGGTAAAGACAGCACCATTGCAGCAACCGATGCAAGCGGGAGATATACATTTAAAGCCGTGATGTCGAACCAGTTCAGCCTGGTGGTGGTTTCTATCGGTTACCAGGGTATAAAACGCAAGTACAACCTTGCGCCGGGCAATACCGTTGCCGAATTGGCGCCCATAGTGTTAAAAGCTGACGCGGTAATGCTTAGCGGTGTTACGATCACCGATGTGAACGCTGTAAAAGTAAAAGAAGATACTGTGGAGTATAACGCTGCGGCTTACAAAGTTCGTGAAGGTGCGGCAGTTGAGGACGCGATCAAGAAAATGCCCGGCCTTGATGTGGATAAGGACGGAAATATAACGGCACAGGGCAAAAGTGTAAGCAAGGTGCGGTTAAACGGCAAGGATTATATGGCGGGCGATGTAACAAGCCTGACCCGCAACCTGCCCGCCGACCTGGTGCAAAATATACAGGTGGTGGATGACTACGGCGACCAGGCCAACATAACGGGCATCAAAACGGGCGACCCGCAAAAGGTATTGAACATCAATATCCGTAAGGATAAGAACCATGGCTATTTCGGCCAGGGAACTGCCGGCGGCGGCCGCGATGCTATCCCGCAGATCGATGGTACAAAAGACGGAGGCCGTTATATCGCTTCAACCAACATATTTACATTTGATGGCAACCGCCAGATATCGGTATCGGGTAATTTGAACAATACTAATACCAACCTCTTCAATTTTGGCGGCGGCCCTGGCGGCAGAGGTGGCGGCCCCCGGGGATTGTTTGGCGGGAATACCAACGGTATTACCACGGCACGTTCGTTCGGGTTCAACTACCGTGATAACTGGGGTAAATATGTGACTGCTTATGGCAGCTATAGCTATGCCGATAACACCATCAATACGATCAGCTCATCGTTGCAGAATAATATATCCGGGCAGAGCCCGTCCACACAGACAAGCAACAGTACGGAGCAAGACGACAATATCAATCATCGCTTTAATTTCAATATCGAATATAAGCCGGATACGGTCAATTATTTTAAGTTCATACCGACATTCGCATACGCCGGAGTTCATACCAATGAGAGTGCGTTGAGCCAATTGGTCGCCAGTGACAACGGTACCGTATTTTCGAATTACTCCCTTGGGTTACTTTCGCATTCGGAAGCGCCGAATTTTGGAGGAAGCATATTATACAACCACCGTTTTCATCAAAAGGGTCGTAATTTAAGCGTATTGGTAACTGGCGGCGCCGCAACAAGTAACCAATATCAAAACCCCGTTTATAATTATATTGCCGGTAAAGCAAATGCCCCGGTGAACCAGGAGATCAATACTAACAGTCGTACAGACAGTGCGGGCGTTTCATTATCATACCTGGAACCGATAGGTAAAATATCATACCTTGAGTTTAATTATGCTTACCATAACGCACACACAACCGCCGATAAGCTGACCGATACACTTAGAATAGTAGATAGCATCGCGAATACCGGCGTCAGGGATCGGGATGCTGAACTGAGCAACGATTACACCTTCAACTTCATTACCAATCGTTTCGGGATAAACTATCGGGTTATTGATAAGAAGTACAACTATACTTTGGGCATAGCCGGGCAGCCTACATTGCTGGAAGGATCGTCGTCCATAACCTCGCCTACGCATAAAACCACGTTCAATTTTTCTCCGGTGGCGCGTTATGTATATAATTTTTCGCGCAGCCAGGCATTGACCATCAATTACCAGGGTGCAAGTAAGTCACCTACCTACAACGAATTGCAACCGGTGGTTGATTTCTCCAACGCAAGTTACCCGGTGCAGGGCAACCCCGACCTGTTGCCCGAATACAATAACACAGTTCAGATCAGGTATAACAAATTCGACTTTGCGTCGGGTAATGTGTTCTTCTCGAATTTGAATTTTACACAAACGGATAATAAGATCGTAGCCAACACGGTCAACTATCCCCGCAATTACGCCGTCGATCCCAAGTTGGCGGGCGCTATATTAACCAGGTATCGAAACGCCTCGGGGTTTTATAACGCTTCGGCATTTTACCTGTTCGCAAAACCGTGGCAAAAACGCAAATACACGTTGTTTATTAATGGCAATATTCAATACAACAACAATATTTCTTACCTGACCGATGTTCTGGACTCGCTTGGCAAAGACCAAAATACCCAAAAGAACATCGCCAAAAACCTGGTGCTTACCCAGGGCGCCCGTTTCAGGGTAGATATTACCGATGTTATCGATGCCGAAGTAAACGCCAGCTATAGCATCAATCATTCCAATAACTCAATTTCGGAGGCCAATGTGAACAACAATTTTCAAACCATTGTGCTTGGAGCCAACGGCAAACATTATTTCTTCAAGGATTGGACACTGAGCTACGATTATTCAAAGACATTATACGAGGGCTATAAAGGCGCTACAAACCCCAATATATTGAATACCTATGTGGAGCGCCGCTTTCTGAAAGGCAATGTTGGTACGCTGCGTTTCACGGTGAATGATGTGTTCAATCAGAATACAGGTTTCACATCAACGCAAAATGCTTATGCCATCACCCAAAGCAACGTCAACAGGTTGGGCCGTTATTACCTGCTAACTTTTACGCTGAGGTTGCAGAAGTTTGCGGGGCAAGCCCCGGGTGGCCCTGGTTTCCGCGGTCCCGGTGGTTTCCGCGGCGGTCCGGGTGGTCCGAGTGCCAACTGATTTGAGTTGACTGAGTTAGATTAAGTTGATTAAGTTGACTGAGTTAGATTAAGTTGATTGAGTTGACTGAGTTAGATTAAGTTGATTAAGTTAGATTAAGTTGAAACCGGGTCAAACCTAGTCAACCCAATCAACCACTTAACTAAATCAACTTCATAGATAAAGATCTTTCCATCATTGAGAAAGATGGAAGACAAGCATGAGATTGCTTGACCCGCCTGCCGGCAGGCAGGTTTAGTTGATGCGTTCCGGAGGAATCCGGAACGTTTTTTTATTGAGTGCGGAAGACCAAATTTGATAATGATTTTAAATTTATACTTGTTTTTCAGATTCTAATTTAAGTAAGTCAAAAATCAGGGATCAGACAACCAGCCCCCACTACTTTCTGCATGCCGCAAGTCCGGTTTTTTTTGTTAATTTTACAATCTCATATTTATTACCGTATATCGATAACGGGAAGTAGTTAAGTCGCGGTACATCGTGGTCCAAACATTTAAGGCTCTTGCATCAATATTTAAGAGCTTTTTTCTTTTCGGACGATAAAGGTTACAAATGAGCAAAAAGAAATGGAAGAAAGAAAATATTTACAAACCTGGAAAAAATACATTCCGGTTATCCGTTTATACCTGAAAAAGAGTATGACCGAAGATCAGCAATTCAAGCTGAATATCACTGATTTCGAATCGGCCGGCGACAGGGGCAAATCGGGGTATACATTCAACCTGCAAATGGAGAACGGAAAGCCGACGAATAACATCAGCGGATCGGCAATAGCCCGCGACCTGTACGAGTTGCTAAAGGCGGATGAATTGATAAAAGCCTTTTTGCAAGATAAAAGCGTTAAAATAAGCGTCGGCAAATCTTTCATGCTGACTATAAAAACCGGGCATATATCTGCATATAAGTAGGCAAAATACCCACCATAAACTATTGGAGTAAGATTGAATTTAAGAACCCTCTCCCTGGTGCAGGGGCTTCTTTTGAGGAAAGATCATTCACGAATGGTTTGATCTTAGGCGTTCATAGGGGCTTCGCTGTTTAGGTGAAGTCGTAAGGGCTACTCCGTATGCAGCCGCTCGGCGATCTGGTCGACGGTATATTCCACGTATTTTTTGGCACGGTCAAAATAGTCCGGGCCGTCTTCTATCAACTCCTCCAATATGGATTTACCGTTTTCCTTTTCCCTGGTCAGGTAATATATGCCGTAACCTACGGCGGCCCCGATGGCCATAAATTTCAATATACGCATGATCCTTTGATCTTAAATCAAGTATAAAATTACAAAAATGATGTCCTTAATTATCAAATGCAAATCAAAATTTTTATTGGCATAACAAAGGCGCGCAGAAAAATCTGACGCGCCTTCTTGGGTAGATATAGATAAAGGGGAGTTATTTCAGCGCAGCTTTATTGAAATAAAGCGGGCGTAAAGTAAATAATTCCCCTTCGAATGTTTTATATGTAGGTTTAAAAATTGACCGCGACAAAGCTATAAACCGGTAAAATGATTCGTTCAGATAGTTAGTCATTGTAAATGTTGATGGTAAACCTGCCACAAATTTCACTTTCAGTTAATAGTTAATAATTGTAAATGTAACGGGAAATTGACATTGGTAGTATCTTCAAAGGAGACCTTTACCATCAGGACGGATTCTTAGGCCGCGACGGCAAATAGGAGGAATTCCAAAATGGTATCTAATATAAATTTCTGACTATCATAATATTACGAGTCGTAAAGTTTTCTTTTTAAGGAGATAGTCGCTCCGGATTTTAACCCTTTCTTTTCGGAATGGCTGAATATTCTGTTAATATCTGCCCAATATTTTTAGGCGAAATGAAAGTATTAGCGTTGTGATTTCCCTAACCCATGATAAGAGTTTGATCGCCAGGCAGAGGAGGTACATGGTTTTATGAGTACACAATTAACGAAGTGCCGGTAAGTTTAGTGTTATAGACGGTCAGGTTTTTGGTTGCGGGCGGATTTGCTACCGCGCCATTTTCATTAAATGCCGCTCCATGTTTATTGCAAAGAAAAAGCTGCGCGGAAACGTGATAAATAAGCGCAAAGGTTTCGTGCGTGCATGATTGTTGCACAGCAATATAAGATCCGGATGAAGTGCGCGCTACCAAAACCCCGTTTTTAGCCAGCACCCCGCCGATAGTTAAAAGCGAGGCATTGGCCGATTCGGTAAGATCGAGTGTGAAATTAACGCCGGAGGGGCCTTTCGTACCCGGGTTATCTGAACTTTTTGAACAACCGAGACAGTGGAGCAATGCGATCGAAGTTGCGCCTCCGCCGATCAATGTTAAAAACTCCTTTCTTTCCATATTCTTAGATAACGGATTGTGTTACTAAATTAACGGTTAAACATGAAATAGATACTTAGTAAGCTAAATATTAAAATTTTACGTTCATATTTTAACCTGCTTTTTTTAGAACCAAGATATTTTATGGTAATATTTGCATATTTATTTGATGCGTAGATGAAAGTTTTGCAGTTTACCATTCCAGTTGCACACGATAAGAGCGTAATTGCCCAGCAGGAGGATATGCCCTATTTTTACCCGCACCTGCACCGGCACAACGAGGCGCAGGTAACCTGGATACAGGAAGGCGAGGGGACATTGATAGCCGGCAACAATATGCATGCCTTTCAGCCGGGCGAGATCTATTATATCGCCGCTGACCAGCCACATCTTTTTAAAAGTACCCCGGAATATTTTTTACCTGACAGCAAAAAACGGGTGAGAGCGCTTACCATTTTCTTTGATCCCAATGGCAGTTTATCGTCCTTATTCAGCTTGCCTGAAATGAGGGCCTTTAAAGATTTTATCAGGCAATACAGCCAGGGTTTCCAGGTGCCGGAAGATTACGCAACCAAAGTATCGCGCGGTATGCTGGATATACAACATGCAGGCGGTGCCGACCAGGTGATACAGTTTTTGCAATTGCTGCGGATATTAAGCAGTATGAAGGTGAACCCGGTACCCTTGTCCGATTTTGATCTTTCGCCGGGCATTAATGAAACGGAGGGCATCAGGATAAGCAATATTTACAATTATATCCTGCAGCATTACAGTACCACCATTACACTGGACGATGTGGCCCGCGAGGCTTGTATGACACCCCAGGCGTTTTGCCGCTATTTTAAGAAGCATACACGACAAACCTTTGTCGCCTTCCTTAACCAAACCCGAATCAACGAAGCCTGCAAAAAGCTCACCGGTAATAAATACGAAAGCATATCGGTGGTGGCCTACAAATGCGGTTTCAATAGTATAACCAATTTCAACCGGGTATTTAAAAGCATTATTGGGTACTCACCCAGGGAATATCTTGAAAGCTACATGAATAAGGTTAACGCTCCGGCTTTGGGTTGAGCAATTTTTCCTAAATTGAGCGCTGATTTGATCAGCCAATTATGAAAAAGACTGCCCGGGTTTCTATTCTTTGCTTTTTGTTCGCCTTATTTCTTTGTTTGACAGAAAAGGCGGATGCAACCATAATCTCTTACAAAAAGCACCCCGGCAACGTAGTTTTTAAGCTCGATAAGGGCCTGATGGAAATGGTGATCTGTAAGGCTGATATCATTGAAGTAAAATATACCATTTTCGATAAATTCGGGGATAAGCCTTCATTGGTGGTCAATAAAAAATGGGCCTATCCTGCTTTCAGGGTCACCCCCAATAAGGATGGCTACACGATCACAACCGCAAGATTGAAGATATTGGTCAGCAAGGCGACCAATGCCATCAGGTATACCGATCTTAACGGGAATGAACTCTTATCCGAAGCGCAAGCCGATAATAAAACCATAGCGCCGGTAACTATCGCCGGAATCAATACTTATACTGTAAGTACCGAATTTAACTCGCCTGCAGGCGAAGGGCTTTATGGTTTAGGCTGTCATCCAACGGACACACTCTCCATCAATTACAAAGGTCGAAACCAGGATCTGGCTATCCGTTATATGACCGGCGCAATACCGGTTTTGCTTTCAACACGCGGTTACGGATTAATGTGGGATAATTATTCAGCATCCAACTTTTATGGCGCGGAGGATAACAACACCAAATTCAAATATGTATCCGAAAGCGGCAGGCAGGTAGACTATTACTTCTTTTACGGGCCGTCATTTGATCAGATCATCAACTTATATCGTATTGCAACTGGCAAAGCGCCCATGTACCCAAAGTGGGCCTATGGACTATTTCAGTCGCAGGACAGGTACATGAGCCAGCAGGAGGTATTATCGGTAAAGGACAATTACCGGAATAACCATATCCCGGTGGATGTCATCGTGCAGGACTGGTACTACTGGGATCCCTTTCCAATCGGTATTCATGAAATGAACCCTTCGCGCTATCCCGACCCGAAAAAAATGGTTGACGAGTTGCACAAAGCGAATATCCACGGCATGATTTCTATCTGGCCTGTTTTTGGTAAAGGGACTAAAAACTTTGATGCGCTGCAAAAAATGGGTGGACTCACTTCCATTACCTGGGATAATGTAGTGACGCATACTTTCGATACCTATTACGACGCGCATAATCCCAATGCGCGTGAACTGTATTGGGACCAGGCGCGCGATAGCCTGGTAAAGCGCTTCGGCTGGGATGCCTGGTGGGTTGACCAATGCGAACCAGACAACGGCGCATTGCTGGATGAACGCCGCAAAGCGGATTTTTCTATCGGCAAGGGGATCGATTATTTCAACACCTATTCGCTGGAGCACTCCAAAGGCATTTACCAGGGTTGGCGCAGGGATATTCCCGGTAAGCGGGCTTTCTTCCTGATACGGCAGTCCTTCGCAGGCGAGCAGCGCAATGCGGCCACTTTATGGTCGTCAGATATATTTTGCGGTTTCGGCGCATTTAAGAGCCAGGTGCCGCAGGGCATTAATGCCTGCGCATCGGGCATTCCGTATTGGACGTCCGATATTGGCGGTTACCAGTATCATTGGCAGGCGCCCGACTGGTCGAAACCCGAATTCCGGGAACTGTTCACACGCTGGTTCCAGTTCGGCACGTTTTGCCCGATATTCCGTATCCATGGCAAAGGCGAACGCGCGCTGTTCTCCAAAAATTGGGACGATGCAACCAAAGCGATATTGCTGAAATACGATAAATTGCGCTACCGCCTGTTGCCTTATATTTATTCGCTCGCAGGTAAAACCACGCTGGATAATTACACCATGATGCGCTCGCTGGCTTTTGATTTCAGCGATGATCCCAATATCCAGGGCATACCCGACGAATATATGTTCGGTCCGGCCTTCCTCGTGAACCCGGTGACTGAGCAGGGCGCCAAAACCCGCAAAATATATTTTCCTAAAACAACGTGGTATAACTTCTGGACAGGCGAAAAATTTCCGGGTGGTGCAACTTATGATATACATACCCCGATAGAAACTATGCCGCTTTATGTAAGGGCGGGCTCCATTATTCCTATGGGCCCCGAAGTGGAATATGCAACGCAAAAAACAAACAAGCCCATCGAACTCCGCATCTATCCGGGTGCCAACGGCAGCTTTACCGTTTATGAAGACGAGAACGACAACTACAATTACGAAAAAGGAAAATACGCCACTTACACCTTCACCTGGAACGACAAGGCCCGCACACTGACGATATCAGATACTAAAGGGGGCTATGCCGGCATGCTAAAAACGCAAAAGTTCAATGTTGTTTTAGTGGGTGATGGACACGGTACAGGTGAGCCGGTAAGCCAAAAGACAGATAAAGAAGTAAAATACGAAGGGAAGTCAATTACGGTAAAACTTTAAAACCTTAGCCCTCTTTACCGCTTGCGGTCAATGTCATTAAGTTAAGATAATAAACATCTGATTATCAATTAATTGACTTGTTTTATAATGCCTTTTTTCGTATATTTAATTCATAATCAATTAGTTAAAA
>Ga0207705_10000526_pt1 | contig 32452 bp, 29 predicted proteins | sample KBSC13metaG_FD_184314 | JGI IMG/M metagenome (GOLD analysis project Ga0207705, IMG submission 184314) | Corn rhizosphere microbial communities from Kellogg Biological Station, Michigan, USA - KBS C1-3 metaG (SPAdes) (version 2) | ecosystem: Host-associated > Plants > Roots > Rhizosphere > Soil ... | reverse complement strand
ACGAGCGCGAGGTCGACTTCCTTGATCGGCTTGTAGTTCACGCCGACGTTGAAATAATTGTCCTTGAGATCCGGGCTCGCATCCTTCTTCGGCTTCACCCAGTCGTAGCGGCCGAACACCGCGAACTGCTTGTTGAAGGCGAAGGAGCCGAAGGTCGACCAACCATCGGCGCTGTCGCCGACCGGGGCCGTCACGTTCAGCCAGTTCTTGGCGTGGAAATATTCGACGCCGATTCGAACGCGACTGTCGGTGTAGGCCGCGAGGGCGTTGAACCGGGTGGCTCGACGCGTATCCACACCGCCGTCCGCGCTCTTTCCCAGCTTTCCGGTGTAGCCGCCGACCGCGAGCGTGACGTTCTTGATCGGATTGGCGCTGATCCGGCCTTCCAGGTCGATCGTATTGGAGTTCCGCGAGAGGGTCTTGTAGCCCGCGCCGTTGATCGCGGAGGCGGCATAGCTGACCTTGCCGTCGAGGAAGCTTCCGCCAACGTGAACGCCCCAGTCGGACGAAGTGCCGAACTTGGTGCGGTCGATCAGCGTATTTTCGACGAAGCGATAGCCGTAGACGCCCTCGGAGAAGCCGACCCACGGAAGGTCGGCGGCGCCGACTCGAACGAAGAATTCCGGCGCGAACTTCGCCTGCAGATAGGCCTTCTTCACATAGACGAGGACGTCGTTGCTGGTCCCGTTGCTGCCGTAGCGGAAGTCGGTCGTGAGGTTGGCCGACAGGACGTCGTTAAATTTGTGATCGACGCCCAGATAGAAGCGCTTCAGCTCGGTCTGCGTGCCGTTGCTGGCCTGGTTCACGCCATTGCGCTCATTGTCGATCGAGCTGATGTTGAAGAAGGCCTTGCCGCTGATCTTGGTGTCCTTGGTCCAACCGGCCGAGTCCGCCATTGGAGCGGCGGGAACCGCGGCCACCTTCGCCGCCGTCGCCGTCTGGGCCGACTGAAGCTGGTTCACCTGCGCCTGGAGCGCCTGGATCTGAGCCTGGAGCGCGGCGATCTGCTCAGGCGTGATGGTGGTCGCTGCGACCGGTGCGCTCTGGGCGAAAGCCGGCGAAGCGGCGAGAGCGGTTGACGCGAGAATAAGATAGGCGAGTTTCATTCAATCCCCCCAAACGGGTTTGCTGTTGTTGTCTGGGGCCGGCACTACAGCCGCTGTGCGATGCGCCCGTGACTTGCGTCTTTCACTTTTGTGACAGCGGGCCCGGTGGAACGGCGCAATGATCCAGCCACACTCCTGTCACGGGCGCGTCAACTCGGCGGCGTAAGCCGGCGCGCGATGGCATCTGGCCATCCACGTCCACGAGGAAAACATGATGCAGAATATGAATTGGTTTCTGGGCCTTGCCGCGGCAGCCACGCTCGTTTCAGGCAGCGCCGAGGCAGAGGCCGCGGTCACCGGCGCCGGATCGAGCTTTGTTTACCCGGTGCTCTCGCGCTGGGCCGCGGACTTCAGGAAGGCCGGCGGCGAAGAGATCAATTATCAGTCGGTAGGGTCGGGCGCGGGAATCGCCCAGATCAAGGCGGCCACCGTCGACTTCGGCGCCAGCGACAAACCGCTGACGCCCGATGAGCTCCAGGCGGCAGGCCTGGTCCAGTTCCCGGTGGTAGTCGGCGGGATCGTCCCCGTCATCAACCTCTCCGGCCTCCGCCCAGGCCGGCTCCATCTTACCGGGCCGGTGCTCGCCGGAATCTTCGCCGGCCAGGTGAAGAAGTGGAACGATCCGGTCATCGCCAAGCTAAACCCCGGGCTGAAGCTTCCGGACATGGCGATTTCCGTCATCCATCGCTCCGACGGATCGGGCACGACTTACAATTTCACCCACTACCTCAGCCAGGTGAGCAAGGGGTGGAAGGACAAGATCGGCGAAGGCACCACCGTCAACTGGCCGGCCGGGCTCGGCGGCAAGGGCAACGAAGGCCTCGCCAATTACGTCAAGCAGGTGTCGGGCTCGATCGGCTATGTCGAATATGCCTATGCCCTGCAGAACAAGATGAGCCACGCGCTCGTTAAGAACAGGGCCGGCCGCTACGTCCAGCCGAATGCCGCGAGTTTCTCTGCCGCTGCCGCCACCGTCGATTGGGCGCATGCAAAGGACTTCTACCAGCTGATGACGAACGCGCCCGGCGCCAACGCGTGGCCGATCGCCGCGACGACCTGGGTGATGATGTACAAACAGCCGAAGGACGCAGCCGCAAGCGCTTCCGCGAGGAAGTTCTTCAACTGGTCGCTAACCAAGGGCCAGAGCCAGGCGCTCGCACTCGACTACGTCCCACTGCCGGCGACGCTTGTGAAACGCGTCCAGTCCTATCTCGCGGCGAACGTGAAATAGGCGGCACCAGTAACCGTACCGTCCGTGACGGTCCGTCCCCTGCCGGGGGCGGACCGTTCCTTTTCAGGAATCGATGTCGAGCGAATAGCCGGCCGAGCGAACGGTGCGGACGAGGTCAGGCTTGCCGCCTTCGTTCAGCGCCCTGCGCAATCGCCGGACGTGGACGTCGACGGTCCGGAGCTCGATATCGGCATCGTGGCTCCAGACGGCATCGAGAAGACGCTCGCGAGAGAAGACCCGGCCGGGATGTTCAAGGAAATGCTTCAGCAGCCGGAACTCGGTCGGCCCGAGCGGCACGGCCTTTCCGGCGCGCCGCACCTTGTGGGCGGCAACGTCCATTTCCAGGTCCGCATAGGCTAGGCGCTCTCCCGCCAATCCCGGCCGGACACGCCTCAGAACCGCCGCGACTCGAGCCATCAGCTCGCGCGGGCTGAACGGCTTGGTCACATAATCGTCGGCCCCGACCTCGAGCCCGCGGATTCGATCACTTTCCTCGCCGCGCGCGGTCAGCATGATGATCGGAACGTTCGCGGTCGCCGCCTTCCGCCGCAGCCTCCGGCAAACCTCGAGCCCAGAAATCCCTTCGATCATCCAGTCGAGGATGATCAGGTCGGGGGGGCTTTCCTCGGCAAGGAGAAGCGCCTCCTCGCCATCGCCGGTTCGGGCGACAGCAAAATCCGCCCGCTCGAAATGCCAGATCAGCAGCTCGGCGAGCGCCTTGTCATCCTCGACCAGAAGCAGGTTCTTCTTGCTCACGGCGTCTCGCGCTCCGCGGGGTCGGGGAGTCGGTCGCCTGTAGCCGCAAAATAGACCATTTCCGCAATATTGGTCGCATGGTCTCCGATCCGCTCGAGATTCTTGGCGACGAACAGAAGGCTGGTCGACGGCCCGATATTCTGCGGATTTTCCATCATGAAGGTCAGCAGCGTACGAAAGATGCTGTCGTAGAAATCGTCAAGAGCGTCGTCGCTTGCCGACACTTTCTTCGCTTTTGCAGCGTCGCGTTCGACGAAGGCGACGAGCACGTCGTGAACCATCGCAGAAGCCATGTTCGCCATTTGCGGAAGGAGCGAAAGCGGCTCGATCGAGCCTTTCGCCGGCAGGCGCTTCACTCGCCTCGCGATATTCTTTGCATAATCTGCGATCCGCTCGACCACTCCGGCGATCTTGAGCGCAGCGAGCGCATCACGAAGGTCGTCCGCCATCGGCGCTCGAAGTGCGATAAGTCGCACGACCTGGTCTTCCGCCTCTGCCTCCAGCCGATCGATCGCCTGGTCGGCTTCGACCAATCGCGCGGCCGCTTCGGAGTCGCGCTCGATCAGGCAGCGAATCGCCTCGTGAATCGCGCCTTCGGATCGCGCTCCCATTTCGGCGATAAGCTCGCGAAGCCGGCGCATGTCCTCGTCGAAGGCGGTCAATGTGTGTGCGCCTGAGGGCGTCATCCCTTGCTGCTCCTCAGCCATAGCGGCCTGTGATGTAGTCCTGCGTTCGCTGGACTCGAGGGTTGGTGAAGATCTGGGCGGTGTCGCCGAATTCGACGACCTCGCCGAGGTGAAAGAAGGCCGTGCGCTGCGACACGCGCGCCGCCTGCTGCATATTGTGCGTGACGATCACGATTGTGAACTGGCCGCGCAGTTCGTGAATCAGCTCCTCGATTCGCGCGGTCGAGATCGGGTCGAGCGCGGAGGTGGGCTCGTCGAGCAGGATGACATCGGGCCGCACGGCGAGGGTCCGCGCGATGCACAGCCGTTGCTGCTGTCCGCCGGACAGCGACAGCGCGCTGGCGCCAAGCTTGTCCTTCACCTCGTCCCACAGCGCCGCGCGGCGAAGCGCGTCCTCGACACGATCAGCCATCTCCGACCTGGACAGCCGCTCGTAATAGGAGAGTGCAAAGGCGACATTGTTGCGGATCGAGGTCGCGAACGGAGTCGGCTTCTGGAACACCATTCCGACCCGCCGCCGCAGCTCCGAAAGCGGAAAACGACGGTCGAGAATATCCGCGCCGTCGATCAGGATCTCTCCCGTCGCGTGCTGATCCGGATAGATTTCGTAAATTCGGTTCAGCGTCCGAAGCAGGGTCGACTTGCCGCATCCCGACGGGCCAATGATCGCCGTAACCGCGTGCACCGGAACGGATAGCGAGACGTTTTTCAGCGCCTGCGTCTTGCCGTAGAAGAAATCGACATCGCGGACTTCGATCTTCGGCGGCTCTTCGGACTGCCGCGCCGCGCCTTCCCGCCATTCCATCAGCTCGATCACTTCGACGTCCTTTTTGCGATCATCCGCACCACGAGGTTCAGCCCCAGAACGAACAGGGTCAACACCAGCGCGCCGGCCCACGCGAGCGTGTGCCACTCGTCGTAAGGGCTCATCGCATATTGGAAGATGACGACCGGCACGTTCGCCAGCGGGCCCGACAGGCTGCCGCTCCAGAACTGGTTGTTGAGCGCGGTGAAAAGAAGGGGCGCGGTTTCGCCGGCGATCCGGGCGACTCCGAGGAGGACGCCGGTAAGGATCGCCGTCATCGCCGCCTTGTAGAGGATCTGCGCCGTTACCCGCCACCTCGGCACGCCGAGCGCGAAGGCGGCTTCGCGCATCTGGTCGGGCACGAGCCGAAGCGCCTCGTCGCTCGTACGGACGACGATCGGAAGGAGGATCATCGCCAACGCAATCGCCCCGGCATAGCCGGAGAAATGGCCCGAAGTCCGAACCACGATCTCGTAGACGAACAACCCGATCACGATCGAAGGCGCGCTCAGCAGCACATCGTTGAGGAAGCTCACCGCCGCGGCGAGCCGCGAGTAACGGCCGTGTTCGGCAAGATAGGTGCCGGCAGCGACGCCGAGCGGAGCGCCGACGATCACTGCGAAACCGATCATCACCGCGCTTCCATAGAAAGCGTTCAGAAGACCGCCTGTCGATCCCGGCGGCGGAGTCATCTGGGTGAACAATGCGACGTTGATCGCGCCGAGGCCCCGGCGGAAAGTGGTCCACAGGATCCAGAACAGCCAGAACAGCCCGAACAGAGTCGCTGCGCTCGCGAACAGGAAAGCGAGCGCGTCGACTGCCCGGCGCTGGAGGAGGACCAGGCCCATCAGTGGGTCCGTCCGTGGGCCCGGTTGAGCCGTAGGAGCAGGAGCTTGGCTGCGCTCAGCACGATGAAGGTGACGACGAAGAGGAGGAAAGCCAGAGCGATGAGGGCGGAGCGGTACAGCTCCGCATCGGCCTCGGTGAACTCGTTGGCGATCGCCGCCGCGATTGAGTTGCTCGGCATCAGCAGCGAGATCGACAGGTCATGGGCGTTGCCGAGGACGAAGGTTACCGCCATCGTCTCTCCGAGCGCTCGACCGAGGCCGAGGAAAATGGCGCCGACGATCGCCGATCGGGCGTAGGGCAAAGTCACCCGGCTGAGTACTTCCCAGCGCGTCGAGCCGAGCGCGACTGCGGATTCCTTGAGCGGCGCCGGCACGGCGTTGAAAACGTCGCGGGCGACCGCTGCTATGAACGGGATCACCATGATCCCCAAGACGATCCCGGCGGTCAGCATCCCGATTCCGATCGGCGGGCCGGTGAAGATTGCGCCCAGGACCGGCACCGGGCCGAGCGTGTCGTTGAGCCAGGGATCGACATGGAGCGCCATGAACGGCGCGAACACGAACAGGCCCCACATTCCGTAGATGATGCTCGGGATCGCGGCGAGAAGCTCAACAGCGATCCCGATCGGTCCGCGAATCCACCGCGGCGCAATGTCGGTCACGAACAACGCGATGCCCAGGCTGACCGGAACCGCGATGATCAGCGCGATGAGCGAGGTTACGATGGTTCCGTAGATGGGTACCAGCGCGCCGAACTTGCCACCGACCGCGTCCCAGTCAGTGCTGGTGACGAAGCCGAGCCCGAAGGTTTCGAATGCGAGGCGGCCGCCCCACGCCATCGACGCAGCCGTCGCGCCGAGCAGGATCAGTACAAGCCAGGCAGCGCCGGCCGTGACCAGGTTGAAAACCCGGTCGGCCACGGCGCTGCGGCTTTTGATTGCGGGTATGAAAGCCGTCACCTGATCTTGAGGGCGATGTACGCTTCGATCTGCTTCACGAGCTCAAGCGGAAGCGGCACATAATCAAGCTTCTTCGCCTGGTCCTGACCGCTGTTGAGTACATAGCGGAAGAAATCGAGCGCCGCCTTCGACCGCGCCGGATCTTTCGCGTTGGTCGGCATCAGGATGAACACGCTCGCGGTGATCGGATAGGCGTTTGGCCCCGGTGCATTGGTCATGACGAGGTTGAAGTCCTGCGCCTTCGCCCAGTCCGCGGTTGCAGCCGCATTGGAGAAAGTCTCGGCATTCGGCAGCACGAAGTTGCCGGCCGCGTTCTGCAGGGACGCGTAGTTCATCTCGTTCTGCAGGACATAGGCATATTCGACATAGCCGATCGAGTTGGGCAGCTGCTTCACATAGGCCGCGACGCCCTCATTGCCCTTGCCTCCGACCCCCGTCGGCCAGGATACGGTCTTGCCCTCGCCCGGGCCCGCTTTCCACGTAGGGCTGACCTGGCTGAGGTAATGGGTGAAGTTGAACGTCGTGCCCGAACCGTCGGACCGGTGAACGACCGTGATGGCAACCTTTGGGAGCTTCGCTCCGGGATTGATCCGAACGATCGCCGGATCGTCCCAACTCTTCACCTTGCCGGCGAAGATGTCCGCCAGCACCGGACCCGTCAGCCGAAGCCTGCCCGGCTCGACTCCAGTCAGGTTGATCACCGGCACGATGCCGCCGATGACGATCGGAAATTGCGCCAGGTTGCTCTTGGCGAGCTCGGAAGACTCGAGCGGCTGGTCGGACGCGCCGAAATCGACCGTCCCAGCCTTCACTTGCGCAATTCCGCCGCCGGAGCCGATCGACTGATAATTGATCTTTGCGCTCGCGTGCTTCTGGTAATCGGCGGCCCACGCCGAAAGCACCGGGTAAACGAACGTCGAACCGGCACCCGTGATTTGCGCGCTGCTTTCGCTGCCGGTGGCGGTTTGGTTGCTCGTCTGTCCGCCGCACGCAGATACAAAAAATGCCACGCTCGCGGCGGCAACGATCATCGCTTTCACTCTTTTTTCTCCATCTCGTTTGCGACGGCATTTACGCGCGCAAGCGGACGGGTTCGTGACAGCTCGGTTACACTTTTATGACCCGTGGACCGGCAGGAGAACGTGCACTTTAGTGCCGATACCAACTTTGCTTTCGATGGTCAGGCGGCCGCGATGCCGCTCGACGATGTGCTTGACGATCGACAGCCCGAGACCGGTCCCGCCCAACGCGCGGCTTCGACTCGTGTCGACGCGATAGAAGCGCTCGGTGACGCGCTTGATATGCTCGGGTGCGATTCCCTCGCCTTCGTCGGCGATGACGAGGTGAACCATCGCGCCCTCGGGCTCGGCGCTGATCGTCACCGGTGTCGCCGGCGTTCCATAGCGGAGCGCGTTGGTCACCAGATTGTCGAGGAGTTGGAGGATCTGTCCGCTGTCGGCGGCGATCGCCGGAAGGCTGGCGGCGACGCGCACGTCCAGGCTCGAATTGCGCTCGTCGGCGGCCCGGCGGCTGTTGTCGACCACCTGCGCGATGAGCGGCGGAAGCTCGACGGCGTCGGTCGGAGTGGAAAAGCGCTCGGCTTCGATCCGCGACAATGAAATGAGATCCTCGACGACGCTCTGCATCCGGCGCGCCTCGTCGTCGACAACGGCCAGAAAGCGTTCGCGCGTTGCATCGTCGATCTCCCGCCCTTGCTCGCGCAAGGTCTCGGTGTAGCCAATCAACGTCGCAAGCGGGGTTCTGAGCTCGTGGCTCGCGTTGGCGACGAAGTCGACCCGCATCTGCTCGGCCGCGTGCGCTTCGCTCCGGTCGATCAGGCGTATGAGAAGCATCCCACCTTGGAGCGGCGCCATGCGCATCAGCCAGTGCCGCCGCGATCCCGCGAGCGCGGAAAGCTCGACTTCCTCGGCGCCGCTGCGTTCGCCGCGCTCGAGCCATTCGGTTGCTGCCGGGTGAGCGATCACCTGCGACAGCACCTCGCCTTCGATGGACTGACCGAGCAATTTCCGTGCAGCGGCATTGCCCAGGGTCACCCGGCCATCGAGGCCGACGACCAAAGTGGGTTCGCGAAGGCCTTCGATCAGCGCGCGCGAGCGGTCGGCGGGATCACCCTTCACGTCGGCGCTCCCGGCGCAGCCGCTCAGGCGGCCGGCGCGATCTCCGCTTCGTCGGCATCGCCACGCGGCTTGCGCGCGCGCCGCTTGGGCTTGGCGGCAGGCTCGTCCTGGTCATCGTCGCGCCCGATCGCCGGTGGAAGCACATCCATCGGGATCCGCTCGTCCTCGTCATCACGCTCGGCGCGTTCGGCGCCGTTGCGCTGCGGGCGGTCGCGGCCGTTGCCCCGGGGCCGGCGGTCGTCGCTCTCGCGCTGATCCTCGTCGGATGCCTCGATCGCCTCGTCCTCGTTGTCGTTTTCGTCCCCGTCGGAGGAATCGTCGCCCCGCTGCCGGCGCTGCTCGTCGAAACGCGGCCGGTTCTCGCCGAGGACTCGGAAATAATGGTCCGCGAACTGCAGATAATATTCGCTCTGGACGCGGTCGCCCGCGAGCTGCGCGTCGCGCGCCATGTTCTTGTATTTCTCGAGCAGCTGCGCCGCGTTTCCACGCTGGCGGTTGTCCTGCCGGTTGCCCCCGAGATTTGGACCTCTCTGGCCCCCGCGGCCGCGACGGCGGCCACCCTGTCGATTGTTGATCAAATGCCGACTTCCTTAGTCTGTAGAAGCATGCCCCCGTTTCCTTGGCTGGCAGCGGAGCGAGCCTTTGCAGCTCCGCTTTGTCGTTCCGTCTGCGCTGAAGCGCCTTGCGAACGGCCGATTGCGTCGGGGGTAGGACGGGATGCGCTCAGGTCATCTTTTCCGGAAACGGACCCGGTCCTGTTGACAGGATGTAGTGTCGATTCGCGGATATTCCAAGTGAATTTCTTTTACACCCAGGTCAGCAGCACGGCGCGGTCGCGCCCCGCCAGGTCGGGGACGATCCGGCCGTCGAGGCCGTCGCGCCGGAGAAGCTCGAGCGCAGCCCCGCCCTGCGCCGCGCCGATCTCGACCGCTGCAAGCCCGCCCGGCACCAGAAGGCGCGGGATTTCGGGCGCGAGCCGGCGGATCGATTCGAGGCCCTCTGGCCCGGCGAACAGCGCCTCTTCCGGCTCATATTCGACAACACCCGCCCCGAGCGGCTCGTCCTCGGCGACATAGGGCGGGTTGCACAGGACGAGGTCGAATTTCTCGTCGATCGCCTCGGCCCAGTCGCCGATCTTGAGCTTCGCCCTCTTTTCGAACCCCAGGCGCCGCGAATTGGCGGCCGCATAGGACAGAGCCCGGCGCGAGGAATCCACGCCGATCCCGGTCGCCTCCGGCCACAGGTCGAGGGCGGCGAGGAGAAGAGTCCCCGGCCCGGTGCCGAGATCGAGGATCCGCCTCGGGCCGGCCGTCCCGTCGAAATGCTCCAGCGCCGAGGCAATCAGCACTTCGCTGTCCGGCCGCGGAATCAGCACGCCCGGGCCGACGTGCAACTCGATGTTCCAGAAGGCCCGGCGGCCGGTGATGTAGGCGATCGGCTCGCCCTTCGAGCGCCTCTTCACCATCGCCAAGAAGCGCTTGGGCGGCTCGCGATCCGGAGGGTTCAGAAGCAATCGGTCGCGGTCGATGTGCAGCGCCTCGGCCATGAGCAGCTCGGCATCGAGCCGCGCGGTGTCGCTGGTCTGGGAGAGCTGGCGCGTCGCGTCGGCAAGGGCCCGGGCGACCGGCTTCACGCCTCTTCGAGCCCCGCCAGCCTTTGGGCTTCGTCCTCTGAGGCGAGCGCATCGACCAGCTCGCCGAGGCCGGGTCCCTCGAGAATCGCATCGAGCTTGTGCAAGGTGAGATTGATCCGGTGATCGGTCACTCGTCCCTGCGGGAAATTGTAGGTGCGGATGCGCTCCGAACGGTCGCCCGACCCGACCATCGACTTGCGCGCTCCCGCCCGCTCGTTCGCAAGCCGCTGGCGCTCCAGCTCGAACAGGCGGGTCCGAAGCACCTTGAGCGCCTTGGCCTTGTTCTTGTGCTGCGACTTCTCGTCCTGCTGGATGACGACGAGTCCGGTCGGCAGATGCGTGATCCGCACCGCGCTGTCGGTCGTGTTGACCGACTGCCCGCCGGGGCCTGACGAGCGATAGACGTCGATCCGCAGATCCTTGTCGTCGATCTGGACGTCGACATCTTCGGCTTCGGGAAGGACGGCGACTGTCGCCGCGGACGTGTGGATCCGCCCGCCCGCCTCGGTGGCCGGGACGCGCTGGACGCGGTGAACGCCGCTCTCGAACTTGAGCCTGGCAAACACGCCGCGGCCGTTGATCGACGCGACCGCTTCCTTGTACCCGCCGAGCTCCGACGGGCTCGCGGAGATGAGCTCGAAGCGCCAGCCCTGCTCGTCCGAGAACCGGTGATACATGCGCAGCAGGTCGCCAGCGAACAGCGCCGCCTCGTCGCCTCCGGTGCCGGCGCGGACCTCGAGCATCGCCGCGCGCTCGTCCGCCGCGTCGCGGGGGAGGAGCTTGACCGCCAGCGCCCGCTCCGCCTCCGGAAGGCGGCGCCTGATGTCCTCGACCTCGACCTCGGCCATTTCCTTGAGCTCGGGCTCGGCGCCGGGATCGTGAAGCATGCCGTTGAGGACCTCGAGCTCGGCGCGAAGCCGGCGAACCTCGCGCGCGGCCGCCGCCACCGGCTCGACCGCCGCATATTCCTTCGACAGCCTGACGAACTCCTCGGGCGCGAGGCCGCCGCTCGCCATCGCTTCGGCAAGATCGCGCTTTCGCGCTTCGATCGATGCGATCCGTTCCGACGAAATTCGGGTCATTCGGCGAGGGCTTGCACAATCAGGTCGAGCGACACGGCGCGTTGTTCGCCGCTCGCCAGATCCTTGAGCTGCGCCTCGCCGCGGTCGAGCTCCTCGTCGCCGATGATCAGCGCATATCCGGCGCCCGCGGCATTGGCCCGGCTCAGCCGTTTCTTCATGTTGCCCCGATAGGCCATGTCGGTGGCGACGCCCTCGCGGCGCAGCCCGGCGATGATCCCTCGCGCGGCCAGCTCGGCTCGCTCGCCAAGCGGAATGACCACGACCGACGGCCGCTCCGGCTCCGGAGCCACTATCAGCATCGCCAGCCGCTCGATCCCGGCCGCCCAGCCCACCGCCGGCGTGTGCGGCCCGCCGAGCGCTTCGACCAGTCCGTCGTAGCGGCCGCCGGCGATCACCGCCCCCTGCGCTCCCAGCCGGTCGGTGACGAACTCGAATGCGGTGTGCCGGTAATAATCGAGCCCGCGGACCAGCCGCGGATCGCGGACCCAGTGCACACCGGCCGTCTCCAGCCCCGTCGTGACCTGCGCAAAGAAGTCGCTGGCCGCCGGCGTGAGGAAGTCGTCGATCGAAGGCGCAGCGTCGGCGATCGCCCGGTCGCGCGGGTCCTTGCTGTCGAGGATCCGCAGCGGATTGCGTTCGAGCCGGTCGCGGCTGTCCTCCGACAGGCTGTCGAAGGATTGCCGGAAATGCCCGACCAGCGCGTGCCTCCACGCCTCGCGCGTCTCAGCGTCGCCGAGCGTGTTGAGCCGAAGCATGACTCCGCCGATGCCGAGCTCCTTGAGCAGCTGGTCGGCAAGGGCAAGAAGCTCGACGTCGGCGGCCGCTTCGGCCGCACCGATGATCTCGGCATCGAGCTGGTGGAATTGGCGGAACCGTCCCTTCTGCGGGCGCTCGTAGCGGAAGGCGGAGCCATGGGTCGCGACCTTGAGTGGCGCAAATTGCTGCCAGCCTTCGGAGAGGTACGCGCGCGCAATCCCGGCCGTGAACTCCGGCCGCATCGTCACTGATTCGCCGCTCCTGTCCTCGAAGCTGTACATTTCCTTGGAGACGACGTCGGTGGTCTCGCCCATGGTCCGGGCGAACACCTGCGTGTGCTCGAGCACCGGCACCTCGACCCGCTTGAATCCATAAAGGCGGCGGACACGGTCGAAAGCCGCAACGACCGCGGCCATCCGGTCGGCCTCCTCGCCAAGCAGGCTTTGCATTCCACGGATGGGTTGCGGGCTCATTGCCGCGCGCATGGCAAAAACATTCGACAAAGGAAAGGAATGCGTCGGCCTGCGGCGGAATGCGGGTGGACACAAGCGCGCCAAGTGTCGCAATCGAGCGTCTTCAAATCTGGGGAGAAACTCATGCGCGTCACTGCGCTCGCCTGGCTTCTGCTTGCTTCCGCGGCGCCTTTGTCCGCCCAACCCGCGCCGGGCCAGGTCAGCCTGCCGGCCGCTCCGACCTCGAAGGTCGCACTGATCCCGGCTGCCCGCGACGTGCCTTTTCCCGGCACGATGCAGATCACCGTGGACGCGACCGACGTCACGCGCGGAATCTTCAAGGTCCATCAGCGCATCCCTGTGACCGCCGCCGGCGAACTCGTCCTGCTCTATCCCCAATGGGTCCCGGGCGGGCACAATCCCCGCAACGACATTCGCAAGGTGACCGGAATCACCTTCACCGCGAATGGCCAGCCGCTCGAATGGGTTCGCGACAACCTCGACGTCTACGCTTTCCATGTGAAGGTCCCCGAAGGGGTGCAGGCGGTCGACGCCAATTTCCAGTTTGTCACCGCGACCGCGCCCAACCAGGGCCGGATCGTCGCCACTCCCGACATGGCCAGCATCCAGTGGCTTTCGACGTCGCTCTACCCGGCGGGCTATTACACCCGGCAGATTCCGGTCCAGGCGAGCGTCGTCGTGCCGGACGGCTGGACGGTCGCGACCGCGCTTCGCCCCAGCGGCGCCGGGGCGGGGAGCCGGATCACGTTCGAGCCGGTGAACTATCAGGTGCTGACCGATTCGCCGATGATCGCCGGAGCGCACTTCCGGCGAATCCCGCTCAGCGACAAGGTCAACCTCGACGTCATCGCCGACACCGAGGCGGAGCTCGCAGCCAGCCCCGAGGTGATCGCAATCCACAAGAAATTGGTCGACCAGGCGGTGAAGCTGTTCGGCGCCCAGCATTACGACCATTACGATTTCCTGCTGACGATCTCCGACAAGCTCGGCGGGATCGGGCTGGAGCATCACCGAAGCTCGGAGGACGGGGTCGATCCCGGCTATTTCACCGACTGGAAGAACGCCGGTCGCGACCGCAACCTCCTGCCGCACGAATATACCCACAGCTGGAACGGCAAGTACCGGCGCGCGGCCGACCTGTGGACGCCGGATTTCCGCACCCCGATGCAGGATTCGATGCTTTGGGTCTATGAAGGCCAGACCCAGTTCTGGGGTTATGTCCTCGGCGCCCGTTCGGGGATGCTTTCGAAGCAGGACACTCTGGATGCGATCGCGTCGACCGCCGCAACTTACGGCTATGCCACGCCCGGCCGGCAATGGCGGCCGCTGATCGACACCACCAACGACCCGATCATCGCGTCGCGCCAGCCGGCCGCGTGGCGCAGCTGGCAGCGGAGCGAGGATTATTACAGCGAAGGCCAGCTGATCTGGACCGACGTCGACCGAATCATCCGCCAGCAGTCCGGCGGCAAAAGATCGATCGACGATTTCGCCCGCGCCTTCTTCGGGATGAACGACGGCGATTATGGCGAGCTCGCCTACACGTTCGACGATCTCGTGAAGACTCTGAACTCGGTGCAGCCCTACGACTGGGCCGCTTACCTCAAGGCGCACGTCTACGACATTTACGCTGCCCCACCGCTCGATGGCATCACCAAGGGCGGCTACAATCTCGTCTTCACCGATGAGCCGACCGATTGGATCAAGCTCGCCGAGAAAAAGGCGAAAAACACCGACCTCACTTATTCGGGCGGACTGGTCGTCGGCAATGACGGCAAAGTGAGCGCGGTGATCTGGGATAGTGCCGCCTTCAATGCCGGGATCACCGTCGGCTCCGAAATCCTGGCGGTGAACGGCCGTCAATATAGCGGCGAATCGATCAAGGCCGCGATCACCGCCGCCAAGGCCACTACCCAGCCGGTAAGGCTTCTGGTCAAGAGCGGCGACCTGTTCCGAACCGTCGACCTCAACTGGCACGAGGGACTCAAATACCCGCGGCTGGTGAAAAGCGGCAAGGGCGAAGGCACGCTCGACGCCCTGCTCGCGCCAAGGAAATAGCGCCGGCGTTATTGGTCGCCCCCGCCGCCGCCGGGTCCGCTTCTGCGGAACGAGCCCGGCGGCGGGAGGAACAGCTTGCGGATCGTGATCCCGACCGTTCGGCCGAGCGGGTCGAGCAGGTCGGGCTGGAACCCGATCGGCACCTTGCCGAAGGCGTCGCGAACGTTCGGCTTAGTGTCGAAGATATTGTCGACCTCGAACTGCACCGTGGCCCCGCGAAGCCACGGGTGCTTGGCAACCAGGTCGAACCGTTGGCCTAGGTTCGCGAACAGCCGCAGGTTGAAGGTGGCGAGCGGCGAGAAACGGAGGTTGTCTCCGGTCGCGGTCGTCACCTCGGTTCCGCTCCGCCAGTTGGCCGACAGCCGCGCTCCAAGCCCGTTGTTGAAATAGCCGGCGCGCGCCTCGACGCTGTGGCGCGGCTGCCCTCCGGTCTGGCCGATGGCGTCGCCATGAAGATAGTCGAGCTTCAGTCCGTCGCGGATCGTCACATTGTCGACGAACGTTACGGTATCGGTGAGCGAGAAAGTGAGCCGGCCGCCGTTGCGCCCGCCGCCGAACCGCCCGAAGCCGCGGCCGCCACCGGAAGTTGGACCTGCGGCGCCCGATTCCGGTTGTTGTCGTCCCTGGGCAGTTGCACCCTGCGCATTGGCCTGCCCGCTCTCGCCGCGCCGCGCGCGAAACGCCGCGATCGCCGCCTGCGATGGCGCCGCCGACTTGAGCGGCTTGGAGAAATCGAAGCCGATCCGGAGCGTGTCGCGCCGCGAGCTGTCGTAATTCACCGGTCGCAAGTCGACGCTGATGAGATTTCCAGCCGCATCCCGCACGAAGCGGCCAGGAAAGGCCGCTTCCAGAGCCGGCGTCGGCCCGGGGAAGTTGGAGATCGGGTTCTTGATCGTCTGGTGGACGTAATCGGCGCGGAGCCTCAGGTCCGCGCTCTCGAACGGCTGCCAGTTGAAGCCGAGCTTGAGGACGTTGCGGCGGTCAGCGCCGAGGGCCGGATTGCCGCCGGTGATCGCGCTGACGAGCACGGTCTGGCCGGTCGTGAAATCGAAGATCCGGGTCCCGGGTGTTTCGAGCACCGGATCGCCGAGCTGGTCGACCGTCGGAGCGCCTTGCTCCCGGGTCCAGCTGCCGATCAGGTTGAGCCGCTGCACCGGCGAGAAATTCACGCCGGCGCCAAGCGTCGTCAGCGTGCCGAAATCGGAGAGCTGCTCGACCTCGGCATTGGCGTTGAGGCTGAGATTGCCCAGCGCGCTGAAATCGCTGTTCCGGCGCGACAGCGGAAGATCGAAGTTGAGCGCGGCATTGCCGCTGGTCCGGCCCAGCGAGTTGGAGCTTTCGACGCCCCTGCGGCTGCGGTCACTGTCGAGATGGAGCGTGTCGGCACCGACCTTGACCGTTGCCGACGCATTGCCGGCGGGAACTCGGAACAGGTTGCCGTTGACCGTCGCGTCGATATCCGCGGAAGTCGTTGTCGTCGTCGCCCGGTCGCGGACGTCCGCCGCATCGCGATCGGTGCTCGTCACCCCGTGCGAGGCGTCGGCATTGCCGGTTACCGACCAGCGCCAGCTGCTGACATTGCCGTCGAGCACCAGGCCGGCGTGCGCCGAATCGGTTCGGGTGTTGCGCGCCAGCGGCTCGAGCAGGGTCTCGCCGAGGCCGATCAGCGAGCGGCCTTCGTTATGCTCGAGCTCGACATTGCCGGTCGCTCCTACCGTCCCGAGCTGGCGGTTGATCGTCACCGCGCCGCGAACGTCGCGCTTGGTGCCGATCAGCGAGCGCGCCGCCAAAGCATCGGCCGGACTGGCTCCGGACGGGACCTGGTCGATGAGGATGTCGCGCTCGTTCTCGGTCAGCATCGTATTGCCTTCGGCGTGAAGGTTGATGCTCGTCCGCCCGTTCTTGGCGATGATCAGCCGGGTGACGTCGGCTTCTCCCGCGCCATAGCCGCCCTCGGTCGCGGCCGTTCCCTGCAACTCGGCAGCGGTGGAGCGGAAGCGCGGCCTCAGCACGATGTTCACGACCTTCTGGTTGGCCGAATAGCCGTATTTCAGGGCGACTTCCTCGGGCAGGATCTCGACCCTGCTGATCGCCTCGGTGGGGATGTCGCGAAGCTCGCGGAAGCTGGAGATCCGCTGGCCGTTGAGCAGCATCACCGGCCGCTCTCCGCCGCGTCCCTGGGCGCTTCCGATCTGCGGCGCGATGGCGTCGAGAAGATCGTTGATGTTGGTCGCGCCGGTCGCGCGGACGTCGCCCGACGAAAGCACATTCTCGGGCGGGATGTCGCCGATCACCGACCCCGGAAGCTTTTTGCCGGTGACGACGATGGTCTGGGAATCTTCCTCGTCCTGGGCGGCTGCCGCCGCGTCGGCATCCGCCTGGGCCTGGGCCTGGGCTTGCTGCTGGTCGGAAGCTGCGGGCTGCGCAGCGCTCTGGCCATAAGCGCCGGCGGGAAACAGCAGCAGCGCCGAGCCGCCAAGCAGGAAAGATTTCGTGTCCATTGGGGTCCGTTCGGCCCGCCAAGGTGAATTCTCGATGACCGTTCCATGTCATTCGACGGGCGTAATTCGGGGGCCGACGAACGGCGGCTAAAGCCCATCCAGCGTGTGGATCGCGATTCCGACCAGGCCACCGACGAGAGTGCCGTTGATGCGAATATACTGGAGGTCGCGCCCGACCGCCGATTCCAGCCGGGCGGTCACCGTTCGCGCATCCCAGCTACGGATCGTTTCGGACACGAGCTTGACGATCGAGCTCCCGTAGCTCTGCGCCATGCCCGCCGCGGCGCGGCGGACGAACTGGTTGATCGCCGAGCGGATTCGCGGATCCTGCTCGAGCGACGCGCCCATCGACTTGAGAACTTCGCCAAGGCGGCCGGCCATCGCCGCGTCGGGGTTGCGCGCTGCCCGGATGACCGCTTCCCGCCCCTTCTGCCACAAGGTGTCGATCCACAGCGCGATGGAGCGGTTGGCGAGGAGCTGCTCCTTCATCTCCTCCACTTTGGCTCGCGTTTCCGGCCTGGTCTGGAGGTCGTTGGCGAGCTGCGCCAGCGCCTCCTCGACCTTCACGCGCACCGGATGGGCGGGATCGGTCGACATTTCCGCGGTGAGCTTCCGCATCCCGTCGAGGATCGCGTCGGCGAGCTTGGCGTCGAGCCCGGCGAGCTTGAGCGCCCAATTGGCCTTCTTGTGCACCATCTGCCGGATCAGTTCCTCATTCGCCTCCAGCGCCCGTGCCATCCACCGGATCGCCGCCTCCAGCATCGGCACGTGCCGATCTTCGTTGATCGCCGATGCGAGCGCATGGCCGAGCAGCGGAGCCACCTCCATCTTCTGGATTCGGGCTGCGACTGCGCTCTTGACGATTCCGCCGAGCCGTTCGTCGTCGAGGCCTTCGAAAATGTCGGCGATCAGCCGCGACGCGCCCTGCCGGATCCGGGTCCCTTCCGCCGCCGGGGTCCTCAGGAACCGCCCCGCCGCACCGGCAACGTCGATGTCCCGCATGCGCCGGGCTACGACCGAGGGAATCAGGAAATTCTCGTTGATGAAGCTGGCGAGCGACTCGCCGATTCGGTCCTTGTTCCTCGGGATGATGGCAGTGTGCGGGATCGGCAGCCCGAGCGGGTGGCGGAATAGCGCCGTGACCGCGAACCAGTCGGCAAGGCCACCGACCATCGCCGCTTCGGCAAAGGCCTTCACATAGCCGAGCCAGGGATATTCCGGCTCGAGGAGCCGGGTGACCGCGAACAGCAAGGCCATCACCAGGAGAAGCCCGGTTGCAGCCCGCTTCATACCGGCGGCTCCCGGCTGGGCGGGGTTGAACCGGGCGAGGGCTGCCGGAGTCATACGACCCGCATAGCGGCCCAGGCGCGCGGAATCACGCCGGCCGGATCATTCCGCCGGGAGCGGCTCCGCGCGGTGAGTCGAATGGGCGCTGGTTCCGACCAGCCGCGTGAAGTGCCTGCCGAACCAGCCTTCCATGTCGATCGCGAGGCTGAAATAGGCCGGCACCAGGAGGAGGGTCAGCATCGTCGAGAAGATGAGGCCGCCGATCACGGTGACTCCCATCGGCGCGCGCCAGCTGGCATCGCCCGCGAGCGACAGAGCGATAGGGAGCATGCCCGCGACCATCGCCACCGTCGTCATGACGATCGGCTGCGCTCGCTTGTGCCCGGCTTCCCAGATCGCCTCGTCCTTCGGCATGCCGTGGTTGATCATCTCGACCGCGAAGTCGACCAGAAGGATCGAGTTCTTGGCGACGATCCCGAACAACATCAGCACCCCGATGAGCACCGGCAGCGACACCGGATTGCCGGTCAGGTGCAGGGCGACCGCCGCCCCCAGAGGCGCGAGCAGCAGCGAGCCCATGTTGACGAACGGAGCCAGGAAGCGGCGGTAGAGAAGCACTAGGACCGCGAACACGAGCAGCACGCCCGAAATCAGCGCCAGGATGAAATTGTAGACGAGCTCGCCTTGCCATTTCTGGTCGCCGAGGTTGAGCTTCTGGACCCCGTGCGGGAGATTCTTGACCGTCGGAAGCTCGTTGATCTTCGGCCACACGTCGCCCGACACCAGCCCCGTCGCCAGGTCGGCGCCGACCACGGTGCGCCGGATCTGGTTGGTCCGCTGGACCGTCGTCGGGCCCGCACCGAAGCCGATCTCGGCCACCGACTTGAGCGGCACCGAACCGCCGGTCGAGGTGGGCACCGGCAGGTTCATCAACGTCGCAAGGTCGCTTCGCGAGCTTTCCGGTATCGAGACGATGATCGGCACCTGGCGGTCGGCGAGCGAGAATTTCGCGCTGTTCTGCTCGATGTCGCCCAGGGTTGCGATCCGGATCGTCTGGCTCAGCGCCGACGTCGTCACGCCAAGGTCGGCGGCAACGTCGAAGCGTGGTTTGATGACGATTTCCGGCTGCTCGAGGTCGCCGGCGACCCGCGGGGCGCGAAGCTGCGGCAACGAGCGCATTTCGTCGGCGATCTTGTTGGCGGTGGCGTCGAGAAGCTGGGGATTGTCGCTTCCCAGATAGAGCATGATGTCGCGCGGAGCGGCACCCGGACCGCCTCCGCCCTGGCTCATGAAGCTGACCTGGGCGTCGGGAATGGCGGTGAGCTGCGGAGTCCATTTGCGCTCGAACTGGGTGCTCGTCTTTTCGCGATGCTGCTTCAGCCCGACATTGAGGAACCCATTGCCCACGAAGATCCGCTCATAGACGCGGTCGACGTCCGGATCCTGTTTGACGATGGCGGCGGCGTGGTCGACCACGGCCTCCGTCTCCTTCAAGGTCGAGCCCGGCGGCATGTTGATCGCAACGCGCGACGTGTCGGCGTTCACTGACGGCTGGAAGGTCATCGACAAGGTCGCGAACAGCACTCCGGTCAGGGCGAAGGCGCCGAAGCCCACGCCGATCATCCAGATGCGGTGATCGCGCATCCACGCCGACCAATGACCGACCATGGTTTCGATGCCGCCGCCGAACGCGCGCGAAGCAAGGCCGAGCAGCTTTCCGGCTGCGAACCCCGCTAACGCGCCCGCGACGGCCGAAACGGTGAGAACGAGGAGCTTCGGCAACATGGCCGCGAGCGACAGCAGCTTGAACGCGACCACGGTCCCGATGGCGAGCGCGGCCAGGCATAGGACGACAAGCATCGCACCGACGAGGACGTAGAGGATCTTCGAGCGCACCTCTGGAAGCTTCGCCCGAATCGCTTTTGCCTTCGAAGTGTCGAGGCTCCAGCGGAGAGTCGCCAGATATTTCTCCATCGCCTTGCCCGCGGCGTGCGGCTGCACTCCGTGAGCGCGCAGGAAATAGGCCGCGATCAGCGGCGTGATCATCCGCGCCACGAGCAGGCTCATCAGGACCGCGATGACGACGGTGAAGCCGAATGCCTTGAAGAACTGGCCGGTGAGGCCCGGCATCAGCGCGACCGGCAGGAACACGGCGACGATCGACATGGTCGTCGCCAGCACCGCCAGCCCGATTTCGTCGGCGGCGTCGATCGCGGCCTGGTAGCCCGACTTGCCCATCCGCATGTGCCGGACGATATTCTCGATCTCCACGATCGCATCGTCGACGAGAACGCCCGCGACCAAACTGAGCGCGAGCAGCGACAGCCCGTTCAGGGTGATCCCCATCAAGCCCATGAACCAGAATGCCGGAATCGCCGACAGCGGGATGGCGAGCGCAGAGATGATCGTGGCGCGAATGTCGCGAAGGAAGAGGAACACGACGAAGACGGCCAGGACAGCCCCCTCGACGAGGCCTTCCATCGCCGATTTATATTGTTGCTTGGTGTAATCGACGTTGTTGATGATCTCCCGGAACTTCACCCGGGGATCGTCCTTCTCCATCTTGTGGATTGTCTTCCAGGCGGCGTCGTAGACGGTGACCTCGGACGATCCCTTGGCGCGTTGCACCGAGAAGCTGACGACCTGCCGGCCGTTCATCTTCGCGATCGTCCGCTGCTCCGAATAGGAGTCCTTGACCGCTCCGAGATCGGCAAGCTTGACCCACCGCCCGCCAGGCAGCGCGATCTGCGTTTGCGAAAGGTCGTAGGCATTGCTGGCATTGCCGACCACTCGGACCGACTGCTCCGACCCCGCGATCTCCGCGCGGCCGCCCGGAGCGTTGAGGTTGCTCTGGCGGAGCTGGGTATTGACCTGCGCCGCGGTGATGCCTTGCGCCTGAAGCGCCGCCGGGTCGAGGATGACTCGGATCTGCCGGTCGACTCCGCCGAGCCGGTCGACCCCGGCGACTCCGGACACGCCAAGGAGCTGCTTGGCGACATCGTTGTCGACGTACCAGCTCAATTGCTCGAGGCTCATGTCGCTGGTTTCGGCGGCGACGTAAAAGATCGGGTCGCCGGAAATGTCGACCCGCTGCACCTGCGGCTCGAGGATTCCGTCGGGCAGGTTACTTCGGATCTGCGCGATGGCGTTGCGAACGTCGTTGACGGCGCGATCCGTCGGGGTTCCGATCTGGAACTGAACGAAGGTGCTGCTCGAGCCCTCGCGAACCGAGCTGTCGATCTCGTCGACCCCGTTCACTCCGCGGATCGCCGCTTCGATCCGCTGCGTGACCTGTACTTCCATCTCGGCCGGAGCCGCGCCCGGTTGGGAGACGTCAACCTCGACCGCGGGGAAATCGATGTCGGGATTGTTGTTCACCTGCATCCCGGAGAAAGCGACGAGGCCGGCCAGGAGCAAAAGGACGAACAGGACGATCGGCGGAACCGGGTTGCGGATGCACCACGCCGAGATGTTGCGGAAATTCATTGAAGCTTACTCGCTGTCCTGTGCCAGCGCCGTGGCCAGCGACCGGAGCTGCGGGTGCACCTTCTGGCCGGGGTTGAGGAACGGGCCAGCGGAAAGCACCACTCGCTCCTGGCCGGAAAGGCCCTGAAGGATGGTCACTCCTCTGTTGTCGACGTTGCCGATGGTGATGTCGCGCCGCTCGATCTCGTTGCTGCCGTTGACGATGTAGACGTAATTGCCCTTCGAATCGCTGAGCACGGCGCTCTGCGGAAGCAGGGGCGCGGTGGTAGAACCGGCCGTGATCTTCGCCTCGGCGAAACCGCCCGGCCGGATCGCCGGCGAATAGGGGACCGAGATCCGGACCTCGCCCTGCCGCGACTGCGGGTCGATCACCGGCGCGACCTGCCACACGGTGCCGGAGGTGCTCTGGCTAGTTCCGGTCGGAGTGACGGTCGCGGGCATTCCGACGTGAACCGCCGCGAGGTCCTGTTGCGCCACCTGCGCCTTCATCTCCATTTCGCCGCCCAGGGCGAGCCGGAACAGGTCGGCCGATCCAGGGCCGACGATCTGGCCCACCTCGACGTTGCGCGCGAGGATCAGGCCGCTGGTCGGCGCAGTGATGTCGAGCCGGCCGATTTCGGCGCGAGTCCCGGCAAGCTGCGCCTGGGCCACCCTGACCTGCGCATAAGCGGCGTCGCGAGTCGCCTTCTTCGATTCGATTTCGGCCTTGGACACGAAGCCGCGGTCCTGGAGCGCGAGGGCGCGTTCGTAATTGGACTGGGCGAGGGCGGCGTTCGCCTTCGCGGCATCGACCTGCGCGGCAAGCTGCGCGGCCTGTTGCACCTGGACCGAGCGGTCGACGACGGCGAGGACCTGCCCGGCGCGAACCCAGCTGCCGGCATCGACGAGGACCCGGACCACCTTGCCCCCCGAGCCGGCGATTCCGATAGGCTGGTCGCGCTTGGCGGCAAGCGCTCCGCTGACGGTGACTATGCGCGGCGCCGACGTCTGCCCCGGAACCGCCACGGAAACGGTCGGAACTTGCGCCGCCGAGCCTGCATTGCCCGCTGCGGATTCGTCCTTGCTTCCGCCCATCATCATCAGCGCGATGATGATCGCGACGACTGCAACGAGGCCCGCGCCGACGATGACGATCCGCTTACGGCGGCGCGCACCGTCGTCAACGACGACGACAGTGTCGGAATCGGAGCTTCGAATTGGCGTTTCCCGGTTCATTTCAAGCATCTTTCGACTTGCCCGCCCCCAGCGCGGTCATATTGCATTAGCTGTATTACGCGAATAAGGCACCAAGGGCAACAGAGCCTGGCTAAAGCGTTCTTGCCACCGCTTTTCTGCCAACCGCGGCACTCGAGCGGCAAAGGCGCGTTGGCGCATTCGGCGGCCCCGGATTAAAGCCGGGGCGGCGCCTTTGGCCCGACGACACGAAAAGGGGAAGCGGGAATGTTGGAATCGTACAGCTGGCTGTGGTGGATCGTCATCGGCGGAATCGCCGGCGCCATCGCGAAATTCCTGATGCCCGGGCGCGATCCCGGTGGCTGCCTGGTTACCATATTGCTCGGAATCGCGGGAGCGTTCGTGGCCGGCTGGCTGGGCCACGCAGTCGGCTGGTATGAAAATGGCGAGGGCGCCGGCTTTCTCGCAGCCATCGTCGGGGCGTTCATCATTCTCGCAATCTATCGGTTGATTGTCGGCCGGCGTGCGTAGTGCTGCACCACGCCGTTCACTCTACAGCCAATGTCGTTACGCCACGCTGGTGCTTCAATGGCACTGAACGAGGGATTGACGATGAAAACACTTCTTGCAGCGCTCCTCATCGCGGCGGCCGTTCCCGCCGTCCCGGCGGCAGCGCAAACCTCCGGCCAGGTGACCCAGGCGATTACCGGCACCCGGCTCGACGTCAGCGTGACGGGCGAAGTCACCCGGGTTCCCGACCTGGCGATCATCAGCGCCGGAGTTGTGAGCCGGTCGGAGAGCGCGACCGGAGCGCTCCAGGACAATGCCCAGCGGATGGACCGGGTGATCGCGGCCATCAAACGGGCGGGGATCGCCGATCGCGATGTCCAGACCAGCTCGATCAGCCTCAACCCCGAATATAAATATGTCGAGAACCAGCCGCCGCAGCTGGTCGGCTACACCGCTTCCAACCAGGTGACAGTCAAGTTTCGCGACATCCGCAACAGCGGCAAGGTGCTCGATGCGCTGGTGCGCGAGGGGGCGAACCAGATCAGCGGCCCGAACATGACCATCGAGCGTCCCGAACAGGCGCTCGATGAAGCTCGGACCAAAGCGGTCACCGCCGGTCGTGCTCGCGCCGATCTCTACGCGCGCTCGCTCGGGATGCGGGTCGTGAGGGTGGTCTCAGTGAGCGAGAGCGCCGGCTATTACGCCCCGCCGCCGGCGCCGCCGGTGCCGATGATGGCTGCCGCCGAACGCTCCTACACCAAGATCGAGCCCGGCGAGCAGAAGCTGCAGGTCAGCCTGGCGATGGTGTTCGAGCTGCAGTGAAAAAGGGCCGCGCGGGTTCGACCGCGCGGCCCGTCGATTGAAGCCTTGCCTGCCGCCTAGCGAACGGTTCCCCTGCGGATCAGGTTGACTATGGCAAGCAGGATGATCGCTCCCAGCAGGGACCACAGGAACGTCTCGACCGTCAGGCCTCCGTTGATATTGCCTTTGCCAAGCAACAGCCCGGCGATCACCGCGCCGATGATCCCGACGATGATGTTCATGATGATGCCCTGCTGGGCGTCCGTGCGCATGATCAGGCTGGCAAGCCAGCCGACGACACCGCCAACGATCAGCCAGATGATGAAACCCATGAGACTTCCCTCCTGTTCGCGGCTGCCAACTCACTCGGCAACCATGAGCACCGAAAGACGCGCGATGCCGGACTGTTGTTCCGGATTCGCGAGGGCCTGTCCAGCGAGAGGGTTAACGCACACGCCACTTATCCGCAGAAAACCGCGGATCGGTGAGCGACAGTAACGAGTGGATCAGTAGCGCTGCTGGCGCTCGTAAACGTCGCGGTAATGCTTGATTCGGGTCACGCGCAGGCCCGGCATGCCGCTGCGCTCGACGGCGCGCTGCCAGCTGGTGAACTCTTCCAGGCTGAGCGTGTAGCGCTTGCAGGCTTCGTCGATGCTCAGCAGGCCGCCGGCGACGGCCGCCACGACCTCAGCCTTCCGGCGCACCACCCAGCGGGTGGTATTCGGCGGCGGTAGGCTGTCCAGGGTCAAAGGCTCCCCGAGAGGGCCGATAACCTGAGCTGGCCGGATTTTCTGATTCTCGAGCATTCGCCTCAAACCTGCTTCGTCGTTAACCGAGGCCCCCGCCTTAACAGGGGCGCATTGAAGATATTCTCAAAACCGCTGGTTAATTTGCCGCTCACTCTTCCTTTTCGGCCTTTAACCATTCGTCCGGCCCGGAGAACGCGCCGCCGAGCACGCCCGACGCCTCACGCCACCCCTCACTGGCGGAAAGATAGCGGCTGACCGCATCCCGCCGTTGTTCGGGCGTGCCCGCCGACTCCCTTGCGAGGGCGGCGAGAATGTCCGCGGCATCGACTGGCTCCTTGCCACCGATCTTCCCTTCGATACGCGACACGGCACCCCCTGAATTGCCTTCGTCGGCAGCGGACTAGCAGGCAGGAGTGAAATTCGGGTAAAGAGCCGCACCACAACGACAATGATCGCAGATTTCGGCCTCGATCGCCTCAAGGGCGCGCGGATCGTCGTCGCCATGTCCGGCGGCGTCGACAGCTCGGTCACGGCCGCGCTCGCCGCGCGCACGGGCGCCGAGGTCATCGGGGTCACGCTCCAGCTCTACGATCATGGCGAGGCGGCAAAGCGCTCGGGCTCTTGCTGCGCCGGCCAGGACATTTACGACGCCCGGCAAGTTGCCGACCGCCTCGGGATTGCCCACTACGTCCTGGATTACGAAAGCCGCTTCCGCGACGGCGTGATCGACAAGTTCGCCGAGGAATATGCGCGCGGCCGAACGCCGATCCCGTGCGCGCTGTGCAACCAGGGCGTGAAGTTCACCGACCTCATCGCTTTCGCCAAGGATCTCGGCGCCGACTGTCTTGCAACCGGCCATTATGTCCGGCGGGTTTCGAGCGAAGGCCGAGTGGAGCTTCACACGGGCGCGGACCCGAGGCGCGACCAGAGCTATTTCCTCTATGGCACGACCCTGGAGCAGCTCGACTTCCTGCGCTTCCCGCTGGGCGACCTGCCCAAGCCCGAAGTCCGGCGAATCGCGCTCGAGACCGGACTCGCCGTCGCGTCCAAGCCCGACAGCCAGGACATCTGCTTCGTTCCCGACGGCGATTATGCCTCCCTCGTCAAGCGCCTGCGGCCGGAAACCTCCGCGCCGGGCGACATCGTCGACCTCGAAGGGCGCGTTCTGGGCCAGCATCGCGGGGTCGTCCATTTCACCGTCGGCCAGCGGCGGGGGATCGAGATCGGCGGAAGCGCGGAGCCGCTCTACGTCGTCCGAATCGAGCCCGAGGCGCGGCGCCTTGTCGTCGGCCCGAGGAGTGCGCTCGCGGTCGGGCGAATGCGGGTCGAGGAGCTGAGCTGGATCGGCGAGGACCAGTGCGATGTGACCGTGAAAGTGCGCTCGCTCGCCCCGGCCGTCCCGGCCAGGGTAGAGGATGGCTGGGTGATCTTCGACAGGGCGGAATATGGCGTCGCTCCGGGGCAGGCCGCCGTTTTCTACCAGGGCTCGCGAGTGCTTGGCGGCGGCTCGATCGCCGAGACCGAGGCGGCCGACCGGCGCATCCGTGCCGCCGCCGCTTAGCGCGGGAATCCTCCTTTACCGGCGCCGCGGCGGCGAGACCGAAGTCCTGCTCATCCACCCCGGGGGGCCCTATTGGTCCGGCAAGGACGCGGGAGCGTGGATGATCCCCAAGGGCGGGGTGGCGGAGGGCGAGGCCACCCGCGATGCCGCGGCTCGCGAATTCGAGGAGGAAACCGGGTCGGCGCTCGCCAGCGAACCCTTCCCCTTGTGCCGGATCAGACAGTCGGGCGGCAAGATCGTCGAGGTGTTCGCAGCCGAGGGAGACTTCGATCCGGCGGCCCTCGACAGCACCGAGTTCGAGATGGAATGGCCGCCGCGAAGCGGGCAGCTAAGGCATTTTCCCGAGGCCGACCGGGCGCGGTGGCTGACATTCGCGCAAGCGCGCCGCATTATGCTCGTCAGCCAGCTTCCGATGCTCGATGCATTGGAAACGAAATTGCAGTCGATGAGGTGAATGAATGTTCGAGTTGCTCGCACTCGCCGCTCTTGCCCCGGCGGGGCCCGTCGCGCCCGCTCCCGCCCCGGTCGCAGCCGAGGCGAAAAGCTGGCCAACGAAGCAAGGCGATGTCGTCCTCAAGGACTTCCGCTTCGGCTCGGGCGAATCGCTTCGCGAGCTTCGGATCCACTACACCACGCTCGGCCAGCCGCACCGCAATTCGGCCGGACAGATCGACAATGCGGTGATGGTGCTCCACGGCACCGGCGGCAGCGGCCAGCAATTCCTCCGGCCGCAATTCGCCGACGAGCTTTACGGGCCCGGCCAGCCGCTCGACATCCGCAAATACTGGATCATCCTTCCCGACAATATCGGCCACGGCAAATCGTCGAAGCCGTCCGACGGGCTTAAGATGCGGTTTCCCAAATACGATTATGCCGACATGGTCGAAGCGCAGCACGCGATGCTCCAGAAGCTCGGAATCAACCGGCTCCGACTCATCATGGGAACCTCGATGGGCTGCATGCACAGCTTCATGTGGGGCGAAAAATATCCCGGTTTCGCGAAGGCGCTGATGCCGCTTGCCTGCGAGCCGATCGAGATCGCCGGCCTCAACCGGATGTGGCGGCAGATGCTGATCGACGCGATCGAGGCCGATCCGGCGTGGAACGGCGGCAACTACACGAAAGAGCCAATGCAGGGGCTCCGGACCGCCGAATCGATCCTGGTCATCGCCGGCAGCGCTCCGCTTTACCTTCAGGCGCATTATCCGACGCATGAGGCGGCGACGGCCTACGTCCGGCAGACGGTGGCGAACGGAATCAAGGGCCTCGATGCCAACGACATGGTCTACCAGTTCGATTCGTCGCGGACCTACAATCCCTGGCCCGGGCTCGAGACGATCACCGCGCCGCTGACCTGGGTGAATTCGGCCGACGATTTCATCAACCCGCGCAACCTTCCGATTCCGCAACAGGCCGTGAAGCGAATGAAGAATGCCCGCTTCCGGCTCATCCCGGAGAGCGCCGACACCCACGGCCACGGCACCCATACCTGGGCGAAATTCTGGAAAACCGACCTTATCGAGCTTCTGAAGCGCTCGGAGTAGGCCCGACGTCATAAGCGGAGACGTGGTTGACGGTGATCAGCCATTTCCCGCGGATCTTGCGGAACAGCCGCGTGTTGACGCCCTCGGTAACCCGCTTGCCGCGCACCAGCCGATACTGGCCGATCAGCATTGCCGCGTCGGGCGCGAGGACGTCGACCCTCATATTGTAGAAATGGAGGTTGCCGCGCCGCTCCGCCGAGCCGCCATAGTCGCGGACGTAATGGTCGAGCGTGCCCTGCCAGTCCTTCTGGAACTTGCCGCCCGAGACGAAGATCACGTCCGGTCTCTTGAAGCCGGCCATATAGCCTTTGAAGTCGCCGCGGTTCCACGCCGTTTCCATCCGGCCGATGGTGCGAAGGATTGCCGCTCGATCCTGAGTCGGCGTCGCCTGCGCGGCGGAAGCGAACAGGGCCAGCGCGAGGAAGGCCAGCAGCTTCATAGCTGGAAGGTCCCGGTGATCACCGTCTGGCAGTGGCCGCCGAGGATCGCCCGTTCGCCCGCCTCGCGGCAGTAGAGCAAGCCGCCGCGCCTGCTCGCCTGCAAGGCGGTGAACTCGTGCCGCCCCAGCCTACTGGCCCAGAACGGCACCAGCGCCGCGTGCGCCGAGCCCGTCACCGGGTCCTCGTCGATGCCGTGATAGACGGCGAAGACCCGGCTGGCGATGTCCTGCTCGTCGCCCGGCGCGGTCACGATGACCAGCCGGTCGAAGCGCTTGAGCGCGGCAAAATCCGGCCGCACCGACCGGACCGCCGCCTCGTCGGCCAGAAGGACGATGGCGCTGTTGTTGCCGCCCTCGCCGACGAAAATCTCGCCGCTGACCCCGAGCGCTTCGAGCAGCCCCGGCGCCTCGCCCGGCTCGACGGCGAACGCCGGAAGGTCGAGCTTCAGAAGGTCGTCCTCGCGGCTGACGGTGAGCACGCCCGACCGGGTCGCGAACCGGATTTCCTCCCCCCTGATCAGCACGTGGGCCGAAGCGAGAGTCGCGTGCCCGCACAAATCGACCTCGGTTGCCGGAGTGAACCAGCGAAGCTCGTAGTCGCACTTCCCGTTTTGCGAGGGCACCGCGAAAGCCGTCTCGCTCAAATTGTTCTCGGCGGCGATCGCCTGCATCAGCCCATCGGGCAGCCACTGGCCGAGCGGCATGACCGCCGCCGGATTGCCGGTCAGCGGCGCCTCGGCGAAAGCATCGACCTGGAAGAAGGGAAGCTCGCTCAATCCGCCTGCTCCGCAATGTGCGAGGGAAGCACGCCCTCGCGGTCGGTGTGCCCTTCGGGATCGAGGTGGATCAGGATCTCGGTCGCGGGAAACTGCTTCTCCAGTTCCTGCTCGACCCGGTCCATCCGCTCGTGCGCCTCCTTCACCGTCCAGTCGGCCGGCACCCAGACGTGAAACTGAACGAAATTGTGCGTGCCGCTGGTCCGGGTCCTCAAGTCGTGAAGTCCCTCCAGCTCGGAGAAGTTCCGGGCGGCGGCAAGGAAGCGCTCGCGCAATTCCGGCGGCCATTCGCGGTCCATCAGCTGGGCGAGGGCATGCGCCGACGCCCGCCAGGCGCCCCACGCCAGCCACAGCGCGATCAGCAGGCCGAAGACGGCGTCGGCGCCGACGATCCCGACATATTGGTCAAGAACCAGGGCCGCGATCACCGACGCGTTGAGCATCAGGTCGGACGCATAGTGAAGCCGGTCGGTGGCGATGGCCACCGATCCCGTCTTCCCAACGACATGCCTCTGATAGCCGATGAGGGCGGAGGTGAAGGCGATGGCGACGATCGACACGCCGATTCCGAGCGCCGCGTTGGAAGTTTCCGCTCCGCCCAGAATTCGTTGCACCGAGCGGATGCCGATGAACAGCGCCGAGATAGTGATGATGACGACCTGAGCCAGCGCCGCCAGCGCCTCCGCCTTGCCGTGGCCGAAGCGGTGCTCACGGTCGGCGGGCTGCGCGGCGACCCGGACTCCGAGCAGGACCACCAGGCTGGCGACGAGGTCGAGCGTGCTATCGGTGAGCGATCCCAGCATGGCCATCGACGAAGTCTGGAGCGCCGCCCAGGTTTTGAGGCCGATGAGGAACAGCGCCATGGCTATGCTGGCGAATGCCGCGCGCGAGGTTAGCGTCGAACGCTCGCCATGTGCATGTCCCTGCCCGTTTTGATGCCCGCCGGTCACGGGTAGAGCAGCCCTTCGGTCCAGCCCTCGGCGCTGCGAGTGAACAGCCGCCGCTCGTGAAGCCGGTGCTCGCGAGCCGTCCAGAACTCCATCGCTTCGGGGACGACTCGGAAGCCCGACCAGTCGCGCGGGCGCGGCACCTCGATTCCGGCGAACTTCTGCTTCATCTCGTCGTAACGCGCTTCGAAGGTGGCGCGGTCGGAAAGCGGTTGAGACTGGTCCGATGCCCAGGCGCCGATCTGCGAATCGCGCGTGCGGGTCGCGAAATAAGCGTCGGCCTCCTGCGGCGACACGCGCTCGGCTGAGCCTCCGATCCGCACCTGACGGCACAGCGATTTCCAGTGGAACAGCAGCTCCACGTTGGGATTGGCCGCGATCTCCTCGCCCTTCCGGCTTCGATAATGGGTGTAGAAGGTGAAACCCTCGGGCCCGTGCGCCTTGAGAAGCACCATCCGCACCGACGGCTTGCCTTCCGGCGTGGCGGTCGCAAGAGCCATGGCATTGGGCTCGTCGGCCTCGCTCTCGCGCGCCTCGGCGAACCAGCTGTCGAACAGCGCGATCGGGTCGGGCGCATCGGCCATCGGCGCGCCTTATCCGCCGCCGCCATGCACCCGCAACCCCGCCGTTCAGCGGAGCGAAAGCCCGCTTTGCCGAAAGCGCTCGCATGGTGCTTGTGATGATGTATCATCCAAGCTATTGGCGCGCTCCATTCGAACCACGGGGATTTCCATTGATCGCACGCATGCTGCTGTCCGGCGTGGCAGCTTTCGCTCTAATTCCAGGGGTGGCGAGTGCCGAAGAGCCGGTGACGCCGAGGATTCTCGGGTCGGGTGACTCGGTCGGTTCGGCCAATTCGGCGTCGATTTCCGACGCTGCGCCGGTTCCAGGCTCTGCGAAGGACGCCCATCCCGACACCGACCAGGCGATCGTCGTCACCGGGGTCCGCCGCGCGGCCGGAGACGTTCTTGGCGGAGTGACCATCCTCGACGAGGAAAAGCTCACCCACGACGTTCGACCGAGCATCGGCGAAACGCTCGCCTCTCAGCCGGGCGTCACCGCCTCCAGCTTCGGCCCGACCGCATCGCGGCCGATCCTCCGCGGGCTATCCGGCGAGCGGGTCCGGATCCTCGTCGATGGAATCGGGAGCCTCGACCTGTCGGCGTCCGATCCGGACCACGCAGTCGCGATCAATCCGCTGACCGCCGAGCGGATCGAGGTGCTTCGCGGTCCTTCGGCCTTGCTGTTCGGTTCGTCAGCGATCGGCGGCGTCGTCAACGTCATCGACACGCGAATTCCGCGGCAAGTCCCAGACGGTCCGGTGGCGGTGAACGCGCTCGCCTCCTACGGCACCGCGGCCAACGAGCGATCGGGCAACTTGTCGCTCGACGTCCCCGTCGGCGGCCATTTCGTCGGCCATTTCGACGGCTCCTATTCGAAATATGATGATCTCGACATCGGCGGTTACGTGCTCTCCGACCCGCTTCGTCGCCAGGCGCTCGCAAGCCCCGACCCGGCGATCCGCGCGCTCGCCGATCTCAAGGGCACGCTTCCCAATACCGAAGGCCGGATCGACGATATCGCCGGCGGACTCGCCTATGTCGACGGCGAGCTGAACATCGGCATTTCCTACAATCACCACGATGCGCGCTACGGCGTTCCCATCCGCTACTCGCTCGACCCTGCCGTCGAGCCCGAGCAGCCGACGATCGACGCTCACCAGCACCGCGGCGACGCCCGCATCAACGTTCCCATCGGGGGCGGCCTCTTCAACCTGTTCGAGTGGCGCGGCGGCCTTTCCAAATACCACCACGACGAGATCGAGGAAGATGGCGAGATCGGCTCGAGCTTCTTCAGCAACGGCGGCGAAATGCGCGCCGACGTGGTCCAGGCGAATCGCGGCGGTTGGGGCGGGACGACGGGAGTCCAGTATCTCGACACCGACGTCAGGATTCGCGGCGACGAGAAATATCTCCCCGACAGCCGCAACAAGCAGTTCGGAATCTTCACCCTCCAGTCGCTGGTCCGCGGACCGGTTCGCTTCGAGAGCGGCCTTCGTGTCGAATTCGCAAGTGTCGATGCCGATGCGGACGCCCAAGTGGCGGCGAACGGCGGGCCGATCGGCGCAACGCCACTGTCCCGCGACT
>Ga0207705_10000525_pt1 | contig 32608 bp, 31 predicted proteins | sample KBSC13metaG_FD_184314 | JGI IMG/M metagenome (GOLD analysis project Ga0207705, IMG submission 184314) | Corn rhizosphere microbial communities from Kellogg Biological Station, Michigan, USA - KBS C1-3 metaG (SPAdes) (version 2) | ecosystem: Host-associated > Plants > Roots > Rhizosphere > Soil ... | reverse complement strand
AGGTGGTCTTGAGTTCGTCGGCGACGCGCTGGCGCAACCGCTGCGTCTCGGCCGGCGCGACCTTCATCAGGAAATAGGTGAGCAGCCAGCCGCCAACGCCCCAGGACATGCCGTAGCTGCGCACCAGCTCGGTCGGGCCGGTGTCGAGGCCGCCGTAGATGTAGACTTGCTTGTGGGTCGCCGAGCCGTAGCGGCTGTAGACGGCGGCCTTGCGGTTAAGCGCAACCTCCATGGCGCCCAGGATCTGGCTGGTCAGCTTCCCGCCGCCGATGGCGTCGAAGGCGAGCGTGGCGCCGGTCTCGGCCAGCGCGTCGGTCAAGTCGGCCACGAAGCCGGGCGAGGTCGAGTCCAGCACGTGTTTCGCGCCGATGCCGGTCAGGATCTTCGCCTGCTCGGCGCTGCGCACGATGTTGACCAGCGCCACGCCGTCCTTGAGGCAGATCTTCTGCAGCATCTGGCCGAGGTTCGAGGCCGCGGCGGTGTGGACCAGCGCGGTGTGCCCCTCGCGGCGCATGGTCTCGACCATGCCGAGCGCGGTCAGCGGATTGACGAAGCAGGAGGCGCCGTCGACGGCTGTCGCGCCGGGCGGCAGGACCAGCGCGTCGGCCGCCTTGAGGGTGCGGTACTGGGCGTACATCGCGCCGCCGATGCCGGCCACCAGCTTGCCGAGCAGGGCCTGGGCGGCGGGGTCAGAGCCGGCCGCGACCACCGTGCCGGCGCCTTCGTTGCCGACCGGCATGGACTGGTCGATCCGCGCCGCGAGCGCCGGCAGGAAATGCTTCGGAACGCTGGCGGTGACGACCGGTCCGTCCGACGCCCTGGCCGTGGACATGTCGGCCGCGCTCAGCAGCAGGCCGAGGTCCGACGGATTGATGGGCGAGCCTTCGACGCGGACCAGGATCTCGTCCGGCGCGGGATCGGGAATATCGACCTTGGCCAGGGACAACTCGAGCTCGCCGCTGGACTTGATCAGCGAGCGCAGTTGCAGGCCGGAGCCCGGATTTCCGTTGGCCATGTTGGTTTCCCTCGTCCGCCGTTGAAGCGGGCCGACAGAACCGCTTTGCGGGCCTGGGGGCAATACGAGAAGGCCTCGCGGCGCGATCAGCGGCGCTGGCGGCCGATCCGGTCTAGAGTGGTGTGATGAACGACACGATCCCGCAAGGCGCGCGGACAGCCCCGTCCACCGCGCGCAACCGACAGCCGATTCTCGACGTGCTCGCGCCGCGGCTGCCCGACAAGGCCCGCGTGCTGGAAGTCGCGAGCGGGGCCGGAGAACACGCCATGTTCCTGACCGCCGCCTTGCCCCCCGTGCGCTGGCAGCCCACGGACCGGGACGCCGACGCGCTGGCGAGCATCGCGGCCTGGCAGGCCTCGGCGCGGCTCCCAAACCTCGCGCCGCCGCTTCGGCTCGACGCGGCGGACCTCGCCACCTGGCCGGCAGGGCCGTTCGACGCGGTCGTCTGCATCAACATGGTCCACATCTCGCCCTGGGCCGCGACGAAAGGCTTGATGGCCGGGGCGGGGCGAGTGCTGACGTCCGGCGGGCGGCTGTTCCTCTACGGGCCGTTCCTGGAGGCCGACGTCGAGACGGCGCCCAGCAACCTCGCGTTCGATCAGAGCCTGAAGAGCCGCGACCCGGCTTGGGGACTCCGCGACCTGGCGGAGGTCACGGCGCTCGCGCACGCGAACGGGTTGGGGTTCGCTGAGCGGATCGCGATGCCGGCCAATAACCTCGTGGTGATGTTCGAGAAGCGCGCTTAGGACTTCTTGAGATCCGGCCGGGCGGCCAGGAAGGCGGCGCGTTCGGCGGCGCTCAGCACCTTGCCGGGCTTCTGCCGCGAAACCCGCGGCGTGGGCGGGGCGTAGACGCCGGCGGGGGACGAGCCGCCCTTGAGGTCCGAAAGACGTTTGGGCGGGGGCTTCATCGGCGGTCCTAGCGCTTGCGGAAACGTTGAGCCTCGGCCGCCAGGGACGTGGCCCAGGGGTCGGGCCGATCGTCGTCCGGCTGGAAGGGTAGCGAGCCGGCTACGCCGCGAAGCGCGAGCCAGAGTTGCTGGTTGAAATGGCCGAGGGTGCGCAAGGGCCGGCGCTTGTCGTCCGTGACGTCCCACCCCTCCGCCTCGAAAGCCGCGACCTGCGCGGCCACCGGCAGCCGCTCGACGCCATCCCAGCCGGCGGGACGCGCCTGAGCCTCGGCCTGGTCGGCCGTGAGGCCGAAGTTCTTCAGCGAGCAATCGTCGATCTCGGGATGTTCCGCGCGGGCGGCCGGCTCGGCGAACTCGCGCTTCAGGAGCGCCCGGTATTCGAGGTCGGCGACGCCGGGCAGGTCGATCAGGCGGCGGAGGTTGGGCATCACCCTGGCCTAGCGCGGTTTGCCGCCGCAGGGTGGAAAAAAGGCGAGGGGCCTGTCGGAACGCGCGGCGCCGGTGCGTCCTTTGGCCACGAAAACCTCAAGGAGGACGCCATGCCGAAGATCCATCCGTTCCTGTGGTTCGACAACCAGGCCGAAGAGGCCGCCAACTTCTATGTGTCGATATTTCCCAATTCGAAGATCCTGAATGTCATGAGGAATCCGGGAAGCGCGCCAGGGCCGGAGGGTTCGGTGCTGACGGTGGACTTCGAACTGGACGGCGCTCGCGTCACGGCGCTGAACGGCGGCCCGAACTTCACCTTCTCCGAAGCGGTCTCCTTCGTCGTCGACTGCGAGGACCAGGCGGAGGTCGACCACTACTGGGACAGGTTGCTGGACGGCGGCACGCCCAGCCAGTGCGGTTGGCTGAAGGACCGGTTCGGGTTCTCCTGGCAGGTGACGCCCAGGCAGATCTTCGAGACCATCGGCGGCCCTGACCCTGCCGGCCGCGAGCGGGCGATGGCGGCCATGATGCAGATGACCAAGCTCGACGTCGCCAAGCTGGAAGCCGCCTACGCCGGCAAGGCCGCCGCCTAACGGAACAGCGACAGGTCTACCGCGTCGCCCATCACTCGGTAACCGGCGTCGTTCGGGTGCAGCCAGTCGCCCGACTGCAGGTCGGCGCGCATCCGCTCGGCCCGCGCCGGATCGCGGATGGCGGCGTCAAGATCGATGACCGCGTCGAACTCGCGGCTCGTGCGCATCCAGCGGTTGACCGCCTGGCGCGCGGCTTCTCCGGGCTCGCTGAAGTAAGCGGCGCCGCCGTACGGCAGGATTGTCGCACCGATCATCTTGAGCCCGTGGGCGTGGCCCCTGGCGATGAGCTGGCGGTAGCCGCCGATCAGGGCCTCGGCCGTCGGCGGGTTGGTCTTGCTGGCGCCAAGGTCGTTGACACCCTCCAGCACGATCACGTGGGTCGCGCCGGGAACCGAGAGCACGTCGCGGTCGAAGCGGGTGAGCGCGCTCTGCCCGAAAATCGCAAGACCGCCGTCGCTCAGCACGCGATTGCCGCCAATCCCTGCGTTGACGACCCCGACCGGCCGTCCCGGCCACTTGGCGGAAAGGCGCTCGGCCAGGCGGTCCGGCCAGCGGCGGTTGGCGCCTGTGGTCGAGGTGAACCCGTCGGTGATGGAATCGCCGAACGCCACGATCACCGGCCCCGTCCGCCCGGCGTTCTCCACCTCCACGCCGGAGAGAAAGGCGCGGAAGGTCTCTGGGCCGGAGACCGGGCCCGCATCCCGCGTAGCGTCGCCGGGCGAGACCTGGACGAACTCGGAGCCGCTCATGTGACAGGTGCAGCCGTGGGTGTCGCCCGGCAGATAGAGGCTGATCCGCAAGCGGGAGAGCGCTTTGGTCGGCAGCGCCACGGGATCGCTCACCAACGGCGCGCCGGGCGGGATGGTCGCGTTCGCCGCCCCGGAGAAGGCGAGTGGGCGCTCGCTGCCGGGCGCAAGCGAGCCATCCTTGTTCAAAACTGCGACGCGCACCGCCCCGACCGCCAGGGGCCGGGCGCCGTACTCGTTCGTCAGGCGCACGCGCAGCCGCTGCCCGCCGGCGCTGAGGCGGACGACCTGCACGAGGGTCTGATTGTTGAACGTGGGCGTGCCGAGCCGCGGGGCGTTCGGCGGAGCCGTCAGCGGCGGCGCGGGCGAGGCGCCCCAGCTGCCGATCCAGCGGGCGCCGGCGGCCTGCGCCTGCGACCCCGCAAGCGCGAGCGCGCAGGCCAAAGTGAGCAGACGCATGACGATTCCCCCAGAACGCATTCGACGGCTTTTCCTTGACCGCCGCTAGGTGACCTTCCGATAAGTCCGCCAAGTGATCAACGGAGCATCGGGGCACATGAGCGAAGAGGCCAACCCAGCCGAAGAACGCGAGGCGATGGAATATGACGTCGTCATCGTCGGCGCGGGGCCGTCGGGGCTGTCGGCCGCGATCCGCCTGAAGCAGCTCGCCCAGGCCGCGGGTTCCGAGATCTCGGTGGCGGTCCTCGAAAAAGGCTCCGAGGTGGGCGCGCACATTCTGTCCGGCGCCATCATCGACCCCAAGGGAATCTCCGAGCTCTTCCCCGACTGGAAGGCGATGGGCGCGCCGCTGGAGACCCCGGTCACCGAGGACCGGTTCGTGTTGCTGGGCCCGCAGGGTTCGGCCGATCTGCCGATGTTCGGCATGCCGGGCCTCATGCACAATCATGGCAACTACATCGCCTCGCTGGCCAATGTCTGCCGCTGGCTCGGCCAGCAGGCCGAGGCGCTGGGCGTCGAGGTCTATCCGGGCATGGCGGCCTCCGAGCCCGTGTTCGATGAAGCGGGCGCGCTCAAGGGCGTGGTCGCCGGCGTCTTCGGCATCGACAAGGCCGGGAACAAGGGACCTGACTACCAGCCTGGCATCGAGCTGCACGGCAAGTACGTCTTCATCGGCGAGGGCGTGCGCGGTTCGCTCTCCAAGCAACTGCGCGCCCGCTACAGCCTGGCGGAGGGCTGCGATCCGGAGAAGTACGGCATCGGCCTGAAGGAGATCTGGCAGGTGCCGGACGAGGTCTTCACGCCCGGCCTGGTGCAGCACACCGTGGGCTGGCCGCTGGACGACAAGACCGGCGGCGGCAGCTTCCTCTACCATTTCGGCGACAACTACATCGCCCTCGGGTTCGTGGTGCACCTCAATTACAAGAACCCCTGGCTGTCGCCGTTCGACGAGTTCCAGCGCTTCAAGCACCATCCGGAGATCGCCAAGTTCCTGGAGGGCGGCAAGCGGATCGCCTACGGCGCGCGCGCGATCTCCGAGGGCGGCTTGCAGTCGGTTCCCCGGCTGTATTTCCCCGGCGGGGTCCTGCTGGGCGACAGCGCCGGTTTCGTGAACGTGCCGCGCATCAAGGGCAGCCACAACGCGATGAAGAGCGGCATGATGGCCGCCGAGGCCGCCTTCGCCGCCATCCAGGCCGGCCGCTCCTGCGACGACCTCGTCGAATACGAAGAAGCCTACCAGGCGTCCTGGGTGCGCAAGGAGCTGAACGTCGTCCGAAACGCCAAGCCGATCCTGTCGAAATTCGGCACCATCCTGGGCGGCGCGATCAGCATGTTCGACATGTGGTGCACGAGCCTGCTCGGCGGCTTCTCCTTCTTCGGGACGATGCATCACGGCAAGAACGACGCGGACTCCACGGGCCTGGCCAAGGACTACGAGCCGATCGTCTATCCGAAACCGGACGGCGTGCTGTCCTTCGACAAGCTGTCCAGCGTGTTCCTGTCCAACACCAATCACGACGAGAACCAGCCGGCGCACCTGAAACTGCGCGACCCGGCGGTGCCGATCTCGATCAACCTGCCGAAGTATGGCGAGCCGGCGCGCCTCTACTGCCCCGCCGGGGTCTATGAGGTGCTCTACGACGACAAGGGCGAGAACCCGAAGTTCCAGATCAATTTCCAGAACTGCGTCCACTGCAAGACGTGCGACATCAAGGATCCGTCGCAGAACATCGTCTGGACGACGCCGCAGGGCGGGGATGGCCCCAATTATCCCAACATGTGAACCCGCGGGTTTGTGACAGCACGCCGCCTTGCCGCAGCCATCCTTAGGGCCGAAGGTCGAACCATGCGCCTTTCTCTGCTGCTGACTGTCGCCCCGCTCGTGCTGCTCGCCGCCTGCGCCACCGCGCCAGTCGGCCAGAAGGCTGCGGCTCCGTCACCCAATTATCTGGCGGACGACGTCTCGTCCTACGGCATGTTCCTGGCTGGCGAGTCGGCGCTGAACAACGGCAAGAGCGCCGACGCCGCGCGGTTCTTCGACCGGGCTCGTCTCGAGACCGGCGACCCGATGATCGCCGAACGCGCCTTCACCGCCGCGGTCCTGGCCGGCGAGATCGACCGGGCCGCCGCCCTTGCGCCCACCGGCGACGACGCGTCGGAGGCGTCCAAGCGGCTGGGCAAGCTGGTGGTGGCCGTCGAAGCCATGGCCGATGGCAAGGGCAAGGAGGCCAAGGCGCTGCTGGCCAACGACAGCATCGCCTTCCCGCACAAGCCGGCTGCGGTCCTGCTGGCCCCGTGGGCGGCGGCGGAGGCGGGCGACGTGGAGGGTTCCCTCGTCCGGCCGCAGATCCGCGGCGACCGGCTCGTCGATTATTTCGGCCAGCTCGGCCAGGCCGCGCTCTTCGAGCGCGCCAAGCGCTATGGCGAGGCCGAAACCGACTACAAGGCGGCGGTCTCGGTCAGCAATCCCACCGAGATGGCGGTGATCGGCTACGGCGAATTCCTCGAGCGGCGCGGCCGGCGCGTGGACGCGCTCGCGCTCTATGAGCAGCACCTTGCCCGCGAGCCCGGGAGCGTGGCGGTGAAGGCCGCTAAGGCGCGCGCCGCGGAGGGCAAGGTCACGCCGCCCATGATGACCATCCGGCAGGGCGCGGCCCAGGCCCTGCTGGCGCCCGCCGCGACGATGATCGCGGCCAAGCAGACGCAGTTGTCGCTCGCCTACCTGCGCCTGGTCCTGCGCCTGGATCCGCAGCGGGACGAAGCGTGGGTCATGGTCGGCGACCTGATGCAGGGCGCCGGCGACATCGATTCCGCGCGCGCCGCCTACAGCCATCCCAAGCCCGGCTCGACGGAGTATTCGACGGCCCAGGCCAAGCTCGCCTGGACCTACCAGGCGAACGACGACAAGGAGACCGCGCTGAAGCTCGCGCGGGGGGCCGCCGCCTCGGGCGACCTCGACGCGCGGGTGACGTTGGCCGACCTGCTGCGCTCGGACGAGAAATACACCGAGGCCGCCGAGGTCCTGACGGGCGTCATCGCGCAATCGAAGACGCCGGACTGGCGGCTGCTCTACGCCCGCGGGGTCTGCTACGAGCGGATGAACCGCTGGCCCGAGGCGCAGGCCGACCTGCAGGCGGCGCTGAAGGAGCGGCCGGACGAGCCGGAGTTGCTGAACTACCTGGGCTATTCCTGGATCGACCGCGGCGAGCACCTCAAGGAAGCCATGGCCATGGTGGAGAAGGCCGTGGGAGCCAATCCGCGGTCGGGCGCGATGGTCGATTCGCTGGGCTGGGCCTATTACCGGCTGGGCGACTACAAGCAGGCGGTCCAGAAGCTGGAGGAAGCCGTCGAGCTGGAGGCCGGCGACCCCGAAATCAACAACCATCTGGGCGACGCCTACTGGAAGGTCGGCCGCCGTGACGAGGCGCAGTTCCAGTGGCGCCGCGTGTTGACACTGAAGCCCGACGACAAGATCAAGCTGAGCGCCGAGACTAAGCTCGCTTCGGGGCTCGGGCCGGACGGCCCCGCGCCCAAGCTCGCCGACAAATAGCCGTGGGGCGGACGGCGTTCGCCCCGGCCAAGGTCAACCTCTTCCTGCACGTGGGCGCGCCGGAGGAGGGCGGCTTCCACCCGCTCTGCAGCCTGATGGCCTTCGCCGACTTTGGCGACCTGGTCTCGACCTTCGAGGCCGAGGCGCTGTCGCTGCGGGTCGGCGGGCCGTTCGCGAAGAACCTTTCCGACGAAGACGACAACCTGGTGCTGCGCGCGGCCCGTGCGCTCATCGCCGAGGCGCGCCGGCCGGTGGCGCCAATGGGTCTCAGCCTCGACAAGCAGTTGCCGGTCGCCTCCGGGCTCGGAGGTGGCTCCAGCGACGCGGGCGCGGCGTTGCGGTTGCTGCGCGAGGCGCTGAGCCTGAAGATCGACGACGCCCGGCTGGAGGCGCTGGCGGCTACCCTGGGCGCGGACGGCGCGGCGTGCCTTTGGGGTGCGCCGGTGGTCGCTCAGGGCAGGGGCGAGCGGCTGTCGCCGGCGCCGGGCCTGCCGCCGCTGGATGCGGTGCTGCTCAATCCGCGGGTCCCGGTGTCGACGGTTGAGGTCTATCGGCGGTTCGACCAGTTGGGCCGGTTTTCCGATGTCGCGCCGCCCGCCATGCCGGACGCCTTCGAGGACGCCGCCGATCTGGCGGCCTGGCTCGCCGGCCTGCGCAACGACCTTCAGGCCGCCGCGATCGCCGCCGCGCCCGCCGTGGGTGCGGCCTTGGAAACCCTGGCCGGCGAGCCCGAGGCGCTGCTGGCGCGGGTGTCCGGCTCGGGCGGGACGTGCTTCGCCCTGTGCGCCGGCGACATCGAGGCCGAGAGCCTGGCCGAACGCGTCGGGGCGCTGGCGCCCGACTGGTGGGTGCAGCGCTGCCGCCTGGGCGGCCCCTGGCCCGACGCCGCCTGACGAATGCGAAAGCGGAGGCCCCTAAAAGACCTCCGTTCCGTGGCCGCCGCTGCGCAGAGCCTATTCGTGCAGGGCTTCGCCGTGCAGGGCGAGGTCGAGGCCTTCCACCTCGCCTTCCTCGGAGACGCGCAGGCCGATGGTGAACTTGCAGATATAGAGGATCACCAGGGTGGCGACGGCCGTCCAGGCGATGGTGACGCTGACCCCGATGAGCTGCTTCACAAGGCTGGCGTCCTTGCCCAGCGGGTTGATCGTGGCGTCGGCCAGCAGGCCGGTCAGCAGCGCGCCTGTGACGCCGGCGACGCCATGCACCCCGAATGCGTCCAGGCTGTCGTCGTACTTCAACAGGCGCTTCAGCCAGACTGCGCCGCCGAAAGCCGCGGCGGCGCCCAGGACGCCGACGATCAGGGCGCCCTGCGGATTGACGAAGCCGGCGGCCGGGGTGATCGCCACCAGGCCGGCCACGGCGCCCGACGCCAGGCCCAGCATGCCTGGCTTCCTGCGCTCGATCCACTCGATGACCATCCAGGTCAGGCCCGCCGCGGCGGTCGCGACCTGGGTGTTGAGCATGGCCGCACCCGCCAGGGCGCCGGAGGTCACCGCCGAGCCGGCGTTGAACCCGAACCAGCCCACCCACAGCAGGCTCGCCCCGATCATCGTGAAGACCAGGTTGTGCGGCGCCATGTTGTCGGTCCCGTAACCCTTCCGCTTGCCGAGCACGAGGGCGCACATCAGGCCGGCGACGCCTGCGTTGATGTGGACGACCGTGCCCCCGGCGAAATCGAGCACGCCCAGGCCGCCAAGGAAGCCGCCGCCCCACACCCAATGGGCGATCGGGGCATAGACGAAGAGCGACCACAGCGTCGTGAACAGCAGCAGGGCGGAGAACTTCATGCGCTCGGCGAAGGCGCCGGCGATCAGGGCGGGGGTGATGATCGCGAAGGTCATCTGGAACATCATGAACACCGACTCCGGGATGGTGCCGGCGAGGGCGTTTGCCTGGTCGACCTTCACGCCCCGCATCATCATCGCGCCGAACCCGCCGATGTACTTGTTGAGGTTGGCGTCGGGATTGGTGGTGAAGGCGGTCGTGTAGCCCACGATCATCCACAGCACGGTCACCAGGCAGGTGATGGCGAACGACTGGGCGACTGTCGCGATGACGTTCTTGCGCCGCACCATGCCGCCGTAGAACAGGGCCAGGCCCGGAATGGTCATCATCAGGACCAGGGCGGTCGAGGTCAGCATCCAGGCGGTGTCGCCGGAATCGAGCTTCGGGGGCGCAGCCGCCTGGGCGAGGGCGGGCCCTGCGAACGGGGCTCCCGCCACGACGGCCGCGAGCGCGAGCCCCGCCAGCCTTTTCAATCCCCTGAGTCTTATTTGGCCGATGAGTTTCATCTGGTCAGGTCCCCTTGTTCTTTTTTGAAGGTCAGAGCGCCGCGACGCCGGTCTCGCCGGTCCGGATGCGCACGGCGTCCTCGACGTTGAGGACGAAGATCTTGCCGTCGCCGATCTTGCCGGTGGCGGCCGCGGCCTTGACGGCCTCGACGGCCTTGGCCACGGCCGCGTCGTCGACCACGGCCTCCAGCTTCACCTTGGGCAGGAAGTTCACCTGGTACTCGGCGCCCCGATAGATCTCGGTCTGCCCCTTCTGGCGGCCGTAGCCCTTCACTTCCGAAACCGTCAGCCCCTCGACGCCGGCGCCGACGAGCGCTTCGCGCACATCGTCCAGCTTGAAGGGTTTGACGATCGCCATGATCAATTTCATCCGCTCGCTCCCGCGCGGCCCGGTGAGGCGGGGCCAGCCGTGACTGTTGATGTTGTTCCCGCCGCGTATGTCCCCATCCCCGTTGCGCGGCGGTCGCCTGACGCTAGCGGTGTGGACGTGCGGCGCGGCGCAGCTGGATCGCCCCGCCGGGCAAGAAGCGTCCGCGCGCCCGATTCCTGGGCGGCCCCGCCGTGCGGCGCCTGAAATCTGGGCGGTTAGGGGGTCCGGCCCGCCCTATTTTGGGCGGAGAGCGCCACATTCACGATTTGCGGAGGTGGCAGGCTGGGGCCGGCGATGGCTGGACAGCGGCGAACCCTGGCCGTACCCAGCGCGTTTCCGTCCGATAGTTCGCATCGCAATATTGAGGACCTGATGAAGATCGATCGCTTGCTGACCGCGGCCGTGGCCGTTTCCCTGATCGCCGGCGCCGCGATAGCCCAGGCGCCTGCCGCACAACCGCCCGCCGCCCAAGCTCCGGCGACCCAGTCTCCCGCCGCTCAGCCTCCCGCGTCAGGCGCAGCGCCTGCGGCTGCGGCCGCCCCCGGCGCCAAGCTGGTCCCCAACGGCGACCTCGCCTCCACCCTGCGGTCCTCGGGCCAGTTCAACACCTTCGTGAAGGCCCTCGACGCGACGAACCTGTCGAGCCTGCTGCAGAAGTCTCCGAACTTGACGGTCTTCGCGCCGACCGATGCGGCGTTCCCGCAGTCCAAGCTGGACGCGATGATGGCCGACAAGGCCGCGCTTCAGAAGACGCTGCTGCACTACATCATCAACGCCCGCGTCGACTCGTCGAAGATCAAGGGCGCGCACGGCCCGGTCCCGACGGGCGCGGGCGACCAGATCGTCCTGGACGGCACCGGCGACGTGCTGAAGGCCGACAACGCCAACATCATCCAGTCTGACGTCATGGCTTCCAACGGGATCATCCACGTCATCGACCAGTTGTTGGTCCCCGGCTCCGTGCCGGCAAAGCTGCCGGACCAGGCTGGGGCGGATAAGGCTCCGGCGGCCGAGACGCCTGCCGAAACGCCCGCCGAGCCCAAGAAGAAATGAACCTTCACCGGCGTGGGGATTTTATTTGCCGGAACGGCAACGGAGACCCCACGCCATGAAGATCCAGCACCTGATCACTGCCGCGGCGGCGACCGCCCTCATCGGCGGGGCCGCCTACGCCCAACAGCCCTCGGCCGGCGCGTCGACCACGACGACCACCACGACTTCGGCCGAACCGGCCGCCCCGACGGAGACGGCGGCCCCCCCGGCGGCCGAGACGGGGACGGCGGTTTCGACCTCGGTGACCACGACAGATCCTTCGACGGGCGCGTCGGTCACCAACACCACGACGACCAACGGCCCGATCCCGGACACCCCGGAAAACCGGAAGAAGTACGGCCAGCCGATGTCCAACGCCGGCAAGCGCACGGCCCCCAGGGGCAACTGAGCGGCCGGCAGGCTTTTCCGCCCCTCGGAGCGGGTTGAAGCCAAGGTCGGCGGGCCCTATGGTCCGCCGACTTTTTTTGCGCCTGCGAACAGCTCCCAAACCGATGCCCGACAAGCCGCTCTCGTTTCAGGACCTGATCCTGAAGCTGCACGAATATTGGGGCGCGCAAGGCTGCGTGATCCTGCAACCGCACGACATCGAAGTCGGGGCCGGGACGCTGCATCCGGCGACGGTGCTGCGCGCGCTCGGCCCCAAGCCCTGGCGCGCCGCCTATGTGCAGCCGTCGCGGCGGCCGGCAGACGGCCGCTATGGCGAGAACCCCAACCGGCTGCAGCACTACTATCAGTACCAGGTGATCCTGAAGCCGAACCCCGATGACCTGCAGGACCTCTATCTGGGCAGCCTGCGCGCCATCGGCCTGGACACCCGCCTGCACGACATCCGCTTCGTCGAGGACGACTGGGAGAACCCGACGGTCGGCGCCTGGGGCCTCGGCTGGGAGGTGTGGTGCGATGGGATGGAAGTCACCCAATACACCTATTTCCAGCAGGTCGGCGGGCTCGACGTCTGGCCCGTGGCCGGCGAACTGACCTATGGCCTGGAGCGCCTGGCCATGTACCTGCAGGGCGTCGATCACTTCACCGACCTGGCCTTCAACGACCCCGACGGGCCGGCTCCGATGACCTATGGCGAGGTATTTCTGGAGAACGAACGCCAGCAGTCGGAAGCCAACTTCCACGGCTATGACGTCGACATGCTGAAGCGCGAGTTCGAGGACATGGAGGCCGAGGTGCCGCGCCTGCTGGCGATCAAGGGACCGCAGGGCCAGGCCATCGTCCTGCCGGCCTACGATCACGTGCTGAAGGCCAGCCACCTGTTCAACAAGATGGACAGCCGCGGCGCGATCGCCGTGGCCGAACGGCAGAGCTACATCGGCCGTATCCGCGACCTGACCAGGATGTGCGCCGAGGCCTGGGTCGCCAACGAAGGCGGGAACGGCTAGGCGATGCCCCAACTCCTGCTCGAACTGTTCTCCGAAGAGATTCCGGCGCGCATGCAGGCGCAGGCGGCGCGCGATCTCGAGCGCCTGGCCCGCGAGCGGCTGGCGGCCGAAGGCCTGTTGCCTGAAGCGCTGAAGACCTTCGCGGGGCCGCGGCGGCTGACGCTCGTCGCTGAAGGGCTGCCCGCCGCGCAGAACGATCGCCATGAGGAGCGCAAGGGCCCGCGCGTCGGCGCGCCCGACCAGGCCATCGAAGGGTTCCTGCGCTCGGCGGGCCTGACGCGCGACCAGCTGACCGAGAAGGACGGCGTCTATTTCGCCCACATCCACAAGGCCGGCCGGCCGACCGCGGACATCGTCGCCGAGATGGTCGACGGCATCGTGCGCGGCTTTCCGTGGCCGAAGTCGATGACCTGGGGCCGCGGGACCCTGCGTTGGGTGCGGCCGTTGAAGCGTATCCTCTGCGTGTTCGATGGCGAGGTGGTGCCGTTCTGGATCGACGAGGTGCAGTCGGGAGACACCAGCGAAGGGCACCGCTTCATGGGCTCGGCCCAGCCGTTCAAGGCGCGGGACTTCGACCGCTACGCCGACGAGCTCGCCAGCCATTTCGTCGTGCTCGATCCCGAGGAGCGCAAGGAGCGCATCCTGGACGCGGCGCGCACGCTCTGCTTCGCGCGCAACTTCGAGCTGGTGGAAGATGAGGGCCTGTTGGACGAGGTCGCGGGGCTCGCGGAATGGCCGACCCCGATCCTGGGTGACATGGACCCGGCGTTCCTCGATCTTCCGCCGGAGGTGATCCGCACCTCGATGCGGACGCACCAGAAGTATTTCGCCGTGCGCGACCCGCGGACCGGCTTCCTGGCGCCGCACTTCGTCACCGTCGCCAACGTCGAGGCGCCCGATGGCGGCGCGACGATCGCGGCCGGCAACGCCAAGGTCCTCTCCGCCCGCCTCTCGGATGCGCGGTTCTTCTGGGACGAGGACCGCAAGGTCCTGCTGGAGGATCGCCTCGAGAAGCTGAAGGGCGTCACCTTCCACGCCAAGCTCGGGACGATGTACGAGCGGGCGGAGCGGATCGCGGCGCTGGCCGGCGAGCTTGCGCCGTACGTGCGCGACGACGCGGAGACCAAGGCGCTGGCCATGCGGGCCGCACGGCTCTGCAAGGCCGACCTGGTCACCGGCATGGTGGGCGAGTTCCCCGAGCTGCAAGGCGTCATGGGCGGCTATTACGCCGAGAAGGAAGGCCTGGAGCCCGAGGTCGTCGACGCCATCCGCTGGCACTACAGGCCGCAGGGGCCGAGCGACGAGGTTCCGGTGCAGGCGGTGGCCGCCAGCGTCGCGCTGGCGGACAAGCTGGACACGCTGGTGAGCTTCTTCGCCATCGACGAGAAGCCGACCGGCAGCCGCGACCCCTATGCCCTACGCCGCGCCGCTTTGGGCGTGATCCGCATTGTCCTGCAAACGCGCACGCGCCTGCCGTTGAAGGCCGTCGCCTCGGCCGACCTGATCGCCTTCTTCGCTGATCGCCTGAAGGTGCTGCTGCGCGAGCAGGGCCAGCGGCACGACCTGGTGGATGCGGTGTTCGCGCTGGGCGACGACGACCTCGTGCGGATCGTCTCGAAGGTGAATGCGCTGGAAGGCTTCCTCGGGACCGAGGACGGCAAGAACCTGCTCGCGGGCTATAAGCGCGCCGTGAACATCCTCAAGGCAGAGGAGAAGAAGGGTCCGTTGCCAACCGGCGAACCCGTCGAGATCAAGGGCGCGCCGCCGGAAGAGGCGGGGCTGGTCAACGCCATCGGCCACATGCAGATCGAGGTCGGCAAGGCGCTGGCCACGGAAGACTACGAAGCCGCCATGCGCGAACTCGCGGCCTTGCGCCCGGCGGTGGACGCCTTCTTTGACAAGGTCTTAGTGAACTCCGAGGTAGCCTCGGAACGCGAAAACAGATTGCGGCTTTTGATGAAGGTCCGCGACGCCATGGGCCGTGTGGCGGACTTCAGCCAGATCACTGGGTAAATGGTTCCCGCCTGCGCGGGGACGAGCGGAAAGAGGACATCGATGCCGGCCGAGACGATGGTCAAGACGCGATGGGTCTACGCCTTTGGCGGCGGGCGCGCGGACGGCGACGCCTCGATGAAGAACCTCCTGGGCGGCAAGGGCGCGAACCTGGCCGAGATGTCCTCGCTCGGCCTGCCGGTGCCGCCAGGCTTCACCATCACCACCGAGGCCTGCACCCACTATTACGCCAACGCCCAGCAGTATCCGGCGGGGCTGAAGGAACAGGTCGCGGACGCCCTGAAGGTCGTCGAGAAGCTGACCGGCAAGGCGTTCGGCGATGCGGCCAACCCGTTGCTGGTGTCCGTACGCTCCGGCGCGCGCGCCTCGATGCCCGGGATGATGGACACGGTCCTGAATCTCGGCCTGAACGACCAGACTGTCGAGGGCCTGGCCAAGCTCGCAGGCGACCGGCGCTTCGCCTTCGACAGCTACCGCCGCTTCATCCAGATGTACTCGAACGTGGTCCTCGACCTGGACCACCACATGTTCGAGGAGATCCTCGACGAGCATAAGGAACGCCTCGACGTCACCGTCGACACCGCGCTCTCCGCGGAGGACTGGGAAGCGGTGGTCCGGGATTACAAGGCGGCTGTCGAAGCCGACCTGGGCCATCCCTTCCCGCAGGACCCGCAGGCCCAGCTCTGGGGCGCGGTGGGCGCGGTGTTCGCCAGCTGGATGAACGACCGGGCGAAGTTCTATCGCCGCATGCACGACATCCCTGAAAGCTGGGGCACGGCGGTCAACGTCCAGTCGATGGTGTTCGGCAACATGGGCGAGACCTCGGCCACCGGCGTGGCCTTCACCCGAAATCCATCCACCGGCGAGAACCGGCTTTACGGCGAGTTCCTGATCAACGCCCAGGGCGAGGACGTGGTCGCCGGCATCCGGACGCCGCAGACGCTGACCAAGGTGGCGCGAGAGGAAATGGGGGACAAGACCCCCTCGATGGAGGAGGCGCTTCCTGACGTCTTCGTGCAGTTCAAGGCGGTCGTGGAGAAGCTCGAAAAGCACTACCGCGACATGCAGGACATCGAGTTCACGGTCGAAAAAGGCCGGCTCTACATGCTGCAGACGCGCAACGGCAAGCGCACCGCCAAGGCGGCCCTGAAGGTGGCTGTCGACCTCGCCAACGAGAATCTGATCACCCGCGAGGAGGCGGTGATGCGGGTGGAGCCTGCCTCGCTCGACCAGCTGCTGCACCCGACCATCGACCCCGCCTCCAACCGCGAGGTGATCGCCACCGGCCTGCCGGCTTCTCCCGGCGCGGCCACCGGCAAGATCGTGTTCACCGCCGCCGAGGCCGAGATCCAGGGCGGCTCTGCGGGCGCCGTGATCCTGGTGCGCGAGGAGACCAGTCCCGAGGACATCCGCGGCATGGACGCGGCCCGTGGGATCGTCACCGCGCGGGGCGGCATGACCAGCCACGCAGCCGTGGTGGCCCGCGGCATGGGCCGCCCCTGCGTCTCCGGCGCGGGCGAGATCCGCATCGACCTCAAGGCCGGCGAGATGCGCGTGCGCGGCCGCACTTTCCGCGCCGGCGACACCATCACTATCGACGGCTCGACCGGCGAGGTGCTGGCCGGCGTCGTCAAGATGATCGAGCCGGAGCTCTCCGGCGATTTCGCGACCCTGATGGGCTGGGCCGATTCCGTCCGCCGCCTGAAGGTCCGGGCCAACGCCGAGACCGCGGTGGACGCCAGGACCGCACGCCAGTTCGGCGCCGAGGGCATCGGCCTTTGCCGGACCGAGCACATGTTCTTCGACCCGGCGCGGATCGCCGCCGTGCGAGAGATGATCCTGGCCGACGATGAGGCCGGCCGCCGCGCCGCGCTGGCCAAGATCCTGCCGATGCAGCGCGACGATTTCGTGGAGCTCTTTGGAATCATGGAGGGCCTGCCGGTCACCATCCGGCTGCTCGACCCGCCGCTGCACGAGTTCCTGCCGCACACCGAGGAGGACGTGGCTGCAGTCGCCGCCGCCACCGGCCTCGACGCCGGCAAGCTGCTGCGCCGCGCCCAGGAACTGCACGAGGTGAACCCCATGCTCGGCCTGCGCGGCTGCCGGCTGGGTGTGAGCTTCCCCGAGATCTATGAGATGCAGGTCCGGGCGATCGTCGAGGCCGCCTGTGAGGTCGCCGCCTCCGGCAAGCCGGCGCCGATCCCGGAGATCATGCATCCGCTGGTGGCCAAGGGCGAGGAGATGAAGTTCCTGCGCGAGCTGACCGATCGCGTGGCCCGGCAGGTGATCGCCGAGAAAGGCCGTGAGATCGAATACCTGGTCGGCACCATGGTGGAGCTGCCGCGCGCCGCAATCCGCGCGGCCGACCTGGCGCAGAACGCCGAGTTCTTCTCCTTCGGCACCAACGACCTGACGCAGACCACTTTCGGCATCAGCCGCGATGACTCGGGCCGCTTTCTGAACGCCTATATCGACAAGGGCATCTTCGAGAAGGACCCCTTCGTCAGCCTCGACCAGGAGGGCGTCGGCGACCTGATCCGCATCGCGGCCGAGCGGGGCAGGGCGGCGCGGCCGGAGGTCAAGCTCGGCATTTGCGGCGAGCATGGCGGCGACCCGGCCTCCATCGCCTTCTGCGAGACCATCGGCCTCGATTATGTGAGCTGCTCGGCTTACCGCGTGCCGATCGCCCGCCTGGCCGCCGCGCAAGCCGCCATCGGCGAGCGCGAGAAGGACCGCTAGGCGCGCCTGTCAGTCGGGCCGAATGAATTGACAGGCGGCGTCGAAGTCGAGCATTGGCTTTTAGACCACTGAATAGGGCTTTCGTTGTGCCGAACTTCAAAACAGCCCTCATGGGTACGCCGGTCTATCCCTTCGCCAGGGCGATAAAGCGTGCGATGCGCGCGCCGCAACAGAAGCTCAGCGAACGGCTGCTTCGAGAGTTCTACAGTCAGTTCTTCACCCCGGGTGAGGTGGTGTTCGACGTGGGCGGGCTGATGGGCGAGTACGCCGAAGCCTTTGCCGCAAAGGGCGCACGCGTCATTACGTTCGAGCCGAACCCTGCGTATCAGCCACGCCTCCGTGCCCTCGCTCGCCACTGCAACATCACGCCGGTTTTTGCTGCTGTCAGCGATACGCCCGGCTCTGCAACCCTCAACGTCTGCTCGACTCCCGGGTACAGCACCCTCTTGCCCGCGAACTCCAACTGGATGGTCGAGTCGCCCAACTACGATGGCGTTCAGTGGACCCGGCAGGTCGAGGTTCCGGTGACCACCCTCGACGCGGTTGCGGGCGTTCACGGCGTGCCGTCATTCGTAAAGATCGATGTGGAGGGCTTCGAGCTGAAGGTCTTGCGCGGCATGTCCTTCACGCCGCGCTACGTGAGCTTCGAGTTCGGAACCCGCCGCAAGGATCTCGGTCTGGAGTGCGTCGCCGAACTTGCCCCACGCGGCTATGAGTTCCGGCCGATTTTTGACCGCGACTTCGAGTTCGTGACGCCTGACTGGATGGATGGCGAACAGACGAAGGCGTGGTTGGAAGGCGTCCAGCCCGAAACGACCGAGTACGGCGACCTGTTCGCGCGGCGCCGCTGATCGACGGCGATGATCACCGACGGCTGCCGAAACACCGCCGTCGTCGCCCTCACCAAGTCCAGGCCTTCGCAGAGGCGCGGCAGCCGCCGTCCTTCCAGCCTTTCCAGCCGCGGCCGCGAACGACCTGACCGGCGTGGGCGCCGGTGGCCTCGCTGTCCTTCAGCACCTGCTGGCCGTTCACCCAGACGTCGGTGACGCCGGTGGCGAGCTGCTGCGGCTTAAGGAAGGTCGCGTGGTCCGTGACGGTCTTGGGATCGAACATCACGACGTCGGCGTAGTAGCCGGTCTTCAGCAGGCCGCGGTCGTGCAGGCCGAGATTGTGGGCGGGCAGGGCCGCAAGGCGGCGTACGGCCTCGGGGAGGGTGATCACCTTCTCGTCGCGGGCATATTTGCCAAGCACGCGCACGAAGTTGCCGTAGGCGCGCGGGTGAGTGGAGGAGAGCAGGAACACGCCCTCCGGCGCCTGGGCCGAAGCGTCCGAGCCGAAGCTGACCCAAGGCAGCTTCATCTGCTTGGTCACATTGGCCTCGCTCATGGAGGAATAGACCACCTGGATGCGCGAGCCGTCGGCGATGATCAGGTCGATGATGGTGTCTTCCGGCGAGGTCCCGCGCGCCTTGGCGACTTCGGCCAGGGTCTTTCCGGTGAGCGGCTTCAGCGCCGCGCTCTTGAAGCCGACCAGCAGGGTGCCTTCAGGGCCGGCCTGGCGGTAGGAGTTCTCCCAGTCCTTCGGATGATCCTGGCGCATCTCGGCCAGCACCCTGGCCCGCGTGGCCGGGTCCTTCAGGCGCGCGATCCAGGCCTCCACGCCGCCGGCCTGCACCCAGGTCGGCATGGCTGCGTCAAAGCCGGTGGACGAGGCGGGATAGGTGTACATGTCGGCGGTGATCCGCTGGCCCTTGGCGCGGGCGGCCTCGATCCTGGCGATGAAGGCGTCCTCCTTTGGCCAGTTGTCCTTGCCTGCGGTCTTCATGTGGAAGATCTCCGCCGGCGTCCCGGAGCGGCGGGCGATCTCGATCAGCTCGTCTGTGGCCTCGAAGATGTGGTCGCCTTCGGAGCGCATGTGGCTGATGTAATAGCCGCCGCAGCGGCCGGCCTCGGCGACCAGGGCCGCGAGTTCGTCGGTCTTGGCGAATGTCCCGGGCGCGTAGATCAGCGCGGAGCCCACCCCCATGGCGCCATCCTCCATGGCCTGGCGCACCAGCGCTTTCATCTGCGCGAGCTGTTCGGGCGTCGGCTGGACGTCGTCCTCGCCCAGCACGTTCACGCGCACGGTCGCCGCGCCCACGAAGGAGGCGACGTTCAGCGAAACGCCCTTCTTCACGAAGGCGTCCAATCCCGCGTCGAGCGTCGTCCAGGTCACCGGGAACTTGATGTCGTGCTCCCGTTGCTCCTCGAGCCGCTGCATCTTGGGCGTCAGCGGACCCACCGACGTGCCTTCGCCCATCACCTCCAGGGTGACGCCCTGGCGCAGCTCCGACAGGCCGCGGCCGTCAGCCATGAAGCTGTCTTCGGAATGGGAGAGCATATTGATGAAGCCCGGCGCGACCGCCTTGCCCGTGGCGTCGATCTCGGCCTTGCCGCGGCCTGGGGCGTGCGGCCCGACGTAGACGATACGTTCGCCCTTGACGGCCACGTCGCCATGGATCGCCTTGGCGCCGGAGCCGTCGAGGATCTCGCCGCCGCGGATCACCACGTCATAGGCCGGCGCAGGCGCCTTGGCCGCGCCCAGGCTGGCGGCCGCGAGGAGGGCGATGGAGGCGGTGGCGAAGAACTTCATGGGCGACTCCGGTTGGTCCGCCAGCCTAGCGCGGTTTCGGGCCTGACAAGCTTCGCAATCTCTGGCCTTCTCGCGCCCAGTAAAATTTGGGGGAGGCCAAATGGCCCAGGGATTCGATCCGGCCGCGGCGACTGCGGCCTATCTAGCGACCTTGTCGCCGGAAGCCCACGCCAAGGCCACGGCCTACACGCAAGGCGGGCACTGGGTGCTGTTGTGGGGGACGCTGGTCGGCATCCTGATCTCGTGGCTGGTCATCAAGAGCGGCGTCCTGGTGGGCGTGCGCGCCGGTGTCGAGCGCAGGAAGCCGCGCCCCTGGATGGCGGTGCTGGTGGTGGTCGTGGTCGACACGATCATCGAAGGGCTGCTGGCGATCCCATGGCAGGCCTATGCCGACTGGTGGCGCGAGAAAAGCTACGGCCTGACCAGCCGCGCATTCCAGGGCTGGCTCGGCGAGCATTTCATGCACATGGCGGTGGGCCTGGTCTCGACGCTGGTCCTGTTCCTGCTGGTCTATTGGCTGATCCGCCGCGCGCCGCGGACGTGGTGGCTGTGGGGCGGGCTCGGTTTCATGGTGGTGTCGCTGGCCTTCTTCATCCTTCAGCTCTTCCTGATCGAGCCTCTGTTCAACACATACAAGGTCGCTCCGCCGGGGCCGGTGCGCGACGAGGTGGTGGCCATGGCCAAGCAGGTGGGTGTGCCCTCGGACAAGATCCTGATCTACGACGGCTCCAAGCAGTCCAACCGTTATACGGCCAACGCCGGCGGCATCTTCGGCTTCGGCCGGGTCGCGATGAGCGACGTGATGTTCAAGAAGGACGCCGATCTCGCCGAAGTTCGCGGCGTGGTGGGCCACGAGATGGGCCACTATGTGCGAAAGCACATCCTGATCGGCGACGTCGCCATGGGCTTGCTGACGCTGGTTGGGCTGTTCCTCGCCGATCGGCTGTTCCCGGCGACCGCTCGTTTGCTCGGCGCCAAGGGCGTGAAGGGTATCGCCGATCCGGCCGGCCTGCCGGTCCTGTCGATCCTGTTCGCCATCCTGGGGCTGCTCGCGACGCCGCTCACCAACACCTTCAGCCGCTGGGTGGAGTCCGACGCCGACCACTTCTCCGTCGTGCATTTCAACGAGCCGGACGGGCTGGCCAAGGCGCTGGTCAAGACCATCGAATATCGGGCGTCGAGCCCCTCGAAGCTGGAGGAGTTCATCTTCTACGACCATCCGTCGGTGGGCGGCCGCGTGCGCGCAATGATGGACTGGAAGGCGGCGCATCCGCCGCGTGAAGCGGCTTCTCCAGCCCCGACGGCTACGACGCCTGGCGCTTCCTGACGAAGACCGTGCCCGCGGAATAGCCCGCGCCGAAGGAGCAGATCAGGCCGGTCTCGCCGGCGGCGAAGTCGTCGCTGGCGCGATGGAAGGCGATGATCGAGCCGGCCGAGGAGGTGTTGGCGAATTCGTCCAGGATGATCACGTTCTCGCCCGGCGCCGGCTCGCGGCCCAGCACGCGCTTTCCGATCAGTTCGTTCATGTTGATGTTGGCCTGATGCAGCCACAGGCGCTTCAGGCCGGTCGGGTCGAGCCCCAGGTCGCCGGCATGCTCGATGATCATCTCGGAGACCATCGGCACCACCTCGCGGAACACCTTTCGGCCCTCCTGCACGAAGAGCTTGTCGGCGGCCCCGACGCCTTCCGGCGCAGCGCGGTTCAGGAAGCCGAAGTTGTTGCGGATGTTGTTGGAAAACTGCGTCTTCAGCCGCGTGCCCAGGATATCCCAGCCGTCCGTTGCCTGGTCGGCGTCCTCGACGATGACGGCGGTGGCGACGTCGCCGAAGATGAAGTGGCTATCGCGGTCGCGGAAGTTCAGGTGCCCCGAACAGATCTCCGGATTGACCATCAGCACGGCGCGCGCCGAGCCGGAGGCCACGAAGTCCGAGGCGGTCTTGATTCCGAAAGTGGCGGAGGAGCAGGCGACGTTCATGTCGAAGGCGAAGCCCTCGATGCCTAGCGCCTGCTGCACCTCGATGGCCATGGCGGGGTAGGCGCGCTGCATGTTGGAGGCCGCGCAGATCACCGCGCCGATCTCGCTGGCGGGCTTGCCCCAGCGGGCGATGGCTTCCTTCGCGGCCTCGACGGCCATCTCGGCCAGGACGGACAGTTCCTCGTTCGAGCGTTCGGGGATCTGCGGACGCATCAGGTCCGGATCGATCAGCCCGGACTTGTCGACCACGTATCGCGCCTTGATGCCGGACGCCTTCTCGATGAACTCCACGGAGGAAGGTGTCAGCGCGGCGACCTCGCCGGCCGCGATGGCCTCGGCGTTGGCGGCGTTGAAGCGCGCCACATAGGTGTTGAAGGTCTCCACGAGTTCCGCGTTCGAGAGGCTGAAGGGCGGGGCGTAGAGGCCGGTGGCGGCGATCACGGCTTGCGGCAAAGGGGCGTCTCCAGCGGCGAAGCGGGAGTGATAGCACGCCACGGCGAAGCGTCAGCCGGCGATGTGGCCGCAGGGCCACAGACGGTGTTCGCCATAGGAATAAGGCCGAACCGACAAGCCTGGGCCGCGTTTGGAGCCGAACCCGAGAGGGTGGGCTGTTCGGCTAGCGTAAGGACGACATCGAGATGAAAGTACTGATTGCAGCGGCCGCCGCCACGGCTATCGCCGCGCTCTCGCCAGCCATCGCATCGGCGCAGACCGCCACGAGCGGCACGAGCTTCTACGGCACCCTCGGCTACGCCGACACCGACCTGGACAACGTCAACCTAGGTGCGATCCAGGGACGTCTGGGCGCCCGGTTCGGCCAGTACTTCGGCGTCGAAGGCGAAGTCTCCGGCGGGGTGAAGAGCGACAAGGTCGATGTCGGCGGCACGGACGTGAAGGTGAAGCTCGACCACCAGGAAGCCATCTACGGCGTGGGTTTCCTCTCGCTCTCGCCGAATTTCGACCTGCTCGCCCGCGTCGGCTACGGCCATACGCAAGGGTCCGGGTCGGTTTCCGGCGTCTCTGCGACCGCCAAAGGCGACTCCTGGAACTACGGGGTCGGCGGCCAATACACCTTCGATGGGGTGAACGGGATCCGGGTCGACTACACGCGCGAGGCCTTCCAGAGCCACAGCGCCGACGACGCCAACGTCTGGTCGGTGGCCTACGTCCGGAAATTCTAGCCGCGATTGTTTGCGGCGACGCGAAGCCCTCCCCGGAACGGGGAGGGCTTTTTCTTGACCGCAGGGGCGAGCCGCCCTCACCTTCGGCGCACACGAAGGGCGCTTGCCGTTGAACCAGGCCTTTTTCATTCAACTCGCCGCCTCCGGCGTCGCCGTGGCGGCCATGGTGGGCCTGGCCGCCTGGGCCAATATCGCCCGGCCCGCCCAACCGCTGGACGAGGCCCGTGCGCGCCAACTGCTGGCGGAGGAGTTCCCCGAGCGGACGCTGGAGGGTCTTTGGGTCGCCGTCGACGGACTGGGGGCGGTCGCAAAGTCCGGGGCGATGGCGCTGGTGCTGTGCCGCCTGGGCGACGGCTATGTGGCGCGTCAGATCCCTTGGGCCCAGGCGCTCGCCGCAAGCCTCAAGGACGGACGCATCAGCATCGACCTGGCCGACGTCGCCGCGCCCAGGGCGGTGATCGCGCTCGACGCCTGGCCGCCCAAGGGCCTTCGAAAGGAGCTGGCGGCATGATGAAGGCCGCCGTCGATCCGGTCGCCCTGGCCACCCCTTTCTTCATCCTGACCGTGATCCTGGAGATCGTGCTGGCCCGTTTCGGCAAGGTCGAGGCCCGCTATGAGACCAAGGACACGGCCACCTCCCTGACCATGGGCCTGTTCTCCACACTGTCCGGCCTGCCGGTCGCGGGCCTGAGCTTTGCGGCGGCGATGTGGATCTATCAGCACCGGCTGTTCGACATCCCGATGACGGCGGTTTGGGCCTGGGTCGCGGTCTTCCTGCTGGAAGACCTGACCTACTACTGGTTCCATCGGATCAGCCACGAGCGCCGCGTCTGGTGGGCGGCGCACGTCAACCATCACTCGTCCCAGCACTACAATCTCTCCACGGCGTTGCGGCAGACCTGGACCGGCGGCGTAGCTGGGACCTGGGCGCTCTGGCTGCCGCTGTCGTTCCTGGGCTTTCCCCCGGCCATGGTGGCGATCCAGAAGGGGATCAGCCTGGTCTACCAGTACTGGATACACACCGAGACGATCCGTCGGTTGCCGCGCCCGATCGAGGCGGTGTTCAACACGCCATCGCACCATCGGGTCCACCATGCCCGCAACCCCCGCTACCTCGACCGCAATTACGCCGGCATCCTGATCGTCTGGGACCGGATGTTCGGCACCTTCCAGCCGGAGCTGGACGAGGAGCCCTGCCGGTATGGCCTGGTGCACAATCTCGGCACCTTCAACATCCTGCGCGTGGCGTTCCACGAATGGATCGGCATCGGCCGGGACGTCGTCCGCGCCCCGCGGCACGTCCTGGGATGGGTGTTCGGACCGCCCGGCTGGAGCCCCGACGGTAGCCGCGACACATCGGCGTCGCTGAAGGCCGCTTGGCGAGCACGCCAGGCGCCGCCGCCGGAGCGCGAAGCCGCCTAGTCTCGCAGGAGCGGCAGGCTGAGCCCCGAGACCGGTCGCGCCGCCAGGATCTCACGGCGGAAGCGGTAGAGTTCGGCCGGCCGTCCGCCGGTGTCGGCGTCCATGCGGCCCAGGCCCTCGACAAGCTCCGCGCGCTCCAGGGCGCGGCGGAAGTTCTGCTTGTGCAGGGGCACGCCGGCGATGGCCTCCACCGCGCGCTGCAGGGCCGACAGGGTGAAGGCGTCCGGCATCAGCTCGAAGACCACCGGGCGGTATTTCAGCTTGCCGCGCAGCCGGCTGACGGCGGTCGCCAGGATGCGGCGGTGGTCAGAGAGCATGGGCTCGCCCAGGGCTGCGGCGAGCGGAGCGGGCAGGGCGATAGCCATCTCGCCACGATCGCGGGCGGCCTCACTGGCGAGGCCGGCCTCGTAGAGCAATTCATAGCGCTCCAGCACGCGCTCCTCGTTCCAGGGCGCGCCGTCGAGGGCGAACAGCAGGCGCGCGCGGCTGATCCGCTGCGGATCGCCCGCCGCCCAGCGGCGCAGCGCATCTTCGATAAGAGAAAGCGCGGCCGGCCGGCCCTCCCGCCAGTCCTCGTAGGGGAAGAACCGCGACCAGGGCCGCCACTCCGATCCCGGCGCGTGGGTGTCCACCGCAGCCGTCGCGAGCGCCAGATAACCTACCGAGATCACCCGCGCGTGGTCCGAACGCACGCCCCCAAGATCGCCCATGTCCGCCAGCGGCGCATCTCGGCCCTTGTCGCCGAAGGTGTAGAGCTGCTCGACGTAGCCCAGGGTGAAGCGGGTCTGCTCGGTCACGAAGGCCCGCATGGCGAGCTCGAAGGTGCGGTGGCCGAGCGGGTCGAACGGGCCGAACGGCAGGCCCTCGAGGCTGGCCCCCCGCGGACGCACCGTCAGCACGACCGCGTCGTCCTCCTGGATCGCCACGACCACCGCCGAGAGGCCGATGACCATCGCGCTGTCGGAGCCGAGGTTCATTCGGTGTCGAAGGCCTGGGCGTGGGAGCGATAGCCCGCCGCCTCGGAGAGGACCGCGTAGCGCTGCAGGTAGCGCTCCTGGGCCGACGCTGGCGGCAGCGGCTCGATCGCCAGGCTGTAGCCGCGCGGCGGGGCGTCGAAGAAGGCGAGCGATTCCTCGTGCGTGAAGCCCGCCAGCTGGGTCGCCTCGAAGAAGGCGCAGGCGCGGTCCGCCTGCTTGATCAGCTTCTTGATCTCCGCCGGAACCTTGGCGGGCAGGCCGAAGCGCACGTGGATGGCCGTTTCCAGCCGCTCCTCGAAGGTCCGGTAGTCGACCCCGAGCGCCGCCTTGAACGGCGAGATCATGTCGCCGATCACATATTCCGACGCGTCGTGCAGCAGGGCAGCGAGGCGCCAGCGGGGCTCTACGTCGGGCTTGATGTGGGCGACGATCTCCTCGACCACCACCGAGTGCTGGGCCACGGAAAAGGCGTGCTCGCCGACCGTCTGGCCGTTCCAGCGCGCCACGCGGGCCAGGCCGTGGGCGATGTCCTCGATCTCGATGTCCATGGGCGAGGGGTCGAGCAGGTCCAGCCGGCGGCCGGACAGCATGCGCTGCCAGGCGCGCGGTTCCGGCTTCGAGCGACGCAGCCCTTTCCTCACGAAAGCATTCCCTCCACAGTCAAGCCGGCTGCGAGCCAAGGACTGGCCCATGGCCTGACAAAGATCAATGCGGGCATATCCTCGCCCAGGATCAAACGGAGCATAGGCGCGGGACGCATGAAGTTCACGCTGAAGGAGCCAAATCGATGAGCTGGGCCCGGATCATGGCGCCGCTGTCCGGAGGCGCGGGCGACAAGGCCGCCGTCGCCGCCGCTGCGATGCTCGCCGAGCCTTTCCAGGCGGAGATGCTGGGCGTCTACACGCCAGCCGACGTCGCCGACGTCATGCCGTGGATGGGCGAAGGCTTTCTTGGGGGCGTGCAGACCACCGCGCTTGAATCGCTCAAGGAGGCCGCGCAGGCCGGCGAGGCGGCGGCGCGCGCCGCCATGGACACGATCGCCTACCCCAAGAGCCGCTTCCTGGCCCTGCAGACGCCGGTTTGGGCGGGCCTCTCGGCCGAAAGCCGGTTGTCGGACGTGGTCGTCTTCACCTCGGACCCGGGGCGCGGGCGCGGGCCCCTGGCGGAGGCCTTCCAGCAGATGGTGGCCGACGAGCAGCGCCCGGTGCTGATCGCCCGCGACGGCCTGAAGGTCGGCGGCTCTGTAGCGGTGGCCTGGGACGGCGGCAAGGAGGCGAGTCGTGCGGCGCGCCTGGCGCTGCCGCTTCTGGAAAAGGCGTCCAAGGTCGTGATCCTGGCGGCGCCGAAGGCCAGCTCCCGCAGCTTCGATCCCGGACGGCTGCAGTCCTATTACGCCGCGCGCGGCGTCACGGCGGAAGTCGACGTGCTGCCTGACAGCGGCGATGCGGCGCCCGTGCTGCTCTATGCTGCGCGCAAGGCGCAGGCGGATATACTGGTGGCCGGCGCCTTCGGCCATCCGCGGCTGCAGGAGTTCATATTCGGTGGAACGACACGAACGCTTTTGAACTCGGACCAACCGTCGTTGTTCTTGTCTCACTAGCTCTCAAGAGGACGTCCTATGACCCTGTCGCGCATCGTCATGCGGCTTGCCCGTAATCCTGGCACCGAGTTCGCCGGCGGCGACGATCACCGCGGTTACGCCCTGACGGCGCCGCTGACCGACGACGGGCATATCGACGAGGCGGCCTACGCCAAGACGAGGGACGCCTGCGCGGTGCGGCGGTTCTCGCCTGACGAGGACCCGGCGGACGGACGCCTGGCGAAGCGCGGCTCGCGCTGGTTCTTCGACTACGACGAGGGCGACGAGGCGGCTGATGACGAGCCCCTGCACCGCCTGGGCGAGCATCGCTTTGCGGTGGGCGAATACGTCACCGTGACGGACGAGGACGGGCGGCCGCTGACCTACAAGGTCGTCGAGGTGCAACCGGCCGCGTGAGGCGCTAGACGCCGGCGTTCCGGCGGACCAGGCGTTTGACGTCGCCGAAGATGTCGTGGCGGTCGCCGGTCTTGGACTTGACCACAGCCACCGTGATCGGCCCCGCCTTCGGGCCTCCCGCCTCGTAGCCGACGGCCTTCCAGCCGTCCTTCAGGTTGTCTTTCGCCAGGATGTAGGTGGCCCGGAAGCCGCGCTTTTCGGGCGAGAAGGCTTCGCCGCGCAGGCGCACGTCGCGCGCCATGCGCACGACGGCTCCGTCCTCGCCGGCGTTGACGTGGACCATGCCGACATTGACGTCGGCCTTGCCGCTGTCGTCGGCGTCGATGTGGATGCCGGGCAGGTCGATGTGGGCGCGGTCGCTGGACGAGCCATGCTCGCCGCCATCGCTGTCCTCGTCGCCCTTGGCGGCGCTGACCGCATCGTCGGCAGCCTGCTTGGCCGCCCGCGCAGCCTCGGAGGCGGCCGAAGAGGCCGCCGTGTCCGCCGCGGCGCCCTTGGCGTCCGCTTCCGCGCGCGCGGCCTTGGCCTCCGCCGCCTGCTGCTCGGTTTGCAACTCGCCCTGCAGTTCTTGCTCGATCGGCTGCAGGGTCGCCTGGTAGCTCGCGGACACCGGGATGAGCCGGAGCGACACCTCGTCACCGTCACGGCTAACGTAGACGCAGCTCTTGCCGTCAGCGGCGACGTTCGTACGCTCCAGGTCGCCCTGGCTGGGCGGGCAGTCCAGGGCGGCGCGGGCCTTCGGCGGGCCGCTTGGCGCGCATCCTGCGGCCGTCGAGAGCGCCACGGCGCAGGCGGAGAGCAAAAGCAGTGGCTTCATGGCAAAAGGGCTCCGGTCCATCCCGCAGGAACGTGACCGGAGCCCCTTCAATTGGCGAGTGAATTCGGCGTAACGCCCGAAGCGTCAGGTGTTACTGACCCGGGCGGGACCCGGCCCCCTCGCGCCGCGCCAGGAAGGCTAGGCGCTCGAACAGGTGCACGTCCTGCTCGTTCTTCAACAGGGCGCCATGCAGCGGCGGGATCAGCTTCGTCGGATCTTTTTCCTTCAGCGCGTCGGCGTCGATATCCTCGACCATCAGCAGCTTCAGCCAGTCGAGCAGCTCGGACGTCGAAGGCTTCTTCTTTAGGCCTGGCACCTTGCGCATGTCGTAGAAGATGCGCAGCGCCTCGGCCACGAGCTTCTGCTTGATGCCCGGATAGTGCACCTCGACGATCTCGTTCATCGTCTCCGCTTCGGGGAAGCGGATGTAGTGGAAGAAGCAGCGGCGCAGGAACGCGTCGGGCAGCTCCTTCTCGTTGTTGGAGGTGATCAGCACGATCGGGCGGACCGCGGCCTTGATCGTCTCGTTGGTCTCGTAGACGTAGAATTCCATCCGATCGAGCTCCTGCAGGAGGTCGTTGGGGAATTCGATGTCGGCCTTGTCGATTTCGTCGATCAGCAGGACGGGGCGGGCTTTGCTTTCGAAGGCCTCCCAGAGCTTGCCCTTCTTGATGTAGTTCTTGACGTCCTTGACGCCGACTTCGCCAAGCTGGCTGTCGCGCAGGCGGGTCACCGCATCGTATTCGTAGAGGCCCATGGTCGCCTTGGTCGTCGACTTGACGTGCCAGGTGATGAGCGGAGCATCCAGCGCCTTGGCGATCTCGTAGGCCAGCACCGTCTTTCCGGTGCCGGGCTCGCCCTTGATCAGCAGCGGACGCTCGAGGGCGATGGCGGCGTTGACTGCGACCTTCAGGTCCTCTGTGGCGACGTAATCGTCGGTGCCTTCAAAACGCTGGCTCATTCGGGCTCCTCAGGCGCGGGCCGCGGCGCCGCTTTCGAACAGTTGTTTACTTGCCGACAGCCTAAAGACAGACGCGCGCCATGCAAGTGCCTTCGGCGGCCGGGCGGGGCGGCGTTGTCGCAGGTGCAGATTCGGCGCTAGTTGGAGCGTTCGCAGAGAGGGCCGCCGGTTTGAACCTCGCCATCCTCCAGGCCCGAATGTCCTCGTCGCGGCTGCCCGGCAAGGTCATGGCGCCGGTGCTGGGCGAGCCGATGATCGGACGTCAGGTCGAGCGCCTGCGCCGCGCTGCGCGGATCGACCAACTGATGGTCGCGACCAGCGTGGACTCCAGCGACGATCCCCTGGCCGCCTATGTGGAATCCCTCGGGCTACCGGTGTGCCGCGGCCCGCTCACCGACGTGCTGGACCGCTTCCGTCAGGCCGCCGACAGGTTCCCGCAAGCCCGGACGGTCGTGCGGCTCACCGCCGACTGCCCGCTGGCCGACCCCGCCCTGATCGACCGGGTGATCGCCCGCCACCTCGAAGCCGACGCGGACTGGACCAGCGCCGGCATGGTCCGTAGCTTTCCGCACGGCCTGGACGTGGAAGCGATCCGCTCGTCGGCGCTGCGCGAGGCGGCCGAGCGGGCGCGGGACCCTTACGAGCGTGAGCATGTGACGCCCTACATCAACCGCCGGCCGGAAACCTATCGCCTGGAGAGCGTCTCGCGCACGCCATCGCTGGCCCATCTCCGCTGGACCGTCGACCTGCCGGCGGACCTGGAGTTCGTGCGCGGGGTCTACGGCAAGCTCTATCCGGGCGACCCGGCCTTCACCACCGACGCCATTCTGGCGCTCGAGCCCAACAGCGCCCCGTTACCCGCATGAGCGTGGCCTCCAAATCCGCGCCGCGCGTCGTCCTGCGCCTGCTTCGCTCCGAGGACCGCGACCGGCTGCTGGCCTGGCGCAACATGCCGGAGATCGGGCGGTGGATGTATACCGACCACGCCATCACGCCGGAGGAGCACGCGCGGTGGTTCGAAGCCGCCATCGCCGACCCCAGGCGGCGCTATTGGGTCATCGAGGCGGACGACAAGCCCGTCGGGCTCGCCAACCTCTACGATCTTGCGCCGGAGCACGCGCGCGCGGCCTGGGCCTACTACCTCGCCGAGCCGTCGACGCGCGGGCAGGGGATCGGCGCCTTCGTCGAATACTGGGTGATCGAGCATGTGTTCGGCGAACTGAAGCTCAACAAGCTCTGGTGCGAGGTGCTGGTCGACAACGAGCCGGTCTGGCGGCTGCACGAGGGTTTCGGCTTCCGGCGCGAGGCGTTGTTCCGCCGCCATGTGCAGAAGAACGGAGAGGCCCTCGATGTGGTGGGGCTGGGGCTACTGGCCGCGGACTGGGCCGTGGCGCGGGAGGCGAGCCGCGCCCGCCTTCTGGCCAGGGGCTTTGACTTGCCAGGCTAGCGAGCTCAGCGGTCGGGCTTGGCGCGGGTCTCGCCGCCGCGGTTCTCCGAATAGCCCATCCCCTGCAGGTCAGCGTCCGAAAGGTCGGTGGCCTGGAAGTCGGTGACGTCGTCTTCGCCGCCCTCGACCGTATCGGCGTCCTCAACCTCGTCGAGCCCTTCGATGTCGCGCGCGGAGAGGCGGTCTTCGTTGTATCCGTCCTCCGGACCCTGGCCGTCGAGGTCGTCCTCGTGCTCCGCGGTGGCGGCGCGGTAGTCGAGTTCGTTGTCCTCCTCGGTGTCGGAATCGTCGATCGCGGCCTCGTCGAACTCGTCGGCGTCCAGCGCAACGGCTTCGTCGGCGTCGCGGTCGCCGGCGGCCTGGGTGACGTCGAGCAGGTCCGGAAGTTCCTCGAAGGTTCGCATGTCCTCGCCGACGGACAGCGGAGAATCGCCGGCGAGCGGAGAATCGCCTTCGCCGCCCGCGGTCATGCTTTCGTCGAGCGTTTCGGCCTGGTCCTGGGCGTCGCCGTCGGAATCGAAACTCTCGCTGGCCATCGCAGGGCTCCTCGCAGCGCGCCGCGGTCCGGCGCCTGCGGGATCAACCCGCGGCGACTATTCGCGTTCCTCAGCCTTGGCGAAGACCCCGAGAGCCGCCGCGACCTCGGCCATCACCGGTTCCCACGCCCCGAACGCCGGCGGCAGGAAGACGCGGGTCTGCGGGTACCAGGGATAGCTCGTCGTTCCCAGGCGCGGCCACGCTCCGGGCGTCGAGATCAGGTAATTCGGGACCCCGCAGGCAGCGGCGATGTTCAGGGTGGCGTTGGAGAATCCAACCACCAGGTCCATAGCGCAGCAGAGCGCGGCCACGTCATCCAGGTCCTGCTTCAAGTCGATGCCGGGCGGCGACCAAATCTCGACCCCGAAGTCGCGCCTGGCGGTGGCCAGTTCTTCGTCGCAGTCGCCGTACTGCAGGTTGACGAAGGCGACGCCCTTTTGCGCGAGCACCGGCTCCCAGGCCGCAAAGGGCGAGAAGTAGCGGTGGCGCGCGTCACGGCTGACGGCGCTTTTCCAGAGAAGCCCGACCTTGCGGCCAGCCGGCGCCTCGGCCTGGAGCAGGTCGCCCCAATAGGCCACGCGCGCCGGATCGGCGGCCATATAGGCCTTTCGGGGCGGATAGGCGTCGACCGTGCGGCGGAACTCGCGCAGCAGCGAGCCGATCGGCGTCCAGAAATCCACCGGCGCGTCGGCGGCCAGGAAGGGCGCGCCGCGCGCCAGCTTGCCGCCGAGGACGTAGGTGCCGTGGGGTCCGACCTCGGCCTGCGGAAATGCGCGCTGGAACATCGGCACGAGCCGGCTTTCCACCGCCACGATCAGCCGGCCCTTCGGCCCCAGGCGCTCGATGACGTCCGGCAGGGTGTTGGCGAACAGGATCTCGTCGCCCAGGCCCTGCTCGCCGACCACCAGCAGGGTCCTGCCCTCGATGTCGCACCCTGGCTCCCAGCGCGGCCCGTCGAACAGGAACTGGGTGCGTTCGTTGAACTGCGGATGCAGACGGGCCTCGTAATCGTCCCAGCCTTCGCCGACGCGTCCGAGCGCCATCAGGATGGTCGAGCGGGCCAGGCGCATCATCTGGCGTTCGTCCTCGGCCAGAACGCCTTGC
>Ga0207705_10000521_pt1 | contig 32739 bp, 31 predicted proteins | sample KBSC13metaG_FD_184314 | JGI IMG/M metagenome (GOLD analysis project Ga0207705, IMG submission 184314) | Corn rhizosphere microbial communities from Kellogg Biological Station, Michigan, USA - KBS C1-3 metaG (SPAdes) (version 2) | ecosystem: Host-associated > Plants > Roots > Rhizosphere > Soil ... | reverse complement strand
GCCGTCGTACGCACCACGCTGCCGACCCGGAACGCCGTGCTGGCGCTGGCGGACGAAAACTTTCCGTTCGTCGTGGTGGCCGACCGGTTTGAGGATCCACGCATCAACTACGTCTACAGCGATTCGGCCGTCGCCAGCGTCGATGCAGTGGGTCACCTGGTCACGCTCGGCCACAAGCGCATCGGCATGGTGCTGAACCTGATCGACGACAGCGATCACGCCGACCGCCTTGCCGGTTACCGCCAGGGCCTCGAAGAGAACAATCTGCCATTTGACGAAAAGCTGATTTTCCGCGCCCACGCCAACCGCGAGGGGGGCGTCCAGGTGTTGCGCCACGCGATGATGCGGGCGGACCGCCCGACGGCCCTCTACCTGGCCGACCCGATGACGGCCGTCGGTTTGCTGGGCGAGGCGCGGCGCACCGGCGTGCGCGTGCCGGAAGACCTGTCGATCGTCGGCTTTGATGATACGGATCTGCGTTACATGCTCTGCCCCGAACTGACGTGCGTCTGCCAGGACGCGACCAATCTCGGGAAAGAAGCATTCAACGCGTTGCATGACCTGATCGAGGGCGGCCACACGGTTGCCCGCCGCACACTTCGTACGTGGCTGGAGATTCACGCGTCCACCGGACCGGTCGCCTGACCGGTCCGGCAAATCGGTTTCGGACGCGTGCAGGGAGTTGAGGGAGAATTCAAAATGCGCATCGCCGCACGTGTTTTCGCGTCCGTCCTGTCTATCGGTCTGTCTGCCGCTGCCGCGCAAGCCAGGCCGTACACCTACCTGTGATCGATTTCGGTGCCCGGGCACACCGAATACAGCGGCAAAGACTTTGCCGACGCCAAGATCGTCAACAGTTCCAACCCCGGCGACCCGGGCGACAACTTTTCGATCAAGGGCCTGGAATACAAGCTCGACGACGCCGTCCTGCGCAGCGATCTGGTCGGCGCCTACAACCTCGACGGCGACGCCGACGCGTCTTCAATGGACGCGCTGACGAAGAGCTTCATCTTCAGCAACAGCGACAACCCCACCGTCGGCGGCAGCGTCACCCTGACACTGAAAAACGTGAAGAAGGATGACAAGATCACCTTCGCCTTCATCCGCGGCAACCAGAATTTCGACGCCCACGTCACGGTGGCCGGCGGCGATAAGAAGGAAGAGAAGGACGTCACCACCGACAAGGAATTCACGACCGTCGGCACGCTGACGGGCAGCGACAGCTACACGATCACCATCACCAACGTCGCCGGGGCCACGGGAGAGGCGGACATCGCCGGGGCGAAGATCACGATCGATTCCGGGGACGATAAACACTGATCACGTCTGATTCATTTTCAGCGGAGCGGAGGAGAGAGGAATGAAAGTTACAGCAATCATTGCGGTAGGAATTGTTTTGACGGCATCGCTTGCATCTGCGGCGGTGTACAAGGCGGACCTGGGTGCTTCAGCGCAGCCGGTTGCATCGGGCTGGACCGGGCCGTCGACGACGGTGAACTTCAACGCCAATGCGACCCCCACGTTCAACCTCGGCGACGGGGTAACGCTCACCTTTTCGACGGTGAACAACTACGGTTTCGCCAACGCATCTAACCCCGTGATCCAGGACGGATTTTTCACCACCGGCACCGCCACCTTCACCCTCAGCGGTTTGAACGCCGGCGACAAGGTGACGCTCTACGCCATCCACGCCTGGGACGGCAACGGCCGGGCGGCGTTTGTGTCGTTCGCCGGCTCGCCGCTGGTGCAATCCAAGACGGCCATTGACGCAAACTTCAATACGAAGGTGGACGGGGCCTACCCGTATGCCAACCCGTCCGCCTCGGACATGGCCCTGGTGACGACCGACGCCCTGGTCGGCGTGGGCGGCACGCTCAGCGGCTATTTCACCACGACCAACGGCACGAGCACCGTGCAGGAAGCGCAACTGGGCGGTCTGCAATTCTCCGTGACGGCTGTTCCCGAGCCCGCGTCGTTGGCCGCACTGGGATTGGCCGGTGTTTTCGGCGTGCGTCGACGGCGGTGAGAACGAAACAATCGTCCGCGACGGAAACGCCGCGGAAGGTTTTCTGAAGCACTTCAATTCTCGGAGGTCGGTTATGGCTCAATCCTCACGTCGAGCATTCACGCTCGTTGAGCTGCTGGTGGTGATCGGGATCATTGCGGCGTTGGTCGCGATGTTGCTGCCGGTTCTGAACGCCGCACGCGAGCAGTCGCGGCTGGTGAAATGCATGAGCAACATGCGGCAGTTCGCCGTGGCCGAAAATCTTTACGCCAACGAAAACCGCGGCTACGAGTATCCGGCCAATTATGACAATGTCCCGAGCACCGGCTCGGGAAGCATGAACTCGACCGACATCCTGGCGATGTATTTGCCGAAGTACAACCAGAGCATGATCGACAAGACGGTGTTCAAGTGCCCGTCGGTGACGTACATCACGGCCCAGTACCAGAACTGCTACGGTTGGAACATGGGCGTGCACGTGCCGTGGACCTATACAGGTACCACGCCGGATTACCCGTCACTGAAGCGCATCACCCAATTCCGCCGGCCGACCGAGATCGCGAGCATGGCCGAAGTAACACTCAACAGCGGGGCGTACACATCGACCGGCCGGCTCGATTACACCGAGACGAAGTGGTCGGAAATGAAGACGCTGTCGCAAATGAACCAGGCGATGGCGCTGGTCTCCGGCTGGAACAAGAACAGCGACGTCGGCGGCAACTACCACATGCGCTTTCGCCATCTGAAAAACGACGTCGGCAACATCCTCTTCCTGGATGGCCATGTCGAATCGTTTCGATTTTCCAACTCCGAGGTGAAGAAGAAGCACTTCGCCACCGGCTACTGATCGATGTTACCGCGACGCGAATACACCACCCAGTTTCTGCAGATTTCCAGGATGACCATGTTCGATCTCAAAAAGGCTCTCGCATTGCCTGTTCTTCTCTCGCTCATCACCGGCGCCGGGGCCGCCACCAAGCTGGTGCAGAACGAGGGCAACTTCCAGCTCCTCGTCGACGGCAAGCCGTTCTTCATCAAGGGCGCCGGCGGATCGGCGTCGAAGCAGTACCTCAAAGACTCCGGCGGCAATTCCTTCCGCACCTGGGGCGTCGGCGATGAGACGCAGGCCCAGCTCGACGAGGCGCAGCGGCTCGGCCTGAAGGTGACGCTGGGCATCTGGATCGGGCATAGCGATCAGGGCTTCAACTACAGCAACCCGGCCGCCATCAAGAAGCAGTTCGAGACGGCCAAGGCGGCGGTGATGAAGTACAAGGATCACCCGGCCGTGCTGGCGTGGGCTGTCGGCAACGAGATGGAGAACGAAAAGGGGAGCCAGGGCGACAACCCGGTCATCTGGGCCGCCGTCAACCAGATCGCGGCGATGATTCACAAGGTCGATCCGAATCACCCGACGATGACCGTGGTGGCCGAGGTGACGCCGCCAAAGATCGAGGCGATCAACAGCATCGCGACCGCGATCGATATCGTCGGCATCAACAGCTACGGCGGCGGCCCCTCGCTGGCTAAACGCTACCGGGACGGCGGGGGCACCAAGCCGTACGTGATCTGCGAATTCGGCCCGGCCGGCACGTGGGAGGTGCCGAAGAACGATTGGGGCGCCTGCCAGGAACAGACCAGCACCGCCAAGGCCGCCAGCTACCGCGCGACGTACGAAAAATCCGTCCTGGCCGAAAAGGACAAGCTCTGCCTCGGGAGCTACGCCTTCGCCTGGGGCAACAAGCAGGAAGCCACCGCCACCTGGTATGGCCTGTTCCTGCCAGACGGCGAGCGGCTCGAGCCAATCGATACGCTCACCGAACTGTGGGGCGGCAAGCTGTCGCCGAATCGCTGCCCGCAGGTTCAGCCGCTGAAGGTGCTGACGAGCAACCGCGTGAAGCCGGGCGAAACGATCAAGGTGCAACTCGACGTCAAAGACCCGGAGAACGACCCACTCAAAATCGTATGGCGGCTCGACAAGGACTATGCGATGTACGGCGGCGCGGGCGAAGCGCAGCCGATCCCGCCGAGCTACCCCGAGGCGATCGTCAAGAACGGCGAAAGCACCGTCGAGTTGAAAATGCCGGAAGATAAAGGCGGCTACTGGCTCTACGCGATCGTCCACGACAACCATAACGGGGCGGCCGTCGTCGATGTGCCGCTGTACGTCGATGGGGGCAGAGACCGCGCGGTGACCGCGAACAAGGCGAAGATCCCGTTCGCGATCTTCGGCGAGGGCGCGGTCGGCATGCCGTACGTCTGGTCGGGCTGGATGGGCAAGACCGACGCGATCGAGATGGACGAGAAGTCGGCCGACAACCCCCACAGCGGCGACACCTGCATGAAGTGCGGCTTCAAATCACCCGACAACTTCGGCGGCATCATCTGGCAGAGCCCAGCCAACGACTGGGGCCAAAAGCCGGGCGGGTATGACCTGAGCGGAGCGAAGAAACTCACCTTCTGGGCCCGCGGCGCTGAAGGCGGCGAAAAGGTGAAGTTCGTGATCGGCGTGATCAAGGACAAGCAATTCAACGACTCGGCCCACGCCGAGGCGACCGAGACGCTTACGAACGACTGGAAGCAGTATTCGATCAACCTTACCGGCAAAAACCTGAGCACGATCAAGACCGGTTTCGGCTGGGTGGTCGGCGGGCAGCGCCAGCCGGTGACGTTTTACTTGGACGACATTCGTTACGAGTAACCGCCGAAGACGGTTAGCGGTAGCGAAGGAAGGAGCGCCTGGCCGAGTGATCGGTCGGGCGTTTTTATTGGATAGGTTACTCCGGAATCAATTCCCGGATCGTCGCCATCAGTTGCTGAAAGTTCACCGGTTTGGTGAGGTGGCGATTGAACCCGGCGTCGCGGCAGCGGGCGATGTCGTCGTCCATGCCGTAGCCGGTGAGGGCGATGGCCGGGATCTGGGAGTTCTGCCGTACCTGGCGGATCAGATCGAGGCCGGTGCCGTCGGGCAGGCCCAGGTCGCTCAGCAGCAGGTCGAACGGTTTTTCACCCAGCTTATCCAGCCCGGCCTGCACGGTGCCGCCGATGTCAACCTGGTGGCCGGCCTTGCGGAGGATCAGGCGGATGACGGTGGCGGTGTCGGCGTGGTCTTCCACCAGCAGGATATTCAGCGGCCGGCAGACGTTCGGCTGCTCGGTCGGTTGAGGCGCGGGGGCCGCGGCCGTTGCATCGACCGTCGGCATCGACACGCTGAAGGTCGATCCGCCGCCAATGCCCGCGCTCTGGGCCACGAGCGTGCCGTTCTGCGCTTCGACCAGGCTTCTCGAAATCGCCATGCCTAAACCCAAGCCACCATACCGTCGCGTGATTTCCGCGCCACCCTGTTCGAGCGGCCTGAAGATGCGGCCCAGCGTCTCGGCCGTCATGCCGATACCGCTGTCCTTGAAGTGGATTCGGACCAAGTTGTCCGGGCCACATTCCGAGATAATGGTAACATCTCCGCCTTTGGGTGTGAATTTCGCCGCGTTCTTCAGGATGTTCCAAAAAACCTGATGCATCCGTGCGGTATCGGCTGATACGTGAAAGCGCTGTGCATTCAGCTGCAGGTTGATATGCAGTTGCCGGCTGGCGAATTCGCGCTCGAACAGGTTGACCACCGCCCGCAGCGTCGCATGCAGATCGAGCGCCTCACGCTCGATCGACAGCTTGCCGGTGCCCAGCCGGGTCATGTCGAGCAGGTCGTCGATCAGCCGGGCTTCCAGTTCCACGTTCCAGCGGGCCATGCCCAAATCATCGCGCAGGCATGCCGGAAACTCGCTCGATTCCTCCCACGCCTGCAGCGTGCCCACGACCGGCGTCAGCGGCGTGCGCAGCTCGTGGCTGATCATCGCGATGAAGTTGTCTTTCGCTTTCACGGCGGCGGCAAGGTCGGCGTTGGCGCGCTGCATCCGCTCGGCCGCATCGCGGTGGGCGGTGAAGTCGCGGAAGATCAGCACCACGCCGCGCAGCGTGCCGTCGGCCTCGCGGACCGGGGCGCCGGCGTCGTCGATCGGAAGCTCGCTGCCGTCGGGCCGGATCAGCAGCGTATGGTTCGCCAGGCCGACGACCGTTCCGGTCTCGATCACCTTGGCCACCGGGCTTTCGACCGACTGGCGGGTCTGCTCGTTGATGATGCGGAAGATCTCCCCGCACGGCTTGCCGATGCAGTCGGCGGCGGGGCGGAGCAGCAGGCTCTCGGCCACCTTGTTGACGAAGGTGATGCGCGATTCGACGTCGGTCACCATCACCGCGTCGCCGATGCTGGCCAGCGTGACGGCCAGCAGTTCCTTCTGCCGATACGTTTCGGCCGCGGCGCGGTCGCGCTCGTCACGGTCGTGCATCAGGCGAAGATAGATGCCGGCCAGGAACGTCAGATCGATGATCGTCGCGACCAGCCGCACCCAGTCGCGCCGCCAGATCGCGTCGCGAACCCGCTGCTGGGCCGCGGTGAGCAGCGCTTCGTTCTTCGTCGCCATTGCGCCGGCCTGCTGGCGAATGTCGAACATGACATTCATGCCAAAATCGGTGTCGATCACCTGGGTCGCACTGGCAAAGCCGGACGTTTGGCGCAGCGCGATCGTATCGGCGAGTTCTTTGAGCTTCGGGCGGATCAACCCGTTCAGGCGCACCAGGTTCTGCTCCAACTCGGACGTGGTGGCGGGATCAGCTTTGAGGGCGTTCAGCGCGTCGTCGATTTGCGGCAGGGCGGTCTCGTAAGGGCGGAGGTAGTTTTCGCGGCCCGTGATGATGAACCCGCGCTGCCCGCTTTCGGCGTCGCGGATCAAGGCGACGAGCCCGCTCAGTCGGGCAGACCAGGCGTGGCGGGCGGCCACTTCATCCGTCGCCTGCAAAACCCGTCGGCCCATCTCGTGCCCGATGGCCACGCTGACGATCAACAGCGCTGCCATCGACAGAAAAAGGACGGCCATGCGTCCCCGGTACAGCATTTCTACTCCTAAAATACTTTTCACGAGCCGAGCGGGGGAAATTTAAGCAGGGGCACCTTATCGTTTCAACTCTGGGAAGAGTCTGGCAATAAAATGCGGAGCCGGCTGGGGGCGCACACCAAAAGTCGATTCTGGTTTTCCCTTAGTTCGGTGTAAGTGCCGCTGGCGGCCCGGCTGACGTGTCCCCGTCCGTGGGAGACCTCACCTTCGTAGTCTAAGTACAACCGCCGGTGCGGAGCGTTGATCCCAATAAGGGTTCGCTCCGTCGGCGGCCATTCCGAGAGGCGCCAGCTTTCCAGCGGGCCATCCGGCGACACCTCCAGGAGCAGGTCGTAATGATCCTCCCCCCAGCCGGTGTGATGCAGAACTACATACCGCCGCTCATTCATCACGAAAACAGGCGCAACAGGCGCACGATCCAATGACGACGCACGTTCTCGCCGCTGCGGTCGCCCAGCGCGGTCGGTTCGTAGAACGTTTCGAACACCGCCTGGATGGCCGAAGTCGGCACGACCGCGGCGAGGGTGGTGATCAGGCCGAGGCCGCCGCAGAAGATCAGGATCATCCACGGCAGTACCGGCGTTGTCGCGCTGCGGGTAGCGATTTGCGTTCCCGGCAGAGTCGGCAAGGTGGCGGCCGTTTCCTCGATGTGCTGAAGTGCCATTCCGCCGCGGAACGCCCAGTAGAGCAGCACCAGGCCGATCAGCAGCATGGTCCCGCGCGAGATGATCGCGCGGGTCCTGGGCGAAAAGGTCTGGTCGCCGCGGTAGGGCGATCGGTATGTCATCGTTCGCCTCTCACTCCCTCCCCTGGAGTACCGGTGGAGGGACGAATCACGCGATCAGCACCGGGGGCGCGACGTATTCGCTGCGCGTCGTGCCGGTCTTCGTCGTGCTGCTCTTCAGATCGCAGGCGTGGGCGTCGGCGCCCAGGCCCCAATCGCGCTCGTAATCGTCGTGCAGCGTCTTCAAATCCTCGGCCGAGAGGTCGGGCTTGGTGGTGGCGTTGACGGCTTCCTGCACTTCCTTTTCGTTCAGGAACGTGCCGGTGATGCTCGTCAGGCCGCGCTGCTGCAGCAGCCATTTGCAGGCCAGCTCGTGGATGCTCATCCCGTACTTCTCGGCGATGGGGCGGATGAGATCGACCTTTTTCGCGCCGTAGATCTTCCAGTTCTGGTCGCGGAATTTGCGGTGGTCGTTCTTGTCGATCACGGTATCGGGCCGGATCATGTCTTTGAGCACGGAGCTGTTGTCGTGCACGCGGGCGATGACCCCGGCCTTGTGGGCGACGGCCACCTCGCAGAATTCGCGGCCCGGGTGCTGTTCGAACAGGTTGAACACGGTCTGGATGGCCTGCGCGCCATGCTGGGTCACCGCCTCGAACCCTTCCTCGCGCCACCCGATCGCCGGCCCGAGCGAAACGCCCCATGCCTTGATCTTGCCTTCCTGCTTGAGCTTATCCAGCTCCGGCCACAGGTCGTCGCGGTACTGCGGCCGCTTGATGTTGTGGGCCATGTATAGATCGATGTAATCGGTCTGCAGGCGCTTCAGCGATTGCTCCAGCGCCTTACGAATGAAGGCGGGTGAGAAATCCTGCTTCCGCTCGCTGTGGCCGCCGGGGACGCCGGGGTCGGAATAGAAGTCGTAGCCGAACTTCCCGCCGATCTGGATCTTGCTGCGGTCGACCTTGGCCGATTTCACCCAGTTCCCGAACAGTTCCTCAGCCCGGCCGTTGCCGTAGGCGTCGCCGTTGTCGAAGTAGGTGACACCGCGCTCGAGGCTGAAGCTGCACAGGCGGTCGCAGTCTTCCTGCGTGCGGTGGCCCCACCAATCGACGCCGAAAATCCAGCAGCCGAGGGAGATGGCGGAAACGGACAAACCGGTGTTGCCAAAGGTGCGGGTGAGCATCGCGCCATTTTACGCGCCGAAGGGGGGCTTGTCCCCCCTGGGAGCGGCGGTGCGCAAGAAGGCGCACATTCCGGTCCCTCTCCCTGGGGAGAGGTTAGGTGAGGGGATGCAGAGACTGGCTTCTTGGGAGCGTGATATCACGTGGCGGAGTCGATGGACCCGACCTCCCCTCACCCCAACCCTCTCCCCAGGGGAGAGGGAGCTAGCGCGTCAGCAGGAACCAGTGCGTTTTGCCGTCGGCCGGCAGTTCGATGCTGCCGCCGTCGATTTTGAGCGCTTCGCCACTGTCACCCTTTGGCGTGAGCGCCGTCGCCGACGCCACCGGCGATTTGAAGATCACCGTCCCCGTCACCGGCTCAGCCAATACCTGGGGCCGGGGCTGGCCACCCATCGCCGACTGGGCCGCCACCGTCAGCAGCATCTTTTTCGACGTCCCGATCGGCTGATTATCCAGCGAACTGACGACCACGCTCGCCTTCGGCGTCGCGATCTTGAACGTCACGTCGGCCAGGGCGACTTCCTTCTCCGCCAGCCAGCCGACCGCCGCCTGGGTGCGGGGCGTGTTGATGGTGAAGGTACCGGCCTTCCAGTCGCGGACCAGTTCGCCGGTATCAGACGAGATGGACGTCGCGTCGTCCGAAATGGCCGATTCCTTGTAATCGTCCACCACCATCGCGCCTTCCGGAATTGGCGTCTTCTTCAGCCACGGCAGCAGCGGAGTCTGGGGCATCGCGATCGCCAGCTTGTGCTGCTCGGCCAACGTGCGGATGGCGCGCGAGGTTTCGGGTGATACTTTCTCATACAGCAGCTTCTCGACCGGCAGATTCAGCACCGCCGTCGTCTTGGCCGGCGCGACGTCGCCGCGACGATACAGCAGGGCGGCGGCCGGCATAAGGGATTGAATGGCGGGGTCATTGGCCGTCGTCCAGTCGCTCAGCTTCGTCTGCGGCACGAGCGGCGACTGGGCGTAGGTGAAGATCATCGGCGCATCCCACCCCTGCAGCGCCGCCTCGGCCGCCACGTAAAGCGGCATGGTGAAGCGGTCCTTCGCCGGGTAGGGCGTGTTCCATTCCGTCACTGTCAGCGGCTTGCCCAGCACCTGCCCGGCGGCGATCCATGTCGTCAGGCTGGCACTGGCACGCGGGTTGCCGCCGAGCGCCTCGGGCACGCCGTAGGCGTGGACGTCGATCATGTCGCCGACGGTGAGCGCGGGGAGCGAGTAGAGCGGATCGCCGCCCCACGTGCTGGTCGTGCAGATCGGCACTTTCACGCCCAGGCCGTGCAGGTAATCGATGAAATCCTTCGACCACTGGTACTGGATCTCGTTGAGCACCACTTTCGATTGGCCGGGCAGCCAGGTTTGCCCCGCTTCTTTACCACTCAGACCGCGCTCGCCGACGATTTTATCGCGCAGCTTCTCGAACAGCGGGCGGAGCGTCGGAACCTTTTTATCTGGCAAAAAGCTGTTGCCGAAGTGATCGGTCAGATCGTTCTCGTTGGTGATCAGGATGCCCATGACCGCCGGCTCGTCGGTGTACTTCAGGCCGGTATATTTGTTGGTGCGGTCCAGATATTCCTTAGCGAAATCCTTCATCAGGGCCGTGATGCGGTCGCTGACGTAATTCGCCCCTTTGCCCATCCGGCTCGCTCCCTTGCCGTATGGCATCAGCTCGTCGAACCCCGGAATGTTGTCCCCCGGCAGGAACGGCCGGCCGACGTGTAGATCGAGCCAGACGTATACGCCTTGGTCTTTCAGGCACTTCACCCAGTAGTCGATGCGATCGAGTTGCTTCGGATCGAGATGCTGCGTGTCGGCCGCGTCTTTCACGAACACGCTGGGCGACCAACTGGCCGAATCGTGGTGGTGGATGCGGACCAGGTTATAGCCGAGCGCGGCGATGCGCTTGGCCTGCTGCTCGATCTGCTCGTTGGTGTTGTTGAACAGCGCGTAGGCCGCCACGTTGCAGCCCCAGAATTTGGCTTCGGTGCCGTCGGCGAAGACGAAGCGGTCGCCGTCGGCCTTCACGAACCCGCGCTTGCCGGCCGGCTTCTCGTTGAGCGGCGACAGGTCGATCGGCGAAGTGTTCCAGTCGATCGTGTTCGCCTGCCACGTTTTCGAGTTCATCTCGGCGTAGCGCGACACCGCCAATCCGCCGTACTGCGTGCCGGCCGGCAGGGCGATTGTCATCGTTACCTTGCGGGTGCCGGGTTCGATGTTGCCCGGAATGATCCAGGCGCGGATGTTGTTCTTCTTTCCCTTTTCGAACGCCACCTTGCCGGGCAGGCCGTCGAACGTGACGTTGATTGTCTGGCCATTAAGAGGCGTCCATGACCAGCCCTTTTCGTCGGAATTGATCTCGGTTTGCCCAATCTCGTTGGCATTGAACACGGCGGGGTCGAGGTGGATGTCAAACGCCAGCGCGCCGCCGATGTTGCCGCTGCTGGCCTTGTCGGCGGCGAACGTCCATTCATAGACGAGCGCGTTATCCTTCCAGCCGACGGTGCCTTTCCACTGCGTGTTGAGCGGCCCGCACTCGCCGCTGAAGGGGATTGATTCGTCGGCCGACTTGCTCGTCTGTGCCTTCACCGTCGCAAACTTCCAGTTCGGTCCCCAGGCGATGTACTTGAAGGACATCGCCCGCGTGCCGTCGTAGCGGAGGGTGGCTGTCGAATCTTTGCCGATGTCGATAGACCATTTGCTCTCGCCGTTGCCCTGGGCGTCGGCTCTGCCGCAGGCCGTGAGGCTGAGAATCAACAACAGTAGGGGGAGCTTGCGAAGGGTCATGATGCGGAAGTCTACCGCCTGGGTCCGGCGATGTTGCCCTGCGGCCACCCCTTATGTTGCAACAGGGCAACATCCGGCACATCCCGCCGTCCAATAAGCGGTTGGGCGTGCCTACGATCGGCTGGCACCGGCTTTGAGACGTAAATCGCATGGGCCTGCACAAGATCATCGTCGCCGCCTCGACCGCCGCCCTGGCTTTCGGCGTCGCCGGATGCGCGACGCAGCCGGCCCCGCAGGCGGCTGCGCCGGCGCAGCTGCAGCCGACGAGCTACCGCCCGGTCGCCGCGGCCGCCCTGGCGTTCGATCCCCCGATGACCCGCGACCAGCCGCTGCCGGACATGTCCCGCGACGGCCGCAGCCCCTCGGCCTTCATGGGCTACGAGGAATCGGTCACCACGGTTTCTAGCGTTTACCAGCGGGACGAAATCCGCGCCGACCACGGCGATTTCGACCGCCGGGCCTATACCGGCCGCACTTCGGTCACCAGTCGCTGATCGGGGGGAAACCCTACACGTTAATCCTGACCTGTTAAGTCTGATAAATTGGCTTGCTTCGGGCGAGCCGGCGCGGCAGAATTCCACCTAAACCCGTCTCTCGGCGGGGGTTAATTCAAGTCAGGTGGGAGCGGAATATGACGACTGTTACCAAAAAGGAACTGATCGATCGCATCGCCGACAATACCGACGAGCGACGCGTTCAGGTGAAACGTATTGTCCAGCAATTCCTCGATGAAGTGATCGAGGAACTGGCCAAGGGCAACCGGCTGGAGTTTCGCGATTTCGGCGTGTTCGAAAGCAAACTCCGCAAGGCCCGCAAGGCCCAGAACCCCAAGACCTTGGCGCCCGTCGCCGTGCCCGAGAAGCGCACGGTCAAGTTCAAGGTCGGCCGGATGATGAAGCAGAAGATCGTCGAGATGGCCGCCGCCGAAGAAAGCAACGGCCGCAGCCAGCCGTCGTCCGACGGGCAACTGGCCTAGCCGCTCGCCTGGCCGCTCGTTGGGATCTGCTGTGCAGGGGGGGACAATTTGATCGCTCGCGGCGATGCCTGTCGCCGCCGCTTTGTCTGTGACCCCCTCGCAATGCGTCTTGCCGTGAGCACAATGCGGGTATGTCGCGCCTGACCGACCTGCTGAAGCACGCCCTCGACGACCGCGCGCGCCGATCGCTGCTTCGGCGGCGCGTCCCGACCGAGCCGCTCGACGCCGTCCACGTCCAGCGCGAGGGCCGGCGGCTGGTTAATTTTTCTTCCAACGATTACCTCGGCCTGTCGCACCACCCGCGGATGCTGACGGCCCTGCGCGACCTCGCCGCCACCGGGAGCGGGGCGGCGGGGCTGATCACGGGATTTACGACGCTGCAAGCGGAGGCGGAACGGCAGTTGGCCGAATGGAAATCCGCCGCCGCGGCGATGCTGTTGCCGAGCGGGTATCAGGCGAACCTGGCCGTGGTGCAAACGCTCGCCGCCGCCGCCGAAGCGGTCGATCGGCCGGTGCGGTTCCTGGTCGACAAGCTGGCGCACGCCTCGATGGTTGACGCCGTTCTCAACGCGGCGAAGGGGCGAAGCTTCCGCGTCTTCCCGCACAACGGCCTGTCCAAGTTGCAACGCCTGCTGGCCGAAGCGCCGGCGGGTGAACTGCAGGTCGTGCTGACCGAATCGATCTTCTCCATGGACGGCGACGCCGCCGACCTCGCGGGCTTGGCGGAGTTGAAAAAACAGCACGATCTCGTCCTCGTGCTCGACGAAGCGCACGCGACCGGCGTTTACGGCGAGAACGGCGCGGGCCTCGCCGCCGAACTGGGGCTGAGCGACATCGTCGACATCAGCGTGGTCACGCTCAGTAAAGCCCTCGGCTTGGCCGGCGGGGCGATCTGCGCGTCGGCCGAGTTCATCAATGCCGTCGAAAACTTCGGCCGGGCGTTCATCTATTCGACGGCCATCCCGCCGGCGACGTCGCGGCTGTTGATCGAGGCGATCGCGATCTGTCGCGAGGAGCCGCAGCGGCGGCGGCGCGTGCGCGAGCTCGCTCGAACCGTCCGCCAATCGCTCGCCGCGGCGGGCCTGCAGATTCCGCCGGGCGATTCGCCGATCATCCCGATCGTCCTCGGCGACGCCGCCGCAGCGATCGCCGTCGCCGACGCGCTGCGCGAGCAGGGGTTGCTAGTGATGCCCGTCCGCCCGCCAACGGTGCCGCCCGGCAGCAGCCGGCTCCGCGTGACGCTGAGCAGCGAGCATTCAGCCGCCGACATCGAGCGGCTGACGACCGCGATCGGACAATCCGGTCCCTCTCCCTGTGGGAGAGGTTAGGTGAGGGCATCGGCCGGGGAAGATAGTGTCGGCGAGCGCGACGCCAAAGCTGTTCAGCATTTCGGGTGCCACGGTCATGTACTCATGGCCGTGCCGATGGAAGACACGGCCATGAGTACATGACCGTGGCACCCGGCTGTTAAGCATTCGGGTGCCAGCCGGTACCCGTAGCTGCGACGCCTGCGTCGCCTCTTCGTTTTGCCGCAAACGGGCGACGCAGGCGTCGCAGCTACGAAGCGAACCTTCGCAACCGCTCCACAAAGCACCCCAGCACCCGCTGCGCCTTCTCCCGGTCGAACAGCGCCGTGCGATACGTGCAGCAGATCGTCAGCCGATCCCCCAGCGTCGTCGGCGTGAACACGATCGGCATGAACGGCCCCGGCGGGCTGATGCGCCAATAATCGGCGATCACGTGCGGATGTAATTCACCCGCCCACGACGGCGTCAGGTTCACGCTCGATAGCCCGCCGGCCAGGGCGAAGCGTTTGCGGTAGAACTCGAGCAGTTTTTTCTTCCCCAACAGCTTGCCCATGGCGTAACCGAGCCCCATCCGCACCTGCGACGCCTCGGCCGCGTGCTGGTGGAGGTTGGCGCGGCGTTGCGCGATCGCGCGGGAAAGAATCGTGTCAAATAACGCTAGTTCGCCGGCAGCAAAGGGCGTGGTCATGAAGCCGAGGTACAGGCCGAAGACGCGCTCCGGCACGTTGGATTTGCCGCGTAGGTCGACGATCGTGCCCATCGACAAATCCCGGCGATTACCGACGGCGGCATTGGCGCCGTATAGCGAACAGGCTTCAGTCGCGGCGGCGAGGAAGACGTCGCCCACCGTGGCACCGCGGGATCGCGCGTTGCTGCGCAGGCCGTTGATGATTCCCAGCACCGTTGTCGAGAGCACCGCGCTGTCGCCACGAGTGAACGATCCACTGGTGACGCGGCGCATCCGCTTCATGCGCGACATGATGCCGAACTGTCGGGCAAGTTCGGCCGTCAGCGACCAGCCGGCGGTGTGGCCGCCGAAGGTGCGCCACATACCGGCCGTCGGCAGCGACATTGGCCACGGTCGGGCCTGGCCGACCAGCCGCAGGATCCACTGGCGGATGAGCGAACGGATCGACACGCTGTCGGCCGTCCAGTGCTGGTAGACGACGCCGATAATCTGGCGGCCGTTTTCAACGCAGACGAACGGGCGGAAAGGGAAGGAGCAGTGCCCGTCGAACGGACGATTCATCTGGCCGCTGACGTGCTCCGCGAGCGATGTGCCAGTGAAAACAACGGCCGCCGGCGGGCTCGGCTCGATCCAGTAGCGCGATCCATCGCACACGAAATGGCCGAGCCGCAGATCGGCGATCGCGGCGTTGAAGGCGCGCGTGATCGCCTCGGGTTCAAATCGCTGCGCCAGCGCCGCCGCCTGGGCCGCGTTGTACGGGTGGTAGGTGTCCCAGAGGCGCTGGGTTTTCTGGAAGATATTCAGCCGCGCGATCAAGCCGGCGCATGATACCGGCCGCGGGGAATGAAGCGACCGACTTGCCGCATGTAGGTGCCGTACTGGTCCGGATGCACCTTCAGCATGTGCCGCTCTTCGCGGCGGGCTTCCCACTGCAGCAAGATGATCTGGATCGCCGCCACCACCGCCATCGCCGGCACGGGGACGGCCACGAACGACGCCAGCGCCAGCACGCACTGCAGCGCGTAAATCGGATGGCGGACGATCTCGTACGGGCCGTTGACGATCAGGGTGTTCTTTTCCGACGGATCGATGCCCATGCGCCAGTCTTTGCCCATCTTGCGCCAGCAGATCATCGTCAGGTAGAGCACGACGAACGCGGTCGCGACGGCCACCCATTCCAGCGGCTGCAGTTGCCAGAACGGCGTGATGGCCTTGGGTGCCTTTTTGAACGTGTGGAGCACCACCTCGCTATTCGCGGTTTCCGTGAGATAGAAGCCGGTGGTCTGCACCCGATGCAGCGAGCAGACGATCGGCACGATCACCCACGCCGCCACGTTGGGGTACCAGATGATCCGCAAAACCCGCCCGAGCAGTTCCGGCGGCAGGAAATTCGCGGCCCGGCCGGTCTGCTTCTTGGTCTTGAGCACCAGCTTGATGACCCGGGCCCAATAGAACAGCACAATCAGGCCGATGCACAGGGCGGGCCAGTTCGTAATCGCCATCGCGCTAATCTACACGGCGGAGCGTTACGAGCGAAGCAGGCCCGCAAACTTGTCGTGCAGGTCGTTTAGCCGCTGCTGCAGCTCGGCGTGGTTGCCGCTGAACGCGTGGCCATTCGTGCAGACGTCGGTTAGCAGGGTGACCAGGCTCTGCCAGTCGCGGAGGTCGACGTACTCGGCCGCCAGTTTCTTCGTGTCGGCGTTCATGTTGTGGTAGTTGCCCAGCGGAATGCAGACGGCGGCGGCGGTGTAGCCGAAGGCGTCGAAGACGGTGGCCTCGCACGTGCCGCCGGGCATCAGGGCACGCTGGAACTTGAACGCCTTGTCGGCCTTGGCCAGCGCCTCGGCCCGCGTGCCGAGGAAGCGGGTGAAGGCGCTGTTGAAGATGCTGGTGCGGTCGCCGGTGCGGAGGATCATCCCGTCCGCCTGCTTCGCGTACGGCTGCTCGGCCGAGCACTCGATGGAGATGATGCGGTCGGTCTTCTTCAGCAGCTGCTTGTTCTTCACGCTGGCGATCGCCCCGATGAAGCCCGATTCCTCCGCCCGGGTCAGCAGCAGGGCGATCGGGGCTTTGAGCCGCTTGCGGCTGAGGCCTTCCATCACCGCCAAGCCCGCGGCCGCGCCGGCGAGGTCGTCGCACACGCGGCCGTGAAATTTTTTGCCTGCAACGCGTGGTTCGCCCAAGTCCCACATCCCCACGCTGCCCGGCGCGATCGTTCGGCGGACGCGCAGGACCGCCGTATCCGCCCGCCCGTTGTCGGCCGTGGTGAAGGATTCGACAGTTGCGGTCGTTGCGCCCTGATCGTCAAAGAATCGCACCTTCGCGCCGGGGAAGTACTCCGGGCGGACGTAGCCGTAGAAACTTGCTTTGAGGGTGCGCGAGTTGATCATCTGGCGCGCAACAAACCCGGGATGGTCCAGGTGCGCCACCATCACCGTGCGCGGCAGGTTCTTCGTCCCGGCCCGCTCGATCAGCAGGTTGCCGGCGCGATCGGTTCGCAGGGTCAGGCCGGAGCGTTTCCGAACCCGGCCGATCACGAATTTCACCACCGCCGATTCGGCGAACGGGGCGGTCGGCACGGCACAGAGCGATTGCAGCAGTTTCAGGTCGTCCACGGCGGGGATGATACCTGTTGGAGACTTTGCTGCGCATTTGGAGGGCGTCACGCCGTGACGCTTCCAGGCGGACAAAGAAAGAAGCGTCACGGAGTGACGCCCTCCAGAAAGGCGCCGGCCGCCCGCTAGCACCCCGGCGCGGCCGCGTTACCATTTGCCGCCCGTGACCGCTGCCGACGACGTCTTATCCGATGAACTGCCGCTCGACCTCTCCGGCGAGCCGCTGCGCACCGCGATGCGCCGCATCACCGGCGCGTGGATGTTCGGCAGCATCTGGCAGAACGCGCTCAGCGGCGCGCCGCTCACGCTATTCGCCACGCACCTGGGCGCGACGAACTTCGAATTCGGCGTGTTGGCCGCAATCCCGTTCCTGGCCGCGCTGCTGGCGCTGCCGGCCAGCGTCTTGATCGACCGCAGCGGGCGGCGGGATCGCCTGTTTTTCTTCGGCCTGTATCCGAACCGCCTGCTCTGGATCGCCGCGGCCGTCCTGCCGATCCTCGTCATCCAGCGCTTCGGCAGCAGCTGGAAACCGGTCGCCGTGTTCGTCTTCCTGTCGCTGGTCTTCCTCATCAACTGCGGCCAGGGCCTCGGCGGGCCGGCGTGGACGCATTGGATGAGCGACATCGTGCCCCCGCGCATCCGCGGCCGATATTTCGCGAAGCGCCGCCAGCTGGCGATTTACACCGGCATCCCCGCGTCGCTGTTGGCCGGGTGGGTGCTCGATCGATATGCCGACTCGCCGCCGATGACGGTGCTGATGCTGTGCGGCGGGATCTTCTGTGTGGCCGCGATCTTCGGCACGGTCGATATCGCGACGTTCCACTTCATCCCGCACACCCGCCGGCGCACGCCGCGGACGAGCCTGCTCGGCAGCTTATTGCACCCGCTGACGAACGGGCGATTCGTGCTGTTCTGCGTCGGCAGCGCCGTCCTTTGGTTCGCCGTCGCCGGGCAGGGGCAGTTCGTGAACAAGTTCCTGATCGAACGGCTGCAGATCCACAGCACGGCCGTTCAACTGATCACGCTCGTCGGGCCGATGATCGCGCAGCTGATCATGCTGCCGGTGTGGGGCCTGGCGATCGACCGTTTCGGCAAGAAGCCGGCGATGGTGATTTCGATCCTCGGCCTGGTGCCGGTGGGGCTCGGCTGGGTGCTGTTGCACCGGGGCGACATCTGGCTGGGGTACGTGCTGACGGTCGCGGGGGCGGCCTTCTGGACCGGGGTCGAGGTCGCGAATTTCAACCTCACCATCGAACTCAGCGGCACCGATAAAACCGGCCAGGGCGGCGGCAGTGCGTACGTGGCGATCAACACGGTAATCCTGAACGTGGCCGGCTGCCTGGGCGGTTTGTTCTACGGCACGGTGGCCGAGCGGTGGCAGGATCTGCACTGGAATTCCAGCATCAACGCCGTTGGCAACATCACGTATTACGAGGCGTTATTCCTGATCAGCGGCGTGCTGCGGCTGGTGGCCGTCCTGCCGGTGCTGGTCATGCGCGAGCCCGAAGCGCAGCCGACGATTGTGGCGCTGCGTTTCATCGCCGGCAACCTCTACAGCAACGCCGTCGGAGCGGCCCTTTTGCCGGTGAGGTTGTTTCGGGCGAGGGATGTGCAACAATAACCCGTTTAACTTTTAGGGAGCCAGATGAGCGACAAAGTGCGTTGGGGTGTGATCGGGACCGGTTCGATCGCGAAGTGTTTCGCGGAAAACATCAAGCACAGCCGCACGGGCGTGCTGGCCGCCGTCGGCAGCCGCAGCAGCGAATCGGCCAGCAAGTTCGCCGGCGAATACGGCGCCGAGCGGGCCCACGGCAGCTACGAAAACCTGCTGGCCGACCCGAAGGTGGATGCGATCTACGTCTCCACGCCGCACCCGTACCACGCCGAATGGTCGATCAAGGCCATCCGCGCCGGCAAGCACGTCCTGTGCGAGAAGCCGTTCGCTTTGAACGCCGCCCAGACGATGGCCGTCCTTGAGGCAGCCGAGCTGGCGGGCGTCACTGTGATGGAAGCGTTCATGTGGCGCTGCCACCCCCAGACGGCCAAGCTCGTCGAGCTCTTAAAGCAGAAGGTCATCGGCGACGTCGGCGTGATCACCGCCAGCTTCGGCTTCCGCAGCGGCTTCAACGAGAACGGCCGGCTGTGGGCCAACCACCTGGCCGGCGGCGGGATCATGGACGTCGGCTGCTACGCCGTCAGCGCTGCGCGATTGCTCGCCGGCGCCGCATCGGGCGAAAACTTCGCTGATCCGACTAATGTCACCGGCACCGCCAACCTCGCGCCGACCGGCGTCGACGCCTGGGCCGTCGGCACGCTGAAGTTCGCCAACGGCATTCTCGCCCAGATCGCTACCGGCGTCGGGATGAACCTGGAAAACGTGATCCGCATCCAGGGCACCGAAGGCAGCATCTACGTGCCCAACCCGTGGGTGGCCGACCGCAAGAACCCGCCGCAGGGCCGCATCGTCGTCAACAAGAACGGCGGGGCGGAAGAAATCATCGTGCCGAGCGACAAGACGGCGTTCACACTCGAGATCGACGTCATCGGCGACGCGATCCTGGCGAAGAAGCCGCAGGTCGAACCCCCCGCGATGACCTGGCCCGACATCCTCGGCCAGGCCCGCACGGTCGAGCAGTGGCGCAAGGCGTGCGGCGTGACTTACGACATCGAGATCCTCAAGGCCTACCCGCAGACGACGATTTCGGGCGAGAAGCTTTCGGTCAAGCCGAACGCGATGAAGTACCTCGAGATCAAGGGCCTGAACAAGAAGATCAGCCGCCTGATCCTCGGTTACGACAACCAGCAGAACCTCTCGCAGACGGCCATCATGAACGATGACTTCTTCGAGAAGGGGGGCAACGCCTTCGACACCGCCTGGCTCTACGGCGGCGGTCTGCAGGAACAACTGCTCGGCCAGTGGATGAAGCTCCGCGGCGTGCGCGACGAGTGCACGGTGATCGTCAAAGGCTGTCACACACCGATGAACGACCCGATCGCGCTCGTCTGGCAGCTCAACCAGAGCCTCGATCGTTTGCAGATTGATTGTGCCGACATCTACATGATGCACCGCGACAACGAGAACATCCCCGTGGCAGAGTTCGTCGACGTGCTGAACGAGCAGGTGCAGAAGGGCAAGATTAAGATCTTCGGCGGCAGCAACTGGAAGCTCGACCGCGTGCAGCAGGCCAACGAATACGCCGCCAGCAAAGGCCTGCAGGGCTTCAGTGTGGTGAGCAACAACTTCAGCCTGGCCCGGATGGTGAACCCTGTCTGGGGCGGCTGCGTGGCGGCCAGCGACCCGGATTCGCGCAAGTGGTTCAAAGAGACGCAGACGACCCTGCTCAGCTGGAGCAGCCAGGCCCGCGGTTTCTTCCTCCCCGGTCGCGCAGCGCCAGATAAGCGGGAGGACAAGGAACTGGTCAACAGCTGGTACAGCGAAGACAACTTCAAGCGCCTCGAACGCGCCAAAGAGCTGGCCCAGAAGTACGGCGTCAGCCCGATCAACATCGCGCTGGCGTATGTGCTGCGCCAGCCGTTCCCGACGATCGCCCTGATCGGCCCGCGGCAGTTGAGCGAGACGCGGACCAGCCTGCCGGGCTTGAACGTCGAGCTGACGCCGGAAGAAGTGGAGTGGCTGAACCTGAACGAGTAGGGCGTCAGCACACGTCGTCGGCAAAATCTGGTCCCTCTCCCTCGGGGAGAGGTTAGGTGAGGGGATTGAGCGTCGGTGAACGCTATCGGCGAGGTCTGGTTCCCTCTCCCCTTGAGGGAGAGGGTTAGGGAGAGGGGTCCGGGGCGCACTTTTGCGCGTTGACGCGCCATAGCCCGCCCCGGACTCCTCCCCCCACCCCCTCCCTCAAGGGGAGGGGGAGACGATTGGCCGTCGCGCGTCTTGTCTCGCTCAAAGTGTCTTATGCTCATCAAAGCGTCAGAACTTCAATGGATGGGCCGCGCCGTCCGCGAGCCGAACGGCAGCGTCCGCCTCGGCTTCCCCGGCATCGCGGCGACCATCGCCTTCACCGGCACGTCCCTCGCCTGGCAGATGTGGGCGTCGAACGACGAGAACTACTTCGACGTCTCCGTCGACGGCGAGCCATTCCGCAAGGTGAAAGCCGCCGCCGGTGATCAGCGGTTGGTGCTGGCCGAAGGTTTGCCCGACGACGAGCACGTCGCGCGAATCGTTCGCCGGACCGAATCGTGGGAAGGCGTCTCGCGCATCGACGGCGTGCTGCTCGAACGCGGCGCAGCGCTGCGCGACCCGCCGCCGCTGCCGCAGCGCCGGCTGATGTTCATCGGCGATTCGATCACCGCCGGCGCTTGCGTCGAACGCTTGCCGCCGGAGTTCGACCCCACCCACGGCGCCCACAACGCCAACCGCAGCTACGGCATGGAACTGGGTCGCCGGCTGGATGCTCAGGCTCACCTGATCGCCTACGGCGGCAGGGGACTCGTGCGGGATTATCAAGGCTGGCTCGCCGACCAGACGCCGACCGGGCCGATGATCTTTGAGCGATCGATGCCGGACGAGGCGGATTCACGCTGGGATCACTCGGCCTACGACCCGCACGGCATCGTCATCGCTTTCGGCACGAACGACTTCGCCGTCGGCATCCCCGACGAGCAGCAGTGGACGCGGGCGTATTCGGCGTTCATCTCCCGCATCCGCGAAGTGCACGCGGGTGCGTGGATCGTGCTCGCTGGCAGCCCGATGTTTTCCCCGCGCATCCTCAACGGCGATTTCGCCCGCCGCGCGGCGATGGAGCATTACCTGGACGAAGTCGTCACCCTGCGGCAGGAGGCCGGCGATTACCGCGTCGAAAAATTGATGCACCGCCATCAGCCCGGCACGCTGAAAGATTCTCACCCGATCTGGCCGCAGCATTTGTTGATGGCGGATGACCTGGAGCCGGTGCTGCGAGCGCGGCTTCTGGTTCCCTCTCCCGGTACTCCGGGAGAGGGTTAGGGTGAGGGCCGAGAGTCAGGGGACATGAATCCCGAAATATGGGTGCCACGGTCACGTACTCGTGGCCGTGCCGCTGGAAGACACGGCCATGAGTACATGACCGTGGCACCCGAATGCTTCAACAGCTTCAGGGTTGCTCTTGCCGACGAATTCTTCTGCGGCCGATGCCCTCACCTAACCTCTCCCACAGGGAGAGGGACCAGAGGGTCATTCCTCGCCAGCGAGCTGTTTCTCGATCAGCGCCTTCAACAGGCTGCGGTGACACCGGCTCTCCCGCACGCATTGTGACGAGCAGAGCAGGGTGATCGATTCACCGGCGCGCACCCGATCGGCCAACTCGTGAACGGCCGGGTTGCCGCGCATTTCGCGGAGATACGCCGCCTTGTACGTGTCCCACATTACCGGGTCGCCATTCTTGCCGTAGGCGGCCGCGTGGAGATTCTTGCTCGGCCCCAGGTCGGCCAGCCACTCATCCCACGTTTCCTGGTCTTTCGGCAAACCCCGAGGCCGATACCGGCAGACGAGGATGCGCGTGCCGTCGTCCGGCTCGGCCGGTTCGTCCCACTGCTTCGTTTTGACGGTACCGAGCGACATTTCACTTCTCATACGGAGAAAGAAGCCACAGAGATCACAGAGGACACAGAGAAGTTCCTCAAAAATCTCTCTGTGTCCTCTGCGATCTCTGTGGCTGAATCAAATCGCCTGTGCGGTGATGAACTCGATCTTCGGCACCGCCGGCACGATGCCGGCCTTGGCGCCTTCGTCGAGCAGCCGCGTGATCGCCGCCCGGCCACGCTCGCCGTAGTCGAGGGTCCAGTGGTTGACGTACATGCCGACGAATTTGTCGGCCAATTGGTTATCCAAGTCGCGGCCGAATTGCAGGGCGTATTTCACGGCCTCGTCGCGGTGATCAAGGCTGTATTGGATGCTCTTGCGGATCAGGTTCGTCACGTCCTGGCAGACTTTGGCGCCCAAATCCTTGCGGATGACGTTCCCGCCCAGCGGCAGGGGCAGGCCGGTCTTTTCCTGCCACCAGATGCCGGTGTCGACGATCAGGTGCAGGCCGAGCGTTTGGTAGGTCAGCTGGCCCTCGTGAATGAGCAGGCCGGCGTCCACCTCGCCATTCGCGACGGCCTTTGGGATTTCGTCGAACATGGTCGTCTTGTACTGAAACGCTTCGCCGGCGTTACCGAGGATCAGCTGCAGGGCGAGGAACGCCGTTGTCATCGTGCCGGGAATGGCGATCGTCTTGCCGCGCAGGTCGTCGATGCTCATCGGCTTTTTCGCCACGACCATCGGGCCGTAGCCGTCGCCCATGCTGCTGCCGCAGCTCATCATGGCGTACTTGTCGGCCACGTACGGGTAGGCGTGGATGCTGATCGCCGTCGTCGCCAGCTCGCCGTTGAGAGCCCGGCGGTTGAGGGTTTCGATGTCCTGGAGGGTGTGGGTGAAATCGTACCCGCCGAGGTCGAACTTGTAGTTGGCCATCCCGTAGAACATGAAGGCGTCGTCGGGGTCGGGGGAGTGGCCGAGAGTGAGGTGCAGGGGGGCGGCGGTGGTCATAGGGTGAGGGTATCGCGTGCCCCGTGCAGCGGCTAGCCGCTTCAACGGTTCTGAAAGCACTTCCTGTCCCTCTCTCTGGGGAGAGGTTAGGTGAGGGGATGGAGCGTCTAACGACGATGAATTCCTGAGTATTCTGACGCCGCGGCGTGAGCCGCGGATCCGCGACTTACGTCGCGGCGTCCTTTTGCGAACAGACCTCCTCCCACGCTCTCAGCCCTCACTCAGCGTTGCTCATCGGCAGAAGGGCAAGAATCTGTATTCAATAGTCTTGAGAAAACGCGCCCGCCAACTGCATTGCGCGCAGCGCGGCGGTTCCTATGGAAGCGCGTCGATCGGCGAAGTGCGAATCTGGGGGACCCTGATCCCACGCACCGAAAATGAAAAAACAAACCCAATTCCGCCCCAACCTCGCGGCCGGCCAGCAGTTCGGCCGGCGCACCTAATCAAATTCTCCTTTAACGGCCGATTCGTTCGATGGTAAAACCCAGTGAGGCAATAAGCCGCCTCGCGGAGCGTTCAAATAGCGATGGCCAGCCTTCACCCCATGCTCCAGCCGTTCACGCCGACTTCGGCCGACCCGTGGGACCGCGTCAAGGCCGCCCATTTGCTCAACCGGGCCGCGTGGGGCGGATCGCCCACGGAGATCGATCACGTCCTGGAAGCCGGCCCGCACGAGGCCGTCGACGGGCTGCTCGATTTCCCCGACGCACCCACCGACGTCATCAGCAAGGACGGCGGGCCGGACCTCTCGCAGATCGAAGGTTACCCCCGCTCCTTCGCCGACCGCCAGAAGCTGTTCGTCGGCAAAAGCCCCGAAGAACGCCAGCTCATCAACCAGCGCCTCAACCAGGCCAACCAGCAGGCACTGCGCACGGTGGCCACTTGGTGGGTCCGCCGGATGGCGACCGGGCCGTACCCGCTGCACGAGAAACTCACCTTCTTCTGGCACGGCCACTTCACCACCAGCGCCCGCGACGAGCGCAGCGCCTGGCTGATGTGGGCCCAGAACGAACTGCTCCGCCAGCACGCGGCCGGCAACTTCGGCAAGTTCGTCCACGCCATCAGCCATGACCCGGCCATGCTCGATTACCTCAATAATCAGCAGAACCGCAAAGCCCATCCGAACGAAAACTACGCCCGCGAGCTGATGGAGCTGTTCACCCTCGGCATCGGCAACTACACCGAGACCGACGTGAAGGAAGGCGCCCGCGCCTTCACCGGCTGGGCCCACGACGGCGAAGGCTTCATCTTCCGCAAGTTCGACCACGACACCGGCGAGAAGAATTTCCTCGGCCATCGCGGCAACTTCGACGGCGACGACGTCATCAACATCATCCTGCAGCAACGCGTTTGCGCCACGTACATCGCCAGCAGGCTGTGGCGCTACTTTGTCAACGAAAACCCCGACCCGGCCATCTGCCAGAGCCTCGGCGACGTGCTGCGCGAGAACGATTACGAGCTGCGACCCGTGCTGCGGACGATGTTCACCAGCAAATCCTTCTACGCGCAGGACAACATCGGCGGGATCATCAAATCGCCGGTGCAGCTGATCGTCGGCACGGTGCGGGCGCTGGACGTCGAGGTGCCCAATTACAACCGCATGTACGGCGCGCTCGAACAGATGGGCCAGGTGCCGCTGCAGCCGCCGAACGTCAAAGGGTGGCCGGGCGGGCGGCTGTGGATCAACACCAGCACGCTGTTCGTCCGCCAGAACACCGCCGTCTGGCTGGCCGGCGGTGACGCGGTGACCAGCGGCAAGTTCCGCCTCGATCGCGTCAACGAACGGGCCCGGCCGAATTCGCCCAACGTCAGCACCATCGGCGACGCCGAACAGATCGCCGATCACTGGATCAACCGCCTGATCCAACGGCCGATCGATCCGACCCGCCGTGACGTGCTGGTCCAATCACTCGGCGACAAGCCGAACGACGCGGCGATCGCGAACATGGTGAAATTGATCCTGTCGATGCCGGAGTATCAGTTGTGCTAGAAACGCCGGCCATCACATCCCACGATGATGCGAGCGCATCTAAGCCCGAGTTTGAACGCCTCGGACATTTTTACAGCAGCAACACGCGCCCGCTGTGGTCTGCCGAGGGCGACATCGATCGTTTGGGACCCGCGCCGATCTCAAAGGTGAACAGCATCTTCGCCGGCATCGCGTGCGCTGTATTCGCATGGTTCATCATTGATTACATTGATCCCGGACGTCGTTCCTTCGCCTGGCTGATGAGCTTCGTCTTCGGTGGGGTGACTGCCGCATTGCCGATCATGGCAGGCCGTGCGAATGCACGGAAAGGATCTTGGTTGGAGTGGGACTCGTCGACAACGACACTTCGCCTACCGCGGCAAGATCTCGAGCTTGCCGCCACGGATGTTAGCCGGATTCAATTGGTCTTCTTTCAGGATTGGCAAAGCGCCAATCACGCCAGAGGCGCCTTCAGTTCGGAGTTGCAGTTAGTAGACCGACACGGCCGTACGCGACTCATCTGCACCGCCATCGGCGGTCGTCAACTTCGACCAACAGCCGTCGAACTCGGCAGGATTCTGGAAGCCGACGTCATCGAAGCGACCGAAACCATCAAGGATAGCTTTCGTGTTGAGACGATCGGGCACGATCAAGAGAGCAAGCAAAACGCGGAGTTGTCATCATGATCAAAGGTTCTTCCCACACCCGCCGAGTCTTCCTCCAGCGTGGCCTTGCCCTTGTGAGCGCGGCCGTCACCGTGCCGCTGTTTATCGACAACACGGTCTGGGCGATGACCGATCCGCTCGATCACAAGCGTACCCAGCAGGACAGCGGCACCGACGGGAAGATCCTGGTCGTCATCCAGATGTCCGGCGGCAACGACGGCCTGAGCATGGTCTGCCCCTACGCCGACGACGCCTACCACCGCGCCCGGCCCACGCTCGGGAAGAAGGCCGACAACGTCCTGAAGCTCAACAATTACATCGGCCTGAACAAGAACCTCGGGCCGATCAAGGCACTGTACGACGACGGCATGGCCACGCTCATCCAGGGCGTCGGCTATCCGAACCCGAACCGTTCGCACTTCCGCTCGATGGACATCTGGCACACGGCCGAGCCGGAGAAGGAAACGTCGACCAGCGGCTGGCTCGGCCGGTACTTCGACAACACCTGCGGCGGCACCGACCCGCACAACACCGGCAGCGCCGCAATCGGCGGGGTGGCCGGCATCGCGATCGGCGGGCAGGCGCCGCTGGCGATGAAGGGCGAAAAGACAATGCCCCTCTCGTTCGATCGGCCCGAGAACTACCGCTACAACGGCAACGACAAGGACGATTACAAAAAGCTCAACAGCGAAATGGGGATGAACGTCAGCGCCGACCAGTCGCCCACAAAGCCGTCGGCGCCGCCGACGGTCGCCAAGAAGCAACCCGCGATCATCACCCCCGGAAGCCAGCTCGAATTCCTGACGCGCACCTCGATGGACGCACAGGTGAGCAGCGACAAAATCCTCGACATCGTCGGCAACTATCACACCACCGCCAACTACCCCGGCAACGAGTTCGGCCGAGGCCTGAAGACGACGGCGGCGATGATCCGCGGCGGTCTGCCGACGCGGGTCTACTACGTCTCCATGGGCGGCTTCGACACCCACGCCGGACAGGAAGGGCGGCACGATCGGCTGATGACCGAATTCGCCCAGGGCGTCAGCGCGTTCATGCAGGACCTGAAGGACCAGAAGAATGACGACCGCGTGTGCGTGATGTGCTTCAGCGAATTCGGCCGACGCGTGGAGCAGAACGCCAGCGGCGGCACCGATCACGGCGCGGCGGCCCCGATGTTCGTCTTCGGCCGCGGCATCTCGAAGCACCCGGGCATCGTCGGCGAGCACCCGTCGCTCACCAAGCTCGACGGCGGCGACTTGATCCACACGATCGATTTCCGCAGCGTCTACGCCAGCATCCTGCAGGACTGGCTCGGCACCGCGAGCAAGCCGATCCTGGGCCAGCAGTTCAAAACGATGCCGATTTTCAGGGCCTGAATGACGCTCGCGGGTATACCCTGCATGGACGGTTTCGCGCCGTGCCGATAGTCTCTCGGCTTTTCCGGCTCGATTTTCATGGCCGAAACCGACACGAAAGCCGACAACATCCATTGGCAAGGCCGCGACTCGGCGAACCTCGACCAATTCCAGCGCTGGAACAACCCGCACGCATTGCTGACCGCCGCCGTGGAATCGGCGAACGATGCGATCATCATCACCGAGGCGCTGCTCGATTCGCCTGGCCCACGCATCGAGTACGTGAACCCCGCTTTTACGCGGATGACCGGGTATTCGGCCGACGATGTCCGGGGGAAGACGCCGCGGATTCTGCAGGGGCCCAAGACCAATAGCGACCTGCTCGATCGCCTACGTCGCGACCTGGTGCAGTCGAAAACCTTCCACGGCGAAACCGTCAACTACCGCAAGGACGGCAGCGAATATTTCGTCGAATGGCGCATCACGCCGCTAACGGATGACGCTGGCGACGTGATCAAGTGGGTCGCCATCCAGCGCGACGTGACGCCGCGCGTGTTGGCCGAGCAGGAGCGCGAACGCTTGCTGCAATCGGAGCAGAAGGCACGATCTGACGCCGAGCGCGAAAGCCAGATGAAGGACCAGTTCCTGGCGACGCTCAGCCACGAGCTGCGCACGCCGCTGAACGCGATCGTCGGCTGGTCGCAGGTGCTCAACAGCGGCATCCCTTCGCAGGAAGACCTGCAGGAAGGGTTGCTGGTCATCGAGCGCAATGCCCGGGCGCAGACGCAATTGATCGAAGATTTGCTGGACATGAGCCGCATTATCACCGGCAAGCTGCGGCTGGATGTGCAGCGCGTCGAGTTGCCGGCCGTGATCGCGGCGGCGGTATCGGCGGTGCAGCACGCGGCTGACGCGCGCGGCATCCGTCTGCAGCAGGTGATCGATCCGCTTGCCGGCCCGGTCACGGGCGATCCGGCCCGGCTGCAGCAGGTCGTGTGGAACCTGCTCAGCAATGCTGTCAAATTCACGCCGCCCGGCGGGCGCGTGCAGGTGGTCGTTGAACGCGTGAACTCGCACGTCGAAATTTCGATCAGCGACACCGGCATGGGCATCAAGCCCGATTTCCTGCCGTACGTGTTCGACCGCTTCCGCCAGGCCGATTCCACGACCACGCGCAGCCACGGCGGGCTCGGCATCGGCCTGGCGATTGTGAAGCACCTCGTCGAACTGCACGGCGGGCAGGTGCGGGCGAAAAGCCCGGGCGAAAACCAGGGCGCGACGTTCATCGTCGCACTGCCGGTATCGCTCGTGCACCACGAGGAGCCGGCGGTGAATCCGCCGCGCAAGGCGGCGTCGGATTCCGGCGACATGGAATGTCCGCCACAGCTCGAGGGCGTGCGCGTGCTCGTCGTCGATGACGAACCGGATACGCGTACCCTGATGCGAAAGGTGCTCGCCGGCTGCGGTGCCGATGTGACGACGGCCGGCTCGGTGGATGAGGCACTGAAGGCGTTCAAGGAACGCGTGCCCGACGTGCTCGTCAGCGACATCGGCATGCCCGGCCGCGATGGATACGAGTTGATCGGCGAGGTGCGGAAAATGTCGCTCCGCGACGGTGGCGGCGTGCCGGCGGTGGCGATCACGGCCTTCGCCCGATCGGAAGACCGGCGCCGGTCGCTGATGGCCGGATTCGACATGCATGCCAGCAAGCCGGTCGAGCCGAGCGAACTGCTGGCGGTCATCTGCCGGCTGGCGACGCGGCGAACCCGGTAGCGATTTTTCGGCCCCCGCTGTTTGCCTCCGGGCCGAAATGACGAAAAATAGGCCTATGAACCGTTTCGGCAGCGCCCTGTTCCTGATCCTGCTCGCCTTGGTTGGCGGGCTATTCTTCTGGCTGACCGATCCGACCCTCGGTATCGCAAGTCGGCTGATGGATTCGGGCATCAACCGCATCGACGCGGCCAACCAGTGCTTCATCGGCACCGTCATCGGGCTGGCGGGTAGCGGACTGGCGCTGCTGATCGGGCTGTGGAGCATCCTCCGCCGCGCCGCCTGAGGCGTCGGCGCTCGGTGGAAGGGTTTCTCATCGAAATTTTGTCCGCCGCCGTGCGAAATTGCGTTCTACCATGGGGTAACGGAGATAAGACCTCATGCAAATGCGACACCTGATCGGAACCTTCGGCATCGCGGCCACGCTGCTTTTGGGGGGCTGCCAGACGGATGACAGTCATCCGGGCTCGGATTCCGCCGGCTCAGCCGCCGCCTCGCCGCGCCCCGGCGAGGGCGTCGGCGACGCCGGCCCGGTTGGCCAGCGCGGCACCGGCATGCAGACCAGCCCCGACACCAGCGCCACCGTCCCGCCGAGCAACCCGAACGCGCCGCAGGCCGCTCCGATCGGCAGCCGCGACAACACGCCGTCGACCCGGCGGTAGCCGGGCCGAGCATTTCAGGGCAGCGGATTCCAACCGAAGGAGACGTATGCGCTACTTCAAATTGATTCTCCCAGCCATCGTCCTCAGCGTGCTGGGCGTCGGTGCGATGGGTTGCCATCACGATCATCACGATGATGATCACAATTACGATCACCGATTGCATCACGATCGCGATTGGGACCATGATCATGATCACGACTGGGATCACGACCATGACCGCGACCACCATGACCGCGACCACCATGATCGCGACGACGATTGACCGTCGTCCGATAAAACCTGACGGCGTGGCGAAAACGAACCGCTGACGTCGGGCGACTGGCCGGAGGGGCACGCGTATTGCACAACTTATCCACGCCCGTTCGGTTCACGCCGGCGCGGCGCCAGGAGAGAGGTGCTGACATGAGTTCCCCGGTTTATTACGGGATGTCGTCGGCATGGGCAGGGTCGTATCGCCCGTACGGCTACGTGCCATATCAGTTCACGCCAGCCGAACCAGTGCTGGACGGCACGCCGCTGCTGACCCTTCCGCCGTCCGTACCGCTTGAGCCGCTGCTGAAGAGCACGGAGGTGACGTGCATGTTCGGCAATTCGTCCGGCAGCGGCGGCGGTGGGCTGGACGTGTACGCGAAGTAATCAGTCTCTGGTAGGGCACGCTATTGCGTGCCGCCGGTCGGAAAGACGACTATTTCGCCAACTGTGCCAGCAAATGCCGCAGTTCCGGCAGGATCAGCCGCTGCATCGCCAATTCCACCGCCGCCGTAGAGCCCGGCAGGGCGAACAGCAGTTTCGCGCCCGCCACACCGCCGACGGCCCGGCTGAGCATGGCGGCCGAGCCGACCTGCTCGAACGACAGCATGCGGAACAGTTCGCCGAATCCCGGCAGGGGCGTGTCGAGCAACTTTTCCGCGACATCGATCGCCTGGTCGCGGCGCGAGATGCCCGTCCCGCCGGTGCTGATCACGCAATCGATCTGCGGATCCCGCAAGAGCGTCTGCAGGAGCTGGCGGAACGGTTCGGCGTCGTCGCGGATCAATTCCTGTCGTACGACGGTGCAGCCGTTCTCGCGAAGCAACGAGGCGATCGCGGCGCCGCTGCGGTCGGTCGCCGGCGTCCGTGTGTCGCTGAGGGTGACGATGGCGCAGCGCGGCTGAATCGCAGCCGCCGCCTGCTTGTGCTCGGCCGAGCTCATGGCGTCGCCCGAACTCATCGCGCCTCGGCGTTGCCGCTGGGGTCGATCACGATCGTGTTTTGCCCCGGGTGCAGCACCAGGTCGCGCCGGTTCATCGAATCGGGGCCAACGCCGAGCATTTGCTTCATGTTCTGCTCGCCGCGGTAGACGCGGAGCATCGCGTGCGTGCCGTTATCGAATTTGCCGCTGCGTTCCTGATCGACCTTGGTCTTCGGCTGCACCACGATGCCGTTCACCGTCAGGTCGGCCGGGGCTTTGCGCATCATGGCGACGTCTTCCGGGGGCATCCAACCCTGTTCCATCGGCGGGCCGTCCTTGGTCAGCACCACCGTCATTGGCGTGGCGCTTTGGTTGATGACCGAGACCTGGTACGTCTGCGCCGTCGGGCCGCAGGCGGTCAGAACGCACATGGAAAGCAGGGCGAGAGGTAGAACGCGCATGACGGCAGTGTACCGCTGGCGGGCGGGCCGTGCGAAATCAGCCGGCGGCGAATTCGAAGGCGAACGTCTTCTGTTCGGCGGCGGCATAGATCGAGCGGAATTCGCCGACGCTGCCGAAGCTGCGGGCCGACACAGCGCGATAGGGGATTTGCACGATGATCTTCTTCGGCGCGAAGGGCCAGGGGGAAACCGTCAGTCGATCACTCTCCGGCCGATCGACGATGAGGTGAATCTCCGCCTTCCCCGGCCGTTCGTGCAGCGGGCCGATCTTCGGTCGCGGCGGACGGGTGCAACAGGCGCATAGACTCAGCCCGTCGAGCGCCTGCAGCAGGCGGAAATCGAACCGCAGTTCATCCTCCGCCGGCGTCGTCCAGCCGTCAGCCAACCCCAGCCGCTGCGGCCGATCGGTCGCCAGGCCGAGCTGGCGGCGCAGCGATTCGATGCGTTCGATCATCGTGTGCTGAAACTTATTCGTCTCGAACTGCCGCCGCAGCTGTTCCGGCCCGAACTCCCCCTGCGGCTGAGCGGACACGGTCATTGCCGACAGATGGAACTGGTGCAGCGTCACCAGCAGGCCGACGTAGGGGTCGATCGCCATTGCGCGGTTCGACGATTCCAGCCAGACATGATGGCTGATGGCCCGGGGCGATTCGAACACGTCCAGCGGCTGCCCGGCCTCGTTGAGCGTCGGCTGATGATCGTGATCGGGCCAGCCGTCGTCGTGGTGGGCGATGGCGGCGATCGACTTCTCGTTTCGGCAGGGGCGCGAGAAATTACGATTGCCGATCTGCTCGGCCAACTGGCCCGACAGGTGGGCGTGGTCGCGCTGGGTGATGAGCCAGAACTCGTCGCCGCTTCGCCGTCGGATCATGCGCCGCTAGCTTACCCATCCGCCGGTCGGCCGACAGGGGCAAATTTGGCAGGCGACGGCGTG
>Ga0207705_10000520_pt1 | contig 32771 bp, 28 predicted proteins | sample KBSC13metaG_FD_184314 | JGI IMG/M metagenome (GOLD analysis project Ga0207705, IMG submission 184314) | Corn rhizosphere microbial communities from Kellogg Biological Station, Michigan, USA - KBS C1-3 metaG (SPAdes) (version 2) | ecosystem: Host-associated > Plants > Roots > Rhizosphere > Soil ... | reverse complement strand
TCAAAGGCTGCGCACGCGCGCTGCGCCAGGCGGTCGAGATCGATCCGCGCAAGGGCGACATGATCCCGTCGACCAAGGGGACGTTAGGCGGTGCCTGAGCGCCTCGCGCTGATCGATTACGGCGCCGGCAACCTTCGATCGGTCGAAAACGCGCTGAGAGCGGCTGGCGCGAGCGACGTGCTCGTCACCGCCGATCCGGAAATCGTGCGCAAGGCCGAGCGTATCGTGCTTCCCGGCGTGGGCGCATTCGGCGCCTGCATGGGTGCGCTGTCTGCGATTCCCGGGATGGTCGACGCCCTCAACGAACGGGTGATCGGCCAGGGTGCGCCATTTCTGGGCGTGTGCGTCGGCATGCAATTGATGGCGGATGCGGGCGAGGAATTCGGCACGACTCCCGGCCTCGGCTGGATCGAGGGCGTCGTCGCCAGACTCGAACCCAATGATCCTGAAGCGCGCATTCCGCACATGGGCTGGAACGACGTTATCCCGGTCGTGCCACATCCGCTGATCGTGCCGGGCGAGGCTTATTTCCTGCACAGCTTCGGCTTCCGTGCCGGGGATCCGAAGACGCTTGCCGCGACCACCGATCATGGCGGCACCGTCACTGCCGCGGTCGCGCGCGACAATCTGATCGGCGCGCAATTCCACCCGGAAAAGAGCCAGGCCTATGGCCTCGCCTTCCTGTCCCGCTTCCTCGATTGGCGTCCCTGAGACATGAGCATCACCATCTATCCCGCGATCGACCTCAAGGGCGGCAAGGTCGTCCGCCTTTCCGAAGGCGATATGGATCGCGCGACCATCTACAATGATGATGCCTGCGCGCAGGCCAATGTCTTCGCCGAAGCGGGCGCGGATTATCTCCATGTCGTCGATCTCGACGGCGCTTTCGCCGGCGCCTCGGTCAATGGCGATTGCGTTGCCGAGATCGTCGAAAGCTTCCCCGGCAAGGTCCAGGTCGGCGGCGGTATCCGGGATCGCGCGGCAATAGACCGCTGGCTGGAACGCGGCGTGTGGCGGGTGGTGATCGGCACCGCCGCGCTCCAGGACCCGGAGCTTGTGCGCGAGGCAGCCAGGGCGACCCCGGGGCGAATCGTGGTGGCGGTCGACGCGCGCGACGGCATGGTTGCCACACATGGTTGGGCCGAAGTGTCGGACATGAAGGCTGCCGACCTTGCCAACCGCTTCGCCGATGTCGGCGTCGCGGCGACCCTGTTCACCGACGTCGGCCGCGACGGCATGCTCAAGGGCTGCAACGTCCGCGCGACGTCCGAACTCGCGCGCAACACGCGCCTGCCCGTGATAGCCAGCGGCGGGGTCAAGGGTCTGGTCGACATCGCCGATCTCGCGCGCCATGCGAGCGAGGGTATCGAGGGCGTGGTTTGCGGTCGCGCGCTCTATGAGGGCACGCTGGACCTCCGCAAGGCGCTGCGGCTCGCGCGCGACGAGAGCCTGTGACTGTCCGCGTTCGCGTCATTCCCTGCCTCGACGTGGCTGGCGGCCGCGTCGTCAAGGGGGTGCAATTCCTCGATCTTGCCGACGCCGGCGACCCGGTGGAACAGGCGAAGGTCTATGATGCCGCCGGCGCGGACGAGCTCTGCTTCCTCGACATCACCGCCAGCCATGAGGCGCGCGGTACGATCCTCGACGTGGTCGCGCGCACAGCCTCTGTCTGCTTCATGCCGCTGACTGTGGGCGGCGGGGTGCGCACGCCGGAGGATGCGCGCGCCTTGTTGCTTGCCGGCGCAGACAAGGTCGCGATCAACTCCGCGGCAGTCACGCGGCCCGAGCTTGCCGCCGATCTTGCCGACCGCTTCGGCGCGCAATGCGTGGTCGGCGCGGTCGATGCCAAGGCGGTCGGCAAGGGCCGCTGGGAAATCTTCACCCATGGCGGCCGCCGCGCCACCGGCATCGACGCGATCGAGCATGCGGTGCGGCTGGCCACGCTGGGCGCGGGCGAATTGCTCGTCACCTCGATGGACAATGACGGTACCAAGGGCGGTTACGACCTCGCCTTGACCCGCGCGATCGCGGATGCGGTATCGGTGCCGGTGATCGCGAGCGGCGGCGTCGGTACGCTCGACGATCTCGTCGCCGGCGTGACGGAGGGTCATGCCAGCGCGGTGCTCGCCGCCTCGATCTTCCATTTCGGCGAGCATACCGTCGCCGAAGCGCATGCCGCGCTCGCGGCGGCGGGATTGCCGGTACGCAAGGCGACGGGCTAAGCTCACCCCATGTCCGACACGCTCGCCCGCCTCGAAGCGACCATCGCCAGCCGCAAGGGCGCCGATCCGGCGAGCTCCTATGTCGCGAGCCTGTTCGCCAAAGGCCGTCCCAAAATTGCGCGCAAACTGGGCGAGGAGGCGGTCGAGACCATCGTCGCTGCGCTCGCCGAAGATAAAGCCGAACTGATCGGTGAGGCGGCGGACACGATCTTTCACCTGATGGTGCTGCTGGCGGATGCAGGCGTGGCACTGGCGGACGTGCTGGCCGAGCTGGAGCGCCGCGAGGGCACATCCGGCCATGACGAGAAGGCTGCGCGGCCAGCCTAGCAGAACCGTCACCCTGAACTTGTTTCAGGGTCCATTCGGAGGCTAGGCAATTGCCTCGCGATGGATGCTGAAACAAGTTCAGCATGACGAGGAATTGCGCCCATGCCGATCGATGCGACCCTTGCTTATGACGACGCCAACATCTTCGCGCGGATCCTGCGCGGCGAGATACCGGCGAACAAAGTCTATGAGGACGAATACGCGCTCGCTTTCCACGATATTCAGCCGCGCGCGCCGATTCACATTCTCGTCATTCCAAAAGGCCCCTATGTCTCGTGGGACGATTTCTCGGCCAAAGCGTCGGATGCTGAAATTGCCGGCTTCGTCCGCGCGGTCGGTCGGGTCGCGCGGGACAATGGCCTTGTCGCGCCGGGCTATCGCCTGCTCGCCAATACCGGGGCACATGGCGGGCAGGAGGTTGCTCATCTTCACGTCCACCTGTTCGGGGGGCGCTCGCTCGGGCCGATGCTGGCCGGCTGATAGGAGTCTGGCTGGAGGCGCAGGCCGATGCCGCAGCTCGCAAAGCACCCCTATTGCGCTGGCGTGACAAGCCGTTAGGCTCCGCTTCCCATAAGCACAGGCGCCCCAAGGCGCCCCTTAGGGGAATTAGTATGCTGTTTGACCGCGTCAAACCTTTGGACGCCATCCTGCTCACAGCGGAAAAGAAGGGGCTGCACCGCACGCTCGGCGCCTTCCAGCTCACCATGCTCGGTGTCGGCGCGGTGATCGGCACCGGTATTTTCGTACTGACGTCGGAGGCCGCGCAGAAAGCCGGACCCGGCATGCTGCTCAGCTTCGTCGTCGCGGGCTTCGTCTGCGCGGTCGCCGCGCTCTGCTATTCCGAGTTGGCGTCGATGGTGCCGGTCTCGGGTTCGGCCTATACTTATACCTATGCCGTGGTCGGTGAACTGCTCGCCTGGATGGTCGGTTGGGCGCTGATCCTCGAATATGCGGTCGGTGCCAGCGCTGTCGCCGTCGGCTGGTCCAACCATGCTGTCGGATTGCTGCGAGGGCTGGGAATCGATTTCCCGGCCTCAATCAGCAATGCGGACGCGCTCATGGCCAAAGTCCAGCTCGCTTTCGGCGCTACCCCTTCTGCTGATCTCACAACGGCGCTGCAGGTCGGCGGCTGGATCAACGTGCCGGCGATCGTTATTTCCGGGCTCGTCACCTGGCTGCTGATCATCGGCACGACCGAAAGCGCGCGGGTCAACGCAGTGCTGGTCGCGATCAAGATCGCCGCGCTCACCGCCTTCATTTTCCTGACCATCCCGGTGCTCCATGCGGAGAATTTCCACCCCTTCATGCCGACTGGCTCGACCGGCGTGCTCGGTGCGGCGGCGTCGATTTTCTTCGCTTATGTCGGCTTCGATGCGGTCTCGACCGCGGCGGAGGAAACCAAGAACCCGCAACGCAATGTGCCCATCGGGCTGATCGGATCGCTCTTCATCTGCACGCTCTTTTATCTGCTGGTCGCCTCGGGTGCGATCGGTGCGATCGGCGCGCAGCCGGAATTGGCGAATGGCGCATCGCTCGCGCCCGGCTCGGCTGAGATGGCGGGCCGCTGCGCCTCGATCGTCGCCAAGGGCGCGCTTGAACCTCTGGTCTGTTCGAAGGAAGCGCTCGTTCACGTGCTCGACACGATCGGCTGGCATAAGATCGGCCGCCTTGTCGGCCTCGCCGCCGTGCTGGCTTTGCCTTCGGTCGTGCTGATGATGATGTTCGGCCAAACGCGCGTCTTCTTCACGATGGCACGTGACGGTCTGTTGCCGGAGAAACTGGCCTCGGTACACCCGCGCTATCGCACCCCCCATGTCGTGACGCTCGTCACCGGCGCCGGTGCGACAGTCGCGGCGGCGATATTGCCGGTCGGAAAGCTCGCCGATTATTCGAACTCGGGTACCTTGTTCGCGTTCATGATGGTCGCGATATCGGTGATGGTACTGCGCAAGGTCGATCCGAGCCGCCGCAGGCCGTTCCGCATGCCTCTGGTGTGGATCATCGCGCCGCTCGCCATCATCGGCTGTCTCGGCCTCTATATCTCGCTGCCTTTGACCGCGATCCTGGTGCTGCCGATCTGGGGAATCATCGGCCTGCTCGTCTATTTCCTCTACAGCCGCTCGCGCAGCCATGTCGGCCGCGGTGTGATCGAAGTGCCCGAAGAGGAAGCCTATCACGGCACGGAACCGCCGCAGCCCGGCACGACCTGACGGCAAAGGACGAAAAGAAAGCGGCTCGGAAGCATCTTCCGGGCCGCTTTTGTTTTCCAGTTCGGCGAAAGCCGAGGGCGGCGGGCTCAGCCCAGCCGGCTGCGGATCAACTCGTCGAGCTGGGCCTCGGGCCTCGCGCCATAATGCGAGATCACCTCGGCCGCCGCGATCGCGCCCATGCGCAAGCTGTCTTCCAGCGATCGGCCCTGGACCTGCCCCGTCATGAAGCCCGCCGCGAACAGATCGCCCGCACCCGTCGTGTCGACAATTCGCTCGATCGGCTCAGCGCCCACCGCGACACGCCGCCCGTCCTGCACCGCTACGGCACCATGCTCGCTGCGCGTGACCACCAAAGTCGGCACCTTGGCCGCGACCTGATCGAGCGCAACGTCGAAATCCTCCAGCTCGGTCAGCGAGAGCAATTCGACCTCGTTGGCGAACAGGATGTCGACCGCCTTGCTGTCGAGCAGCTTCACAAAATCGGCGCGATGGCGCGAGATGCAGAAGGCGTCCGATAGAGTGAAGGCAACCTTGCGCCCCGCCTGATGCGCGATCTCGATCGCAGCCTTCATCGCCGCGCGCGGCTCTTCCGGATCCCACAGATAGCCTTCGAGGTAGAGAATGCTCGCCGACGCGATCAGATCGCGATCCAGCGCCGCCTCCGGCAGATATTGCGACGCGCCGAGAAAGGTATTCATCGTCCGCTGCGCGTCGGGCGTAACCAGGATCAGGCAGCGCGCGGTCGAGGGCTGGCCGGCGCGCGCGGGTGTATTGAAGGTCACGCCGTTGGCGCGGATGTCGTGGGCGAACACTTCGCCCAATTGATCATCCGCGACCTGGCCGATGAAGCCGCATCTGGCGCCCATCATCGCCATGCCGGCAACCGTGTTCGCCGCAGATCCGCCGCTGATCTCGCGGCCCGGGCCCATGCGCGAATAGAGATGGTCGCTGGTCGGCTCATCCATCAGCCGCATCGAACCTTTCGTCACTCCGGTTGAGGTGATGAAATCGTCATCGGCCTGGGCGATCACGTCGACGATGGCATTGCCGATCGCGACGATGTCGAGCGTGGGTTCGGTCATTTAGGAAAATCTCCTGGAAGACGGGCGCACAATCAAATCCGTTCGGGCTGAGCTTGTCGAAGCCCCGTCCTTCCTCTTTGCGAAAAGAAAGACAGCCTTCGACAAGCTCAGGCGAACGGAAAGCAAAGACGATCCCGATCGTGTGGAGCGCGCTCTAAGGAAGGGGGCGAAGACTCGCAACCGCCGTTGATCTTGGCCCCGACCTCGCGCTATCGCGCTCGCGATGCTGCCACCGCCCGAAATCTCCCGAGTCGCCACCACCCGCGTCGCCTGCGATGGCGCGCGCGAAATTCCCGGCGGCGCCGCACTCGGCCACCCGCGCGTCTATCTCGAGATTGACGAGAAAGGTTATGTCGACTGCGGCTATTGCGACCGGCGCTTCATCCTGGTTGGGGGCGCGGCCGACGATCAGGCGGGGCACTGATCCCGCATATTCTCTGGGATGACGACTTGAGGGTGACGCCGCGATACGCGGGACCTATATTCCACCCCATGACCCTTCTCGCAGATCCCCGCCGCTTCCTCTATCGTGATCTCGATCCCGACGCCGCAATCCGCCTGACCGGCGATGCGCTGCGCAATTGCGACGATGGCGAACTCTATCTTCAATATAGCGCGAGCGAGGCGTTCGGCTTCGACGACGGGCGGCTGAAGACCGCCGATTTCAACACCCAGGCGGGCTTTGGCCTGCGCGGGCTTTCGGGCGAGACCACCGCCTTCGCGCACGCCAACGAGATCAGCGAGGCGGCGATCGTCCGGGCTGCGGAGACGATGACCTTGCTCGATCCGGCCACAGCCGGTCACGCGGCTGCACCGCGCCGCACCAACGTCCAGCTTTACACGTCGGACGATCCGCTCTCAGCCATTCCGTTCGCGCGGAAGGTCGCGCTTTGCCAGCAGGTCGACGCCGCAGCGCGCGCACGCGACCCGCGAGTTCAGCAGGTTTCGGTCGGTCTTTCGGGTTCGTGGAGCGTGGTTGAGATCGTGCGCCCCGATGGCTTCGTCGCACATGACGTTCGCCCGCTCGTCCGGCTCAACGTCTCGATCGTGGTCGAGCAGAATGGCCGGCGCGAGACGGGCTTCTTCGGCTTGGGTGGCCGCTATCTCTACGATCGGCTGTTCGAGCCCGCGACCTGGAATCGCACGATCGACGAGGCGCTCCGCCAGGCGCTGGTCAATCTCGAAAGCGTAGCCGCGCCTGCGGGCGAGATGACGGTCGTGTGCGGTCCCGGCTGGCCCGGCGTGCTGCTGCACGAAGCGGTCGGCCATGGACTGGAAGGCGATTTCAACCGCAAGGGCACCAGCGCCTTTGCCGGGCGGATTGGCGAGCGCGTCGCCGCACCTGGCGTCACCGTGGTCGACGACGGATCGATCGAAGGCCGCCGCGGCAGCCTCACCATCGACGACGAAGGCACACCAACCCAGACCAACGTGCTGATCGAGGATGGCATCCTCAAAGGCTATATCCAGGATCGCCTGAATGCCCGGCTGATGGGCGTCGCGCCGACCGGCAACGGGCGTCGCGAAAGCTTCGCGCACGCGCCGATGCCGCGCATGACCAACACCTTCATGTATGGCGGCAAGGACGATCCCGACGAGATCCTCAGCCGGGTCAAGAACGGCATCTATGCCAAATCGTTCGGCGGCGGCCAGGTCGACATCACCAGCGGCAAATTCGTGTTCAGCTGCACGGAAGCCTACAGGATCGAGAACGGCAAATTGGGCGCACCGATCAAGGGCGCAACACTGATCGGCGACGGCCCGACCGTGCTCACCAAGGTAGCCGCAATCGGCAACGACATGGCGCTCGACGAAGGCATCGGCATTTGCGGCAAGGGCGGCCAGTCCGTGCCTGCGGGCGTCGGCCAGCCGACCTTGCTGATCGACGGCATCACCGTTGGCGGTACGGCTGCCTAGAGTCCCCTGCCGCTTGCGGGAGGGGACAAAGTGAATCCCACCAGCACATGACCCAACCTGTAGCCCCCCCTCCTCCGCCCCCTCCCGCAAGCAAGAAGGGCGTGGCGCTGGCACTTGGCGGGGGCGCCGCGCGCGGGTGGGCGCATATCGGCGCCTTGCGCGCGCTGCAGGAGGAAGGGATCGCCATCGCGGCGGTCGCCGGCACCTCGATCGGCGCGCTGGCCGCACTCTGCTTCGCCGCCGATCGGCTCGACGCACTCGAGGAAATCGCGCTCGGCGCGACCCATAGCCGCGTGCTCGCTTATCTCGACCCGCATCTCGGGCGTGGCGCGTGGCTCGGGGGGCGACGCATCGCTCGCGAGCTGGAACAGCATATCGGGACGACGCGGCTGGAGGATCTGACGATGCCGGTCGCGCTGGTCGCCGCCGATCTCAACACGGGCGAGGAAGTGCGGCTCACCTCGGGCCCCGCCGTGACCGCCATCCAGGCATCGATCGGCCTGCCCGGAATCTTCCGGCCGATCGAACGCGACGGACGATTGCTGATCGATGGCGGCATGGTTTCCAACCTGCCGATCGGCGCGGCGCGTGCTATTTCGGGGGGGAATCCGGTCGTCGCGATCGACCTGATGGGCGACTATGTCGGCTATATCCGCGCGAGCTCGCCCGATGGCCACCCTTCCGCGCTCGGCACCGTCCGCTCCGCGTTCCTGATGATGACCGCGCAGCAGACGCGCCAGGCGATCGCGATCGATCCACCCGACGTGCTGATCACCATCCCCGCAGGTCATATCAGCACCAGTGCCTTCACCCGTGCCACCGAGCTGATCCGCCTGGGACACGAAGCGGTGATCGCGGCATTGCCCGCGATAAGGCGGGCACAGGAGACTTATGGAGTGTGCGGAGAGCCCGATGCCACGCGCGACATTCTCGACTTCTGGTTCCGCGAAATCGGATCGGAACGCTGGTGGAAACGGTCGGACCGGACGGACGATGTGATCCGGTCGCGCTTCCTCCCCTTGTGGGAGACATGGCGGATGCGTTCGGCCGACTGCTTCCTCGACACGGGCCGTCGAGCGCTGGCGGCGGTGCTGCTGTTCGATCAATTTTCGCGCAACATGTTTCGCGGGCAGGCGAGCGCGTTCGCGACCGATGGGCTCGCGCTCGAGATTGCCCGACGCACGGTCGAGCGCGGCCTCGACCGGTCGCTCACGCGCGAGCAGCGGGTCTTCCTCTACATGCCCTTCATGCACAGCGAGGATGCCGCCATGCAGGAGCGGTCGGTCTCGCTGTTCGAGGCACTGGGCGAGGCCGACCAGATCAAATATGCGCATATGCATCGCGACATCATCGCGCGCTTCGGCCGCTTCCCCGCGCGCAACGCCGCGCTCGGGCGGGAGGACCGCCCAGGAGAGGCGGAGGCGATTGCCGCCACCGCCAGCTGGTAAGCGCCGACATAAAGTTTCGCCAATGCTGATCCACAGCAGGGACGCACGGCGTTCTTGCGGCTAACCGGGGCGGATGCTGATCTGGCACAAGCTGTCGCTCATCTGGCTTCCCATCGCCGTCCTGGGAGTCGCGGCAATCTGCAATGCGATCTGGCGTCGTCGCTGAGCGGAGCCAAGCCAAGCTCAGTTGCCTAAAAAACGGCATTGTTATATTTCCCGTACCCAATGTTTCGTTGGCGGTCCGGTCTCGGGCCTGTCATACGCTCGCCAAAGGTTTTTGGGGACAAGGAGAATGCCGGACTACCGGCTGTATTTCCTGAATGAGTTTGGGAAAATTCTGCGCGCAGAGGTCGCAACCGCTGACACGGATGAAGAAGCCTGCACGGCCGCCCTCGCTCTCGATCACGCTGATGCCATCGAGATATGGGAACTGAGGCGCATGGTCGCGAAGGTCTATCCTAAGCGCCGGTAGGTCGAAGCGAGATTGCGTGCGGCGCCAGATTTGATAATCTACCACCGGGAATCATGATCTGGCCATGCGGAAGGGCTCGGGCACTGCGTCCGGGCCCTTTTGCTATCTTACGCCAAGTCGGCTTTTGGGATCGGCTTTTTAGCCCGCGCAACCTTGAAGTCGAGATAGTCGCGAATGAACTCATAGCGAGCGACCGAAGGCGCACCCTGATAGCTGATGAAGATTTCATTCCCATCGTCATCAAGGAGACGCTCTTCCTTCCACCCATCTCCCTTAGGCAGACGAGCGTCGTTCAGGGGCAGACTGGGTGTCTCCACCATGGGCGGAGGTGTCGCGCCCTTGCGCTCAAGCGTTACGTTTTCCATCGGAATTCCTGACACTTCACCATCGACGAACACAAACGGCTTGCCTTGGTGCTCTTGCACTGCGCGGACCCGCACAGCGTCCGATGACTGACGCTGTCCGCCGATCTCGGTCCATACAACATCACCGACTTCGATCTGCGGGACATCGCTTTCCACCACGTCACCGGCGCCGTCACCGTTATCAGAATCGGTGAGTCCTGCATAGGCCACAGTAGCGTCATAAACGCGCAGAAATGTCTCAGCCGCGCTTTGGGTGAAGTTCCCTTTCAGGACCAGTTGGTCGAGACATATCGCATCGATCGGTCGCTTGGCTCCCCACGTCTCAAAGTATGTCGATATAAGCTTCGGCTTCCGCGCGAACCGTTGCGCGATCTCCCGCTTCACGCTGTCCTGCTGCGCGCGAAGGTAATTTCGCCCGTCATCCGTAATCGTCGAAAGACGATCAGGGCCGCTGCCCTGATAATCTATCATGCCGAAAGCCTTTAAGGCGGCCAAAGTCTGACCGGCTTGGCTACTTGCCTCCTTCATTCCCCACGCTAAACCTACCTTGTTAGCAGGCGTCGGGTGCCGCCCGAACTTGGCTTCGAACGCTATTAGGCGGTCGATGGCGGTCGGCAGACCGATGAAGGGGAAGGACGGGCTACGGTCCTTCGGCGCCTTAGGGGTAGCCACTGCGGCGTCGGTTCCGGTATCGGTCATCAATAGGCTCCCAACTGATTTACGGGTTGCTTATCAGAAACGAGTTGACAAGAAAACCCGTAAAGATAGAAGGGGCGCGTCAGGAAGGAGGTGCGCCATGAAAAGGAGGGTTGCTCTAGCCGTAGTCACGCTCACGGACGCGGCACGGGCTAAATGAAGAAGCCGCCTGACCCGTGGTGGGGTCGGCGGCTTCGAAGTGGGCCAAATTAGTTCTGCAACAAATTGGGCGGAGGTGCGCATAGCATCTCCGCTCTTTTTTTGGAATCGCTAAGTTTTGGGCGTGCGCACGCCTCCCATCGTCTTTTCGAACGCGGCGTCGGCTTCGGTGGGGCTTAGTTCGCCAGCCGCGATCAGTCTTTCGACCTCGCTTCGGAAGCGCTCGCTCTGCTCCTCCTGCGTCATAGGGGGGACCTTCCGCTTCGGCATCCTTAGGCTCCCCGACCAGTCCCTTTGTAGGTGAGACGCTTCCCCACAACGTTCACCAGCGCGATTGCGGCACGATCGGTATCGTTCACGCCACAGGCGGCGCGGTTGGTGTAGCGGAAATCGAACTCCGCGAGATAGCGGTGAAGATGCTTCTCTTGGCAATGCTGATAGACGCCCTTCATCCCGCGCTTGAAGATAGAGAAGAAGCCTTCGACGGTATTGGTGTGACGGTCGCCCTTCACATATTCGTCGGCGCTGTGGTTCACCACGTCATGGGTGATGAAGCGCTTGCCGAGTGACTTATAGACCGAGCTTTCGTCGGTCATAAGGCGGCTTTCGCTGTCCACGTTGCGGGCCAGGATGGGGCCGATCTGCGCAGCAGTCACCTTGTCCACGACGAACGAGCGGGCAACGCCGGTACGGCGCTCGACGAGCGACACAACCTTCATCTTGTACTGAAAGCCGCGCTCATCCTTGCCCTTGTCGCGGCTCTTGCCGATGTAGGTTTCGTCCACTTCGACCATCCCGCCGAAACCGCCCATGAGGCGGTCGCTGGTGGACGACATGGCTTGGCGGATGCGGTGCGACATGAACCAAGCGGTCTTGAGGGTGACGCCCAAGATCCGATGCAGCTGGTTCGAGCTGATGCCCTTCTTCGATCCGCACATCAGATACATCGCCTGCAGCCACAGGTTCATCGGGACGTGCGACGCTTCGAAGATGGTGCCGACCTTCACGGTGAACGGCTTGCGGCACTGGTAGCACTTGTAAGCGCCGATGCGGGTGCTCTTGCCCTGCATCTTGCTGATACGCTCCACGCCGCCACAATGCGGGCAGGTCGGACCTTCCGGCCAGATACGCGCCTCAACGAAAGCGTAGGCCGCTTCTTCGTTGTGGAAATGAGGGGCGGAAAGAGCGGAAGCCATCGGTAATCTCCTGTTACAGAGACCCTAGCAAATCCGTTGGGTACGTCAAGTATAATTATGCCTAAAAAACGGGCATCGCCTCATAACTGCCTAAGCCGCGGGCGATCCTGACGCCCTAGTAACGACCTCTTCCCTCCTGAACGCTGCTGGCACGCTTTTTGCGATGCAGCAGCGGCGAAGAACAGGGAGGTGGAATGAAACTCGTCATAGCAATCATCAAGCCGTTCAAGCTCGACGACGTGCGCGAGGCTTTGTCCGCGCTCGGCGTTCAGGGCATGACAGTCACCGAAGTCAAAGGCTTCGGCCGCCAGAAGGGCCAAACCGAGATCTACCGTGGTGCTGAATACAGCACGAACATGGTGCCCAAGATCAAGGTCGAGGTGGCCTGCAGCTCCGATCTCGCCCCGCGCGTGGTCGAGGCGGTGCAGCAATCCGCCAACACCGGTGCGATCGGCGACGGCAAGATCTTCGTTCTCGATGTCGGTCAGGTGGTGCGGATCCGCACCGGCGAGACCGACGAGACGGCTCTCTAAGGATAACGGGGGACATATGAAGCTTTCGACCAAGATATTGGCCGGGCTCGGCACGGTGGGCGTAGCCGCCCTCCTCGCCCATCCCGCGCTCGCGCAAGCAGCCACTGCCGCCGCGCCCGCCTCGCCGATCCCGGCGCCGACCATGAACAAGGGCGACAACACCTGGATGCTGGTGTCGACCTTGCTCGTCCTAATGATGTCGATCCCGGGTCTGGCCCTGTTCTATGGCGGCCTCGTCCGCACCAAGAACATGCTGTCGGTGCTGACCCAGGTGCTGATGATCGTCTGCATGGTCGGCCTGATCTGGGTCTGCTGGGGCTATTCCGAAGCCTTCACCAGCGGCAACGCTTTTGTCGGCAACCCGCTCACCAAGCTCTTCCTGAAGGGTGTCGATGCCAATGCGCAGGCGGCGACCTTCTCGAACGGCGTCTATATTCCGGAACTGACCTACGTCCTGTTCCAGATGACGTTCGCGATGATCACGCCCGCTTTGATCATCGGCAGCTTCGCCGAACGCGTGAAGTTTTGGCCGCTGATGCTGTTCGTGGCTCTGTGGGTGACCCTGGTCTATTTCCCGGTCGCGCACATGGTCTGGTATTGGGGCGGTCCGGATGCGATCGCAGCCGCCGCGCTCAAGGGCCAGGCTGCGCTCGACGCGGTCAATGGCGACGCCGGCTGGCTCTTCCAGAAGGGTGCGCTCGACTTCGCCGGTGGCACGGTCGTGCATATCAATGCCGGTATCGCCGGCCTGATGGGCTGCCTCGTGATCGGCAAGCGTCTCGGCTACCCGAATGAGCCGATGCCGCCGCATTCGCTGACGATGACCATGATCGGCGCCGCTCTGCTGTGGGTGGGCTGGTTCGGCTTCAATGCCGGCTCCAACCTCGAGGCCAGCTCGATCGCTTCGGTCGCCTTCATGAACACCATGATCGCAACCGCCGCGGCCGGCTTCTCGTGGATGGTCGTCGAACAGATCGTGCGCGGCAAGGCGAGCTTGCTGGGTTGCGCCTCGGGCGTGGTCGCCGGCCTCGTCGCCGTCACCCCCGCCTCGGGTTATGCCGGCACGATGGGTTCGGTCGTGCTGGGCCTGATGGTCTCGCCGATCTGCTTCTTCTTCGTCAGCACGGTGAAGCGGAAGTTCGGCTATGACGACAGCCTCGACGTGTTCGGCGTGCACTGCATCGGCGGCATCACCGGCGCGATCATGACCGGCTTCCTCGATAACCCCAATTGGGGCGGTCAGGGCATTGCCGATTATTCGACCAAGCCGGGCCAGATGATCGCCGGCACCTACGACATGATGACCCAGGTCAAGGTCCAGTGCGAGGGCGTGCTGACGACCCTGATCTGGTCGGGCCTGATCTCGCTCGTCCTCTTCTTCGTGATCGACAAGGTGTTCGGCCTCAGGGTCTCGCCGGAAACCGAGCACGAGGGCCTCGACATCGCCGAGCATGGCGAGCGGGCCTACCACTATTGACGAAATTGGGGGCGGCCCCAGGGCCGCCCCCTCCAGGGGTTCCTCCTGCGAACATACTGGCCGGCGGAGCAATCCGCCGGCCATTTTTTATGCGCTCAGGATCGGGCGGATCGCGCCCAGATCATATCCGGCATTGGCAGCCTTCGCGATCAGCTGCTCGCCATCGTCGCCCAGCTGGTGGCGCGCGAGCGCCCACAAATAGGTTGATCGCGTTCCCGATCGACAGAAAGCGAGCACTGGCCCGGTCGCCTTTTCAAGCGCGTCGGCCATCGCTTTGACCTGGCTTTCGTTGAAGCCCGAATGATCGACCGGGATCGCGACATAATCCATGCCCTCCGCTTTGGCAGCGGCTTCGATCTCGGCGCTGGCAGGCTGGCCGGGTTGCTCATTATCCGGGCGGTTGTTGATGACCGTCGTGAAGCCCTGCGCTTTGGCAGCGGCGACATCCTCCGGCTCGATCTGGCCAAAGACCGAGATGGTGGAATCGAGCTTGCGGAACATGGGTATTTCCTCCTGTCGGGCGGGCCGCCTCATACCAGCTTGGGGCCGTAGGAACAGCCGCGCTTGACTCTCGTTGTGCGGAGTCGGAAATGGGAACATAAAGCGAACAAATGTCGTGCGAGTCGCCCCCTCCTTTTGCGCACAAGCGCCCTGCCGGCCCTGTGCCGGGGATCGTGCTCGCACGCGCCGAGCCGATCACATCGCCCGCGCGCTTCGCATTGGGCGTGGCGAAGCTGGATGGCGCGCTGGGGGGCGGATTGGCGGCGGCGCGGCTGCACGAGCTCTGGCCTGCGCAAGCGGAGGATGCGCCGAGCGCCGCGGGCTTCGCCATGCTGATGGCCTTGAAAGCGGCGGGCAACAAAGGCGCGATCGTTTGGATCGAGCAGCAGGCCCGGCAAGGGCGACTCTATCCGCCTGGGCTTGCCGAATTGGGGATCGATCCCGCGCGCATCCTGTTCGTGAATGCACCCGACGAGAAAACATTGCTGCGTGCGGCGGGCGATGTGGTGCGTTCGCCCGCGCCAGGGGCGGCGGTGATCGTGCCGGCCGGCCCGGCGCGCCTGCTCGATCTGACCGCCAGCCGACGGCTGACCCTGTTCGCGGAAGCATCCGGCACGACCGCGATCCTACTGCGCGCCGCCGATCCGCAGGCGCCGTCGGCCGCGACCACGCGTTGGCGGGTGGCCGGGGCGCCTTCGCGAGCGCTGGAGGCGAACGCACCCGGCTCGCCTGCCTTCACGCTCGACCTGTTACGCCAGCGCGGCGGCGCGCCTTCCTATGGCTGGCAGTTGGAGTGGGATCGTGACCGCGCCCACTTCACACCGCTATCTCGCGATCTGGCTGCCGATGCTGGCGGAGAATATCTGGCGGCTGGATAATAAACCTCCTCCCGATCGCGGGGAGGAGCCTATCGTTTTCGTCGAGAAGCTCAAAAATGCGATGCGGCTGACCGCTTTGTCGCGCGGCGCGATCGCGCTTGGCCTCACCCCCAATCTCACGCTCGCCGATGCGCGCGCGCGGGTGCCCGAACTGATCGCGCTCGACCGTGACCATGAAGCGGAAGCGCGCCTGCTCGCGCAAATCGTCGCAGGTTGCGTGCGCTATACGCCGATGGTGGCGGCCGAACCGCCCGATGGCGCGATCCTCGATATTAGCGGCTGCGCGCATGGCTTCGGCGGCGAGACGGGCCTCAGGGCCGATCTCGTGCGACGGCTGAAAACAAGCGGCATCACCGCTTTCTGCGCGCTGGGCGACACGCCCGAACAGGCGCGTGCGCTGGCGCGGTTCGGGCACAAATCTAGGGACCTGCTCGGCCTGCCGGTGGAAGCGCTCGAAGCCGATGCGGCAGTGACGCTTGCTCTCCGCCGCGCCGGGCTCAAGACGATCGACGATCTGGCGCGCCGTCCGCGCAAGATGCTGGCCGCACGCTTCGGCGATCTCGCCATTCGTCTCGGTCGGCTGCTTGGCGAGCAGGATCGGCATATCAGCCCCGAACGTCCGCGCCCGCCGATCTTCGCCTTGCGCCGCTTCGCCGAGCCGATCGCGCGGATCGAGGATGCGCTGGCCTGCCTGGAGGACCTGGGCTGCGAGGCCGCGCAGACCCTGCTCGAACGGCATGAAGGCGGACGCCGCTTCGTGGCGCGCTTCTTCCGGAGCGATGGCGCGATCCTGCCGTTGGAGGTCGCCACCGGCCACCCGACGCGCGACCCGGCCTTGCTGATCCGCCTGTTCCGCGAGCGTGTGGATGTACTGTCCGATCCGATCGACCCCGGCTTCGGCTTCGACATGATCCGGTTGGATATCGGCCAGTGCGAGACATTGGTGGCACGGCAGGACGACCATCTCGCGCCATCGCGCCATGAAGAGGATCTGGCCGAGCTGATCGATCGCCTTTCGGTGCGGCTGGGCGCGCGACGCGTCCATCGCGTGCGGCCCGAAAATACGCACATCCCCGAATGCGCCGCCACCGCCTGCGCGCCATCGAACGCCCCGACCTGGGAAGGTGCGCCGGAAGGCGAACCGCCGATGCGGCCGCTGCGTCTGTTCGACCCGCCTCAGCCAGTCGGCGCGGTCATGTCGGAGGTGCCCGACGGGCCGCCGATGCGCTTCACCTGGCGCGGAAAGAGCTATGCCGTCGCGCGCTGGGAAGGGCCTGAACGGATAGCCGCCGAATGGTGGCGGCGGCGCGACCGTGGCGGCAAACCGCGCGATTATTACCGGGTCGAGGACGCGGCCGGCCACCGCTTCTGGCTGTTCCGCCATGGGCTGCACGAGACCGGGGGTGCCCCGCCCGGCTGGTATCTGCACGGGCTGTTCGCATGAGCGACGCGGCCTATGTCGAGCTCGCCTGCGCGAGCCATTTCTCCTTCCTTCATGGCGCGAGCAATGGTGTGGATTTGCTCGGGCGCGCCTTTGACCTTGGCTATGCCGGCCTCGGCATTGCCGACCGCAACACGGTCGCAGGCGTGGTACGCGTGTGGCTCGCGCTCAAGGATGCGCGCAACAAATGCCATGAGGTGCTGGGCGAGCCGCCGCCCGATTTCAAGCTCGTCACCGGCGCGCGCCTGGTCTTCGCCGATGGCACGCCAGACATCATCGCTTACCCCGAGACGCGCCATGGCTGGGGCCGGCTGTGCCGCTTGCTTTCGACCGGCAATCTTCGCGCGGACAAGGGCGATTGTGTGCTGAATCTGGAGAACCTGCTCGCCTTCCACGAAGATCTGCTGCTGATCGTGCTGCCGACGAGCACGCGGCGTGAGGATGAGGGGGTGGAGCGCAAGGCGGAGAAGCAGACCATTCTGCCGCCGGATGAGAAAGGGGTATCTCCCCTCTCCAACGTCATTCCCGCGAAGGCGGGAATCCACCGGGAGGTCAACGCCCACGGCTCGGTGGATTCCCGCCTTCGCGGGAATGACGGAACAGAAGGCGGCAATGTCATTCCGTTCCCCCAGCGGCCAACCCAAGACACCCTCACCCGCACCCTCGCCACCTTGCGCGCCGTTGCTCCCGACCGCGTCTGGCTCGGCGTGGCGATGCGCCGCTCTGGGGCGGACCAGCGCAAACTCGCAAAGTTGGCGGAGCTCGCCAGCAGTGCCCAGGTGCCGCTGCTCGCAATCAACGACACGCTTTACGCCGCACCCGAAGACCGGCCGCTGCAGGATGTGCTGACCGCGATCCGGCTCGGCATCACCGTGCAGGAAGGCGGCAAGAGGTTCGAAGCCAATGCCGAGCGTCATTTGAAGGCGCCTGGGGAGATGGCGCGACTGTTCCGCGACTATCCCGAGGCGATCGAGCAGGCGCTCGCTCTTCACGCCCGCATCTGCTTCGATCTCGACGACCTCAAATATGAATATCCCCACGAACCCGTGCCCAATGGCTGGGAGCCGCTTGCCTGGCTCAAGCATCTCGTCGCCGAGGCCGCCGCGAAGAAATGGCCGGACGGCGCGCCCGCCAAGCTGCCCGCTTTGCTGGAGGAGGAATTCGCGCTGATCGGCAGCCGCCCGGACCTGCCTTATTATTTCCTGACAGTGCACGATCTGGTCAGCTTCGCGCGCTCGAAGGGAATTCTCTGCCAAGGGCGCGGATCCGCCGCTAATTCGATGGTCTGCTATCTGCTCGGCATCACCTCGGTCGATCCGACCAAATATGATCTGCTCTTCTCGCGCTTCATGTCGGAGGATCGCCTTGAGCCGCCCGATATCGACGTCGATTTCGAGCACGAACGGCGCGAGGAGGTGATGCAATATGTCTACGATCGCTACGGCCGCCACCGCGCGGGAATCGTCGCCACCGTCATCCATTATCGTTCGCGATCGGCGGTGCGCGAGGTCGGCAAGGCGCTCGGCCTGACCGAGGACGTCACCACCCGCCTCGTGAGCACCGTGTGGGGCAGTTACTCCACCCACATGGAGGAGGAGAGGTTCAAGGAAACTGGCTTCGACCTCGACAATCCCGAGATCGAGCGGCTCAACCATTTCGTCGCCAAGCTGCTGGAGGCGCCCTTCCCGCGCCATCTGTCCCAGCATGTCGGCGGTTATGTGCTGACCGAGCATCGGCTGGACGAGACCGTGCCGATCCATCACGCCGCGATGGAGAAGCGCACCTTCATCGAATGGGACAAGGACGATATCGACGCGCTCAAATTGATGAAGGTCGACGTGCTCGCGCTCGGCATGCTGACCTGCATTCGCAAGGCGTTCGACCTGATCAGGAACTTCGAAGGACAGGGCCAGGGTCAGGATTACACGCTCGACAACCTGCCGAAGGAGCAGGACGACGTGTACGAGATGCTCTGCAAGGGCGAGAGCGTCGGGGTTTTCCAGGTCGAAAGCCGCGCGCAGATGAACATGCTGCCACGGCTCAAACCACGCACACTCTACGATCTGGTCGTGCAGGTCGCGATCGTCCGGCCGGGCCCGATTCAGGGTAATATGGTCCACCCCTATCTGCGGCGGCGACAAAAGAAGGAGGCGGTTGTCTTCCCCTCGCCCGCTCCGCCGCACAACCCACGCGAGCTGCACGAGATTCTTGGAAAGACGTTGGGCGTGCCCCTGTTCCAGGAACAGGCGATGAAGCTCGCCATCACCGCCGCCGAATTCAGTCCGTCCGATGCCAACAAATTCCGCCGCGCGATGGCGACCTTCCGCAATGTCGGCACTATGCCGCAGTTCGAGGAAAAGATGGTGGGCGGCATGACCAGGCGCGGCTATTCGCAGGAGTTCGCGCAACGCTGCTTCGACCAGATCAAGGGCTTCGGCAGCTATGGCTTCCCGGAAAGCCACGCACTCAGCTTCGCGATCCTGGTCTATATCTCAGCGTTCCTGAAGAAGCGCCATCCCGCCGCCTTCTGCGCGGCTCTGCTCAATTCACAGCCGATGGGTTTCTACGCCCCCGCGCAGATCGTCGGCGACGCGCGCGACAATCAAGTCGAGGTGCGCGAGATCGACGCAGCGCACAGCGATTGGGACAATAAGCTCGAGCCCGGCGCAGACGCGCCCGCGGTTCGGCTCGGCTTTCGCCAGATCGACGGATTCAGGGAGGAATGGGCGGAGGCGATCATGGCCGTTCGTGGCACGATCAGCTCAGGCGATCCGGCGCAACGGATCGAGGCGCTGGCGCGCGCCGCCAAGCTGCCGGCGCGCGCGCTCCGCCTGCTGGCCGATGCCGATGCCTTCCGCGCCTTCGGCTATGATCGCCGCCAGGCCTTGTGGGAGGTACGGCGCACCCCCACCGACGCCCTCCCCCTCTTCGCCGCGGCGGATGCGCGCGAGCTGGGCCAGGAGGAGGATCCGCAGCTCCCCGCCATGCCGCTCGGCGAGCAGGTCGCGGCGGATTACCAGACCACGCGCCTGTCTCTGAAGGCGCATCCCATGTCGTTCCTGCGCGATCTGTTCGCGGCCGAAGGCGTGCTGAGTTCCAAACAGGTCGAGGATATCAAGGACGGCACCCGCGCCAGGGTTGCGGGCGTGGTGCTGGTCCGCCAGCGTCCGGGCGAGGGCAAGGCGATTTTCATCACTCTGGAAGACGAGACCGGCATCACCAACGTGCTGCTGTGGGCGCGCGATTTCGAAAAATATCGCCGGCCGGTGATGGCCTCGCGGCTAATGGAGGTGCACGGCATCCTCCAGAAGAGCGATGAAGGCGTGGTCCATCTGATGGGAGCGCATGTGATCGACCGGACCGATCTGCTCGATCGGCTGTCCGAAGATCATGAAACCCGCCTGCAGCTGAGCCGCGCCGACGTGTTCGAACATCCCCAATTGTCGCGCGACAACGTTCCGCGCGGACACCATCCGCGCAACGTGCGCATATTACCCGCCAGTCGCGACTTTCACTGACGCCAACACTCGGCTAAGCGCCTCCCTTCAGTGACAGCCTGATTCCCGTCAGCGGCGAAGCGCCTGAGCGCTCCACCCCAGGGATCAAGCCGCTGGCGTCGGGGAGTGGCGCAGTCTGGTAGCGCACCTGGTTTGGGACCAGGGGGCCGCAGGTTCGAATCCTGTCTCCCCGACCATCATGCCGTTCCTAACGACGCCGCTTTCGCTTTCAAACTCGTCAGGCACGCTACCGACGACCTCGCGAAGGGGGATGCAGCGGAAGCAGCTACAAGCACGACCGCACGACCAAATGGAAAGCGCCGCCGCATCCGAAGACACGACGGCGCTCGCGCTCACCCTTGGGGGATGAGCTTATGCGAAGGTAACGGCAGCCTTGCGACGGCTGCGCATCGCGCCACCGATCGCGCCGAAACCGCCGAGCATCATTGCCCAGCTGGCTGGCTCGGGCGCCGCACTGCCGCCGTTCAGGTCGAGCGAAACAACGGTGCTGTTGTCGAACGAAAGGCCCTGCCAGTTGATGAAGATATGGTCTGCGTCGAACGAGATGCGCGACGAGTCGAAGCCGGCCATGTTGGTCGCCCCGTTGATCGTCACGTTCGTGATCGCACCAGCGGTATTGGTATCGTCGAACACCACGAAACCGTTGAAACTCGCCGGATTCCAATAGGTGCCGCCATAGGGCTCGTCGGCGAACGAGGCGGTCAGGTTGGAGCCGCTCGCGAGCAGACGGATGCCGGGAACGCCGCCGAGATGATCGGTCAGCTGGGTCACGCCGGTTACGGTCGTGTTGCCATAATCCTCATACACGCTCGACACGGAATCGTACAAATACTGCGAATGAACCACGGCGCCGTCGAGCGGGCCGGCAAGCGCAGGCGCCGCAGCCGCGACAGCAAGCAATGCGCCAGCAGTTAATGCGAAAATCTTCATGACAATCCCCCAACATCCTCGCCGTGAAGTCGACGATTAACGTTTCAGTAACAGTGTTTTTCCGTTTCTCAAAGTGCGAATGGTTAACTGATGCACCCAACATAAACGAATGTTCTGTCCACAGCTCTTGAGTGTGCCGGTGTGACTACAATCGTTTGCATCGTGAAAAAGCACCGGCTTTAAGATCAACGGTTGATAGCGTGTGGCTGCACCCTAATAGATCGCTCCATCCCGCAGGATTTCAGTAATCGACGTAATAATCCTTTGCGAAGGTCTGCCCGCCGAACGCGCGCCGCATTGTCCAAGCTTGACCGACGGACGTCCAATAAGGATCTGCGGCGGGCAGCCCGAGCGCCAAAAGGCTTTCCGCGGCCAGGTACATGCTACCCGCGTTGGAGTACCAATCGGCAAGGCCGGGCATATGGCCAGTAAAGCCAATCGTCAGATAGCCTTTTGCGTCGAAGTTGGTCGGGTTGCGGAAGACCGCCCGTTGCGCAGCGACGGTCGCCGACCGCACCTGCGCTTCGGGCAAGGATTTCGGTAGCTTCTTACGCCAGACCAGCAAGCCGAGCGGCTGGAATACTGCGGTGCGATAGGTGAGCGAGCGCCCAATCGGCGGATAGGCCCCGTCAGGCCCGATCAAGCGCTCGAGGCTCTCGCCAAAGCGCTGCATCCGCTTCGTCGCCTGGTCGAGCAGGTCCTTGGCATGCAGGCTGTTGAACTTTGCATTCGTCGCCACCAGCACCTCGAGGATTTCGACCAGGAACGGGTGGATCACGTAGGAACCATAATAATCGAAGTGGAAATGCGGCCCGTCGGCATACCAACCGTCGCCGACATACCATTCATTGATCTTCCGCACCGCCAGGTCGATCCGCACCGGATCCCACTCCTCGCCAATCGAAAGCAGGAACGCCTCATTCATCGCCGCGAACAGCAGCCAGTTGGTATAAGGCGGCGAGATATTCCGCTGCTTCTTGATCTCGGCCACGATCCGGGTTTTGGTCTTCGCATCGAGCGGATCCCACAACGCCTTGGGTGCGCGGATCAGCGCGTTCGTGAAATAGGAACTGTCGACCAGTATCTGCTCCGCGCCCTGCCACAGCAGGTAATCGGGATTGCCCGGATCGACCGCGTTGGCATAGCTCGCCAGCGCCTGCTGACGGAGCGTCTCGCGCATCCGGCCTTCGGGAGAGGGGTCGGCGGGCAAAGCCAGCCAAGGGGCGATCCCCGATATCAGACGGCCGAAGGCCTCGAGATACGCCACTTTGGGATTGCGGCCGTCCCAGGTGGGACTGAGTTCGGGAATGAAGTCAGCCTGCAGCCTACCCTGCGCCATCTTGCCGAGCACAGGGCTCGCCATCCGCCCGAGCAGTTCGAGCATGTAGGCGCGGTCCGCCGGGCCGTCGGGAAGACCCGCCGCGGCGGGCGGTGGCTTGGCCGCGCCGGTCGCGGTGGCGAGCGCGCCGGCTCCGAGAGTTGCCGTGGCAAGGAAGTCGCGTCGCTGCATCAGTCGATCCTCAATGCGTGTCGCGTGGCACGGCGAAGTCGAGCTTCGCGTCGCGCGCATAGGCGTCCCAGGCGGAACGCGTGCGGATGTTTCCGTTGCCCAGGCTCCAGGCCGAACCCGAATAATAGACGAACGGCTTCCCCGGCATGACACGGAGCAGCACCAGATGATTGTCCGCATCCGCCTTCACATCGACGATCATCGCCGGATCGACGCGCACGGCGATCGCCATTCGTCCATGATCGCCCGTTTCGGGGCCCCACCAGGAAATGAGGCCGCGCGCGCGATCGATTGTCACCTCGCCATCCTTGTCGGCGATCGTGGTGCGCTTGCCGATCCCGATGCCCACGATCAGCGGCCCTGCCTTGTCTGACGACAGAGTCGAGACCAGTCGCGTGAAATGGGTACCGAGCGGCAAGGTGAAGCGGCGCGTTTCCCATATTTTGCGGCCGACATCGATCGGCCAGGGGGCATAGCTCACCTCGAAATCGGCGACATCTGGGCCGTTCCTGAGGATGCGGTAGCTGCGATAGTTGCGCGACGTCCAAAGCTTGTTGTCGAACCAGATGCCGAGCCCGCCCGCCCCGCGCGCCGTGCCGACATTGTAGAAATCGAGGCCTTCGCCATGATATTGGTGCTGGTCACCGGAGCGCAGCTGCCGCTCGGCAAACGCCCAGGGCACGTTCTTGCCCCAGCTGTCGATCCCCGACCCCGATGGAGGCTCGGCCGGCTCAAGCGCCCGACCGTAGATACGGTGCGCGGTGAGGTCATTCTCCCACAGCAGATCGTCATAACGGTAGGGCGCGAGCTGGGCGACGGCGCGTGGCGTCTTGTCCGTCGGCGGGGGGAGGGGCGTGCCCATATGCGGCATTGCCGGCACATCCTGCGCCTCGACTGCGCAAGCTGCGAGCAAGGCAAGACCTGCCAGGAACGTCGTTCTCATTCGATCACCTCCGATATGCCCGTGGCCGTCGCTTGTCGTGCGCGATCGGGCGTGGTGCCCGCGCCGGTAAAGGGCCGTAATGTGAAGCTGTATGAAAGCGGCGCCAGGGGAATCCGGTATTTCGCGAGCGGCCGCCCGTTCGCGTCCCATTGATTATCCCCGCCGACGCCGGCCTGGGCCGCATCGACCAGCAGGCTGACCTGGCCATGCGCCACGATGTCCGAGCTTTTCGCCGTGCCCGGCGTGCGGCGGTCGAGGTCTGCATAAGGAAAGGCCAGTGCGTTGACCGATAGCGGTTGCGCACCCTCGACGCGCAGACCGTTGCCTGCTCCGCTCAGTTCCAGCCAGCGCACATCCACCTTATTGCCGGTCTCCTGAGGCCGCATATAATCGTGATTCTGGTCGGCGATGCGACCGCGCCAGAGCGCGATCGGTGCGCCCGTCTTGCGATCGGAATAGCTTTCATGCGGTCCGCGGCCATACCATTCGACCGTATCGAAGGCGGTCGGCAGGCGGAAAGACAGGCCGACCCGCAGCGGGTCGGGAAGGTCGGTCTTCGCCGGCGTGAAATCGCCGCGCACCACGACCGCGCCATCGCCGGCCATCGTGTAGCGCGTGACAAACCGGGCGGCGTCGGTGACGTAGCGCACCGTCACCTGCGCCCGCCCATCGGGCAGGCGAACGCTCTCGACTTGCTCGACCCGGCGCACATCCGAAGCGGTTTTCCAGATGGCATGCGTGCGCTCGACCCCGGTGCCGACGTCGTTGTCGGTGAGCGCGCGCGTGAAATTAGGCGCGCCGCCCTGGAGCAACAACTGCCCGCTTGCGCTATAATGATCCACAAGGCCGGTGCGGCGATCGATCGCAAGTTCCACGCCGTTTGCGGCGAGCGTGACCGTTTCCCGACGCGTCGACTCCGTAACAGGCCTGGTCGGCACCGCCTGCGTCGTCGCGGCCTTCTCCGCGAGCGTGAATTGCGCCCAGCCGATCAGCTGCCCTGCCGGAACCGCCGCGATCGCACCCTCTTTTGCGCGTGCAGTGACGATGACCAGATATTCGGACGCTGGCTTGCGCGCAAAGGAAGGCAAGGGCAGCGCGATCGTCTCGCGGGTATGAGCCTGCTGCGTCGCAAGCGTGGGCAATGGGCCGCGCGCAATGGCGACACCATCCTCCTCGATCTGCCAGGCAAGATCGAGGCCGGAAAGGTCGTTGAAGTCGTACCGGTTGACGACCGTAAGCCGGCCCGTTGCCGCATCGAAGCCTTCGAACTGGATCGGCGCATAAACCTTGCGCAGCTCGAACAATTGCGGGTTGGGTGTGCGGTCCGACTGGGTAAGCCCGTCGCCGAACTCGAGCTCACCGCCAGCGTTAGGGCCATATTCGCCGCCCATTCCCCAATAAGACCGCCCGTCCGCAGTCTTCCGGTACATCGACTGGTCGACCCAGTCCCAGATGAAGCCGCCCTGGAGCTTGGTGGGGTGCGCGTAGATGACGTCCCAATAATCCTTCAGATCGCCGCCCGAATTGCCCATCATGTGCGCATATTCGCATTGGATCAGCGGCTGCCGGTAATTCCAGTTCTCCGCATAATCGGCGAGCTTGGCGGCGCTGTCGTACATCGGCGCGTAAATGTCGGCATAATCGTTGGGCCGATGTTCGTGCTCGCCCGGCCAAGTGCCCCAGCCGAGATAAGAGATCAGCCGATCGGGATCGCGCGCTTTGGTGGCTGCGGCGGCGTGCGCGAAAGCGGGGCCGATGCCGGCTTCGTTGCCGAGCGACCAGAAGATGATCGAGGGATGGTTCTTGTCACGCTCGACCATGTTGGTGACGCGGCTGACATGCGCTGCATCCCAGGCCGGATCGAAGCCGATCTGATACTTGCCGCGAACCTCGGGATGCTTGTTGGCCCAATCCATGTAGCCGTGGCTCTCGATATCAGCCTCGTCCATCACGTAGAGGCCATATTTATCGGCCAGCTCGTACAGGCGCGGATCGTTCGGGTAATGCGAAGTGCGCAGCGCGTTGATGTTGTTGCGCTTCATCAGCTGGATGTCGCGCTCCATCGATTCCAACGAGATCACGTGGAAGGTCTCCGGATCATGCTCGTGGCGGTTGACGCCGCGGATCGTGATCGGACGGCCGTTGACCGTCACCAGTCCATTGCGGATCGCAACTGACCGGAAGCCGATCCGGCTCCAGGTTGACTGCAGAATCGCCCCGTTGGCGTCGTAGAGCTCGACCAGCAACATGTAGAGGTTGGGTGTCTCGGCCGACCAGGGGCGCACGTTGGGCAAAGTGGCGGCGAGGCGCAGGGTCCGCTCTGCATCGCCGGCCGCGACGGCTGCGCTGTTGGTCAACAGGACCGTCTTGTCGTCGCGATCGAGCAGGACAATCCGGGCCGTGGTGGCGCTTTTCGACGGCGTGACCGCGAGATCGACCGCGAGTTGGCCGTCCTTGAAGCTAGGATCGAGACCGGCATGGACGAAGAAATCGCGAATGCGGGTTTTGGGCGCCGCCATCAGGAACACCTCGCGCTCGATGCCCGAGACGCGCCAGAAATCCTGATCCTCCAGATAGGAGCCGTCGGACCAGCGATAGACCTGGATCGCGATCACATTGTGCCCGGGACGAACCCGCTTGGTGATGTCGAATTCGGACGGCAACTTGCTGTCCTCCGAATAGCCGACCTTCTCGCCGTTAACCCACACATAATAGGCTGATCCGGCCGCGCCGATGTGGAGGATGATGTCCTGCCCCGTCCAAGTGGCCGGGATGTCCACGTCGCGGCGGTAGGACCCGACCGGGTTGGTCGCGTGCGGTATCAGCGGGCGGTTGGCGGGAAACGGGTAGGTAATGTTGAAATAGCGCGGCTGGTCGAAGCCCTCGGCCTGCCAGTCCGCGGGCACCTTGATCTGCTTCCATCCGGACACGTCATAGTCGGGCTTCTCGAAGCCGGCTGGCAGACGGTCGGCATCCGGCGAAAATGCGAAACGCCACAGGCCAGTCAGCAACAAGAAGCGGTCGGATTTAGTGCGGTGGCCGGCGATCGCCTTCGCGCGGCTCTCAAACGGAAAGCCGGTTGCGCGCGCCGGCTCCTTGCCAATCGCGAACACTGCCGGATTTTCCCAATCGGGCCGGTCTTGGGAGACCTGCGGCTGGATCGGCGGCGCGGGGGCAGTATCGGCCAGCGCGGGAAGCGGCGTCGCGGCGATCAGACAGGCTGCCAGCCGGCGCGATGCGAACACCGAAGATCCTCCCTGCGTGCATATCCGCGCTAGCGAACCGGCTCTCTCGTGAGTCGACCGCCGCGTTGTTCGACGCTAAGTTGAATATCGCGCTGAAACTTGTATGACAAGTAGTCATAACCAAGTCTGGGAACATCGTGGCAGAAAATTCGGCATCGCTCTCCGACGCGCTTTTCCGCAGGCTCGAGGCGCGAATCCGCTCGGGCGAGCTGCCGCCGGGCTCGAAGATGCCGGCGCAGAAAGACCTGGCGGAAGCCGCGAGCGTCAGCCGCACCGTGGTGCGCGAAGCCGTTGCCCGCCTGACCGCGCAGGGGCTTGCAATCTCGCGCCAAGGATCGGGCGTGTTCGTGGCCGAGACCGCGCAGTATCAGGCGTTTCAGGTAACGCGCGAGGAATTGGCCGAGCTCGCCGATGTCATTAAGCTGCTGGAGATGCGGCTGGCGCTGGAAACCGAAATGGCGGGGCTGGCAGCAGCGCGGCGCACCACCGCAGACATCGGCGCGATCCGCGACGCATTACGGCGGATGGACGAGGTGTTCGACGACCCCCAGGCCGCGGCGCGGGCGGACAGCGCTTTCCACCTAGCGATCGCCCGCGCCACGCAGAACCATTATTATGAAAGGCTGATCGAATTCCTCGGCGTGCGACTGGTTCCGCCGCGCAATATGTACCTGCGCGACGAATCCGAAGCGGCGCATCGAGCCTATGCCGCCAAGGTGCGCGCGGAGCATGAGGATCTTGTGGATGCCATCATTCGCATGGACGTCGGGCGGGCGCGCGATGCGGCGCGGCACCATATGCAGGAGAGTCTGAGCCGCCACTCGCAGCTCAGCGAAACCGCGCTTTTGCAGGCGGTCGGTACCCAATGAACCGGCGGCATTGACCCGCGCGTTAAACTTGTAATACAAGTTCAATGAGGTCGAAGGAAGACAGGGAGAGACGCCGTGACAAGAGGCTGGCGCTCCGCACGCGTTCGCGCGTTCGGCGGTAAAGCAGGCGCGGCATTGGCCGAGCGGCGCGAGCCATGATCGGAAGGCGATCGCGCCCCCTGGCCGGAGGCGATGCCCACAGCGAGAGGCGGGAGAGGATTTGGTGAAGTTGTTGGCCGCCGCGATCGCCATCGTGCTCGCCTCGCCAAGTCTGGCGGCGCCCGCGCCAGCTCAAGCAGAGGCAGCCCGAGCGCCGATCGAGGCCGCGACCCGCCTCGCCCACTGGCAGCTCGCGCGGCTGCGCGACACGTCGTACATCTCAGGCTCGACCGGCGAGACCGCTAACACGCGCGGTTGGGAGCAGGCCGTCTTCTGGGTCGGCATGACCGCCCTCGCCGACGCCGGCGGCCCGTCCGATGTGAAGGCCGCGATCCTCGATATGGGTCGCGCCAACAACTGGATGCCCGGTGCGCGGCCCTTCCATGCCGACGATCTGGTCATCACTCAAACCTATCTGTGGGCGGCGCAGCACGGTGCCGGACCGGCCGCCGCCGCGCCGGCCCGCCGCGCGTTCGACTACATCATCACGCATCCGCCCAAGGTTGGCCTTGCTTTCTACCAGCCGCCTGCCGGCTATGACGGTACCGAGTGCCTCCAGCGCTGGTGTTGGTGCGACGCTCTGTTCATGGCGCCGCCCGCGATGCTCGAGCTTTCGCGGCAGACCGGCGACGCGCGCTATCGTGACTACGCCCTGCGCGAATTCTGGGCGACGACCGATTTCCTGTTCGATCCCGCCGAGCATCTGTTCTACCGCGACAGTCGCTTCTTCGAACGCCGCGACGGTGAGGGACGCAAATTGTTCTGGAGCCGTGGGAACGGTTGGGTCTTCGCCGGCCTTGCCCGCATGATCCCTTTATTGCCGAAGGACAGTTCCGACCAGCGGCGGATGAAGGCGCTGTTCGTGGAGATGGCGGCGCGGCTCAAGGATCTGCAAAAACCCGACGGCTATTGGCCACCGTCGCTGCTGGCGCCGGAGGGGTCGCCGCCTGAATCGAGCGGCACCGCTTTCTACACCTATGGTATGGCCTGGGGGGTTTCGGCGGGATTGCTCGACCAGCAAACCTACGGTCCGGTGGCGCGCCGCGGCTGGAACGCCCTGCTTGGCGCGATCCAGCCGGATGGACGCCTCGGCTGGGTCCAGCAGGTCAGCGACCGGCCGGAAAAGGTCGAGGCGCAGGACACACAATATTATGGCGTCGGCGCCTTTTTGCTCGCCGCGACCCAGGTCGCGGCGCTCGAGCAGAAAAGCCGGCCGCGCTGAGCCTCAACCGGAGATCATCGTGTACGACAAGACTTACTACGCCACGCATCCGGACATGATGGAATGCGTCAGCAATGACGCTTTGCGCGACCGCTATCTGGTCGACGGCCTGTTTCGCGGCGGCGAAATCGTGCTCACGTATTCGCACGGCGAGCGCTTCATCATCGGTGGCGCCGTTCCCGGCGCGACAGTGCTCAACCTTCCCCGTCAGCAGGAACCCGCAAGCGCCGCGGGTCATCCTCTGCTCGAGCGGCGGGAGCTCGGCATCGTCAATATCGGCGCGGGGGACGGCATCGTGACAGTCGATGGCGAGACGATCAGGCTAGCCAAATATGAGACGCTCTATGTCCCGATGGGCAAGATGGATGTCAGCTTTGCCGGAGAGGGCGCGCGTTTCTATTTGCTGAGCGTCCCCGCACACCGCGCCTTTCCGATGCGCAAGTTGACGCTCGCGGATGCCAATCCAATGGAGCGCGGGAGCCTGGAGACGTCCAACCAGCGGACCATCTACCAGCTGATCCTGCCGCACACCTGTCAGAGCGCGTCGCTCTGCCTTGGCATGACCACGCTCAAGCCGGGCAGCGTCTGGAACACGATGCCGCCGCACGTCCACGAACGCCGCAGCGAAATCTATCTCTATTTCGATCTGCCCGAGGAGGACCGCGTGTTCCATTATATGGGCCAACCGGATGCGCTTCGGCATATCGTGATCGCAAACGAAGAAGCGGTGATCTCGCCGCCCTGGTCGGTTCATATGGGTTCGGGAACCCAGGCCTATAGCTTCATCTGGGCGATGGCCGGCGAGAATCTCGACTATGAAGACATGGATGTGCTCGACATCTGTCAGCTCGCCTGATGTCCAGCCTCTTTGATCTATCCGGCAAGGTGGCGATCATCACCGGCGCTAATACCGGCATCGGTCAGGCGATTGCTCTGGCATTGGCAGACGCGGGCGCGGACATCGCCGCGGTCGGCCGCAGCCCCGCCGAGGAGACCGTCGCAAAGGCGCGAGCCCTCGGGCGCACGGCGGAAATGATCTCGGCCGATCTGTCGACGATCGAGCCTGTGCAGCGCGTGATCCAGGAGACGATCGCAAAGCTTGGGCGGCTCGACATTCTCGTCAACAATGCCGGCATCATCCGCCGCGCCGACGCGGTCGACTTCACCGAGGAAGATTGGGATGCGGTGATCGACACCAATCTGAAGTCGGTCTTCTTCCTCGCACAGGCCGCCGGCCGCCACATGATCGCGCAAGGCGCGGGCAAGATTATCAACATCGCCTCGATGCTGACCTTCCAGGGCGGCATCCGCGTGCCGAGCTATACCGCGTCCAAATCCGGCGTGGGCGGCCTGACCAAGCTGCTCGCCAATGAATGGGCGGCCAAGGGTGTGCAGGTCAACGCAATCGCGCCCGGCTATATCGCGACCAACAATACCGCGGCCCTGCAAGCCGACGAGGTGCGCAACAAGGCGATCCTCGAACGCATCCCGGCGGGCCGCTGGGGCGATCCCGGCGATCTTGGCGGCGCGGCGGTGTTCCTCGCGTCCGCCGCCTCCGATTATGTCAGCGGCCATATTCTTGCGGTCGACGGAGGCTGGCTCGCACGCTGAGCCGTTGATCCCAGAGTTATAAGACAAGAAGAGCGGACCGGCATGGCCACGGCGGTGCGAGCGAGGTGTTGCCCACCGTCAACAGCAGCTGAGAATGACTCCGGCGTCGCGAATAGTTGTCATACAACCTTGATTATGCCTTCAAACGCGGCTAACGCTGCAGCCGATAAGTAAAAAGCTGTTTCAGACAGGAGAGGAACGAATGGGACTGTTCAGCACAACCGCGCTCGCCCGCATTTTGGCCGTGGCGGCCACGGCTGCGGCAGCCAGTGCCGCGTCCGCCCAGGCAGCGTCGACGCAGCCGGCGAACGCGCAGGCGACGGCACCCCAGGCGGCGGAACAGTCCAACCCGCAGAAGCCCGATATCGGCGAGGTCGTGGTGACCGCGCAGAAGCGGGCACAGCGCCTCCAGGACATTCCGGTCGCGGTGCAGGTCGTGACCGGCGATCAGCTCCAGGGGCAGGGTGTGCGCCAGTTTACCGACCTGACCAGGGCCACCCCGTCGTTGCTGATCCGCCCCTCCGAGCAGCCCGTCAATAATTCGGTCTCGGTGCGCGGCATCGGCACCTTCGCATTCTCGCCGAGCGTCGAACCCAGCGTCGCAGTGCAGATCGATGATGTACCGGTCCAGTTCCTGGCCAGGGCCTTCGCCGATCTTTCAGATATCGAGCGGATCGAAGTGCTGCGCGGACCGCAGAGCACGCTCTATGGCCGTTCCGCCTCGGCCGGCCTGATCAACATCGTGACACAGGGGCCCTCCTCGACATTGACCGGCCGCATCAGCGGTCTGGCCACCACCGACGATGAATATAGCGTCAACGCGGCCATCTCGGGGCCGCTGACGAGCAATCTCGGGTTCCGCCTGAGCGGGAATTACGACAAGTGGGACGGCAACGTCCGCAACCTTTTCAACGGTGACAAGGTCAACGGCTTCCGCACATTGTCGCTGCGCGGCAAGCTGGTCTGGGATCCGACCTCGACACTGAACATCACGCTGCAGGGCGGCTATATCGACGGCAAGACGACGATCGGCCGGCCGTTCATCCGCGTCTCGCCCGATGCGCGCCTGCGCGGGGTAGCGGCTTATGGTCCGGGCGTGTTTGCGCCAGGCGTGACCTTCACCGACGCCAATCGCAACGTGGTGAACAATATCGATTCAGGGACCAACTACACCGATTATTCGGCATCTTTGCGCGCGTCGCTCGATCTCGGCTTCGCCTCGCTGATGTCGATCACCGGTTATGACAAGTTCCGTCAGTTCGACATCCTCGACCAGGACGAGTCCGCCATCGCCGCGTTGGACAATCGACAGTTCGGCACGTTCCGCACGCACAGCTGGTCGCAGGAATTCCGCCTGATATCACCCAGCCGCAATGCGTTTCGCTACACGCTCGGCTTGTTCTATTCCGATCTCGAGCTCAGTCGTGTGTTCCAGCGCGGACCCTTCTTCTCGGTTGCGAACTGGTATGCGACCAACGGCACCAAACAATATGCGGCGTTCGGCCAGCTCGAATATGACCTGCCGACCGGCACGACGCTGATCGGCGGCTTGCGCGTCGGCAAGGGCAAGATCGACTATACCTTCATCGATCACGCCGCGGCTGACGCCAGGTTCGCAGGAGCCAATTCCGAAAATTACGAGACATACAAGGCCGGCGTGCAGCAACGTATCACGCCCGATATGATGGCCTTCTTCACCTTCGCCACCGGCCACAAAGGCCAGGCCTACGACATCGGTACCGGCTTCAACCTGGTGCGCCAGAATTCGGGACCGGTGCGCCCGGAAACGTCGAAGGACTGGCAGCTCGGCCTCAAGAGCCAATGGTTCGATCGTCGTCTG
>Ga0207705_10000518_pt1 | contig 32873 bp, 22 predicted proteins | sample KBSC13metaG_FD_184314 | JGI IMG/M metagenome (GOLD analysis project Ga0207705, IMG submission 184314) | Corn rhizosphere microbial communities from Kellogg Biological Station, Michigan, USA - KBS C1-3 metaG (SPAdes) (version 2) | ecosystem: Host-associated > Plants > Roots > Rhizosphere > Soil ... | reverse complement strand
CGCCGCCGAAGGCGTAGCGCACCTCCTGGCCGGCGCCTTCCTGTGCCACGATGGTGCGCGCCCACCCCTGCGGCGACACATCGGCGATCCGCACCTGGCAATTGCCCTTGGTGCCGGTGAACCAGACCGGCGCCGTATCGGCGCTCGCGACGGTGACCGTCATGCCCTTGCCAGCGAGGAATGCCGTCATGTCCGGGCCGTCGGCGCCGGCGACTATCCCCTCCGACGCGCGCAGGGCAAAGCCTTTCCCGGCGAGGCTCGCCACCAGCAGCACGGCAAGGATGAGGCTAGCGCGCCGCAGTCGCATCGGACCGTACCCCCTGGAAGCCGATGACGAGGATCGCGATGAGCGTCAGCCAACCGGCGAGCGTTGCTCCGAAGGTCCCGTGGATGAGGTCGTACTCGGCCGGGAAGTAGCCGATCATGCCGATGCGCCCGACATTGATGGCAATGACCGCAAGGCAGGCCAGGGCGCTCCAGCCGAGCGCCGCCCACGTCCACTTGCGGCCATAGTAAGCCATGATGGCCGCCGAACTGAGCACCGCCAGCGAGACGTTGGTGAAGGACGAACAGCCGGGGGCGATAAACAGCGACCCGCTGCCATCCGCGAACGGCACCACATTACCGTTGGCCGTGGTGCCCAGCATCAGCGCGATCAGCAGCGAGTCGACGCGCAGCAGGCTTTCGCTGGCGATGGCAAACAGCAGCCTCGCCCACATCAGCGGAACGGTCAGCGCCAGCAGGATGGCGGCGGCGCGCCGCGTCAGGCTTTCGTCGGAGGACTGGTATAGCCAGACCGCGAGGCCGGAGAGCGCCAGCGCACTCAGCGTCGGCACCGGCACCAGCGCGGCCAGCCCGACAAGGGCGGCGACTGTGATATCGGCGCGGCCGGGCCGGGCCGGGGCATCGCGCCACAGCAGCGCAATCGCTGCAATCGCCGCGCCCCAGATGATCAGGCTGATGTCGAACGTGTTGAACAGCGCCGGCAGGAAGCCCTGCGCCAGCGACCCGCTGGCCTTTTCGCTGATGGCATTGAGGAGCAGGATGAGGGCCAGCCCCGAAAACAGGGCCTGCCGTGAAACCGCGCCGTCCGGCAGGGTCAGCTGCCGAACGATGCGAAACATCGTCCGCCTTAAGTCGCTGCCGGCCGCCACGATCTGTGCCGACGTGCCGAGCGGCGCGTTGCCGGGTGTCTGCTCCAAGGCATCACACCTGGTTCAGCGGCCCTGATTGCCGCCCTGCGCGGCACGGCGCTTGCGCCGCTGCAGCCAGAGGAGCCCACCCACGGCGAGGAACGGCAGGCCGACGCCCGCCTCCGGCCCTGGAGCCGAGTGCACGACGGGCGGGGTCCACGGACCGCCGCCATTCTGGTGCCCGAACTGGTAGGCCGCCGCAGGCAGCCCCACGCAGGCGAAAAAGAACAAGAGTAAGAAGAGTTTAATCCACATGGCGTTGTGTCCTGGGATGTCGAGTAGAGTCTGGCAACTGCGCCATGTCCAAGATGGCACTCCTCGGCCTCCCGACCAATCAACAATACGGCGCATCGGGATGGGCAAATCTGCCTACCATGGGTAGGTTCGCCGGGGCCGGGTGGTATCGGTTGCGCTGTGCGCTCCACCGATCGAGCCAGAGCGATGCTTGGCTGGCAAATAGCGCTGATGGTAGATGCTCCAAGGGATCGGCATTTGCCAAGTATCGGATGGAGAGTGATCTCTGAAACCGCCCTCATATCGCACTACGACACCTTATACTGCGGTACGGAATTACGAAATGGCAGAGGATCAATCGACGTTGCTGGAAGATTGGCACTGGATGCGGCTAATCCCGCCAATGCTGCTGCAGCCGCTTGTTGTTGCGCATCTTGATCGAGCCGGCGGGGGCGAAAACGTCCGGTCCCCAACCTACCCGACGCTAGTTCGATCGATGTAGGGGAAATGAACGCCGGGGCGCGCCGCTCGTGAGCCGGCGTCCCGCTACGGTTCGTGCAGGCTTTCGTCGAGCCCGCGGGTCAGCGGATAGAGGAAATATGAGATGATGCTGCGCTGCCCGGCATTGATCTCCGCCTCAATCGTCAGCCCCGGCAGCAGGCGGAAGTCGGCGGGCAGGGAGCGGAGTTGCATCGCCCCGAGCGCCAGCCGCACCTTGTAGAACGCCCCAGCCGCCGTCGCGCTGGCCGAGGGCGACTGCGGCGCGAACGAATCCTGGCTGATGGATTCCACCTTGCCCTCGATCGTACCGTGCTTCTGGAACGGGAACGCATCGAATTTGAGCCGCGCCGGATCCCCGACGGCGATATGGCCGATGTCGCGCGCGGCAACCGCCACTTCCGCCTCGAGCGGCACATTGAGCGGCACCAGCGTGAACATCGGCTCCGCCGCTTGTACGACCGAGCCGACCGAGCGCTGTGCCACATCGAGCACCGCCGCATCCGCCGGCGCCACCAGGATCGCCATGGCCTGCCGAAGCTCCGCCTTCTTCAACTCCTCGGCGGCCCCGTCGCGCTTGTCCTTGAGGTCGACCAGCGATTCGATGGAGGTGCGCCGGTAATCCTCGATGAAAGTCTGCCGCTCCGCCTTGGTCTGCGCCAGCGTCTGTTGCGCCTGTATCCGGTCGCCCTGGGTCCGGCTCAGCGTCGCTTCGGTATCGAGGCTGACGTCGCGCGCCTGCAGATAGGTGAGGCGGGAGCCGTTGCCCTTGCTGGCCAGCGCGGCGTTCATGTCGTCGATTTCCTGCAGTCCCGCGACCCGCCGCGTCAGCACGTCGATCTGGCCGTCGTCGGCGGTGATCATGGCCGCGGCGTGCGCCAGTTGCGCGTCGAAATCGTTGAGCCGGGCAGCATAGAAGGCCGCACGCTGCGCCGCGAGCTGGCCCTGCGTCGTTTCGTCGGCCGTGGCATTGGCCGGCGGCCGGTAGAGCTTGCCCGCCAGTTCCGCCTCGATGCGCGCGATCTGCGCGTCGAACCCCTCGATCTGGGCCCGCAACTGGTCGGCATCGGCGGTCGAAAATGTCGGGTCGAGGGTCGCAAGGCGCTGGCCCTTGTGCACCACGTCGCCGGGCTTGCTGTCGATCGAGCGCACCACCGAGGTTTCGAGCGGCTGCACCACCAGCGCCGGCTCGGTGGTGGTCAGCTTGCCCGGGGCCACCACGATCTCGTCGATGTTGGAAACCGAGGCCCACCAGATGGCGCAACCGATGCACACCACCACCGCATAGAGCGTCATTCGGGCGAGCGGGGGCGGCCGGCGCTGCTCGAGTTCGATGGCATCGGTCTGGAATTCCAGCACGGCGGGCTGGCTGGAGGGCGGCACCACCCTGAGCTTGGGCCGCTCCGGGGCGGGGCGTTTCGGCACCGCCGCGATCTTTGCCCGCTTCTCGCCGACCGCTTTCATACCGCGGCCCTCGTCTGCTGGTTCCACAATTGCCGATAGGTGGTGCAGCGGGTGAGCAACTGCCCATGCGCGCCGATGTCGACGATCCGCCCGCGGTCGACCACCAGGATGGCGTGGGCGTCCGCCAGCGTCGACAGCCGGTGCGAAACGATGATCACGGTGCGGCCCTCGGCGATGCCGCGAATGCTCTGCCGGACGATGGCCTCGCTTTCCGGATCAAGGGCGCTCGTCGCCTCATCGAGGATCAGGATGCGCGGATTGGTGACCAGCGCCCGGGCGATCGATAGCCGCTGCCGCTGTCCGCCCGAAAGGTTCTCGGCATTTTCCTCGATGACCGTGTCGTAGCCGCGCGGCAACTGCTCGATGAACTCTTCCGCTCCCGCGAGGCGCGCCGCGGCGACCACCTGCTCGAAGCTGACATCGGGCTTGGCGGCGGCGATGTTGTCGCGCACCGTGCCCCGGAACAGGAAACTGTCCTGCAGCACGGCGCCGACGCTGCTGCGCAAATGCCCGAGATCCAGCTCGCGGACATCGTGCCCGCCGATGCGGATCAGCCCCTGCTGCACCGGATAGAGCCCCTGGATCAGCCGCGTCACCGTGGTCTTGCCCGACCCGCTGCGGCCCACGACGCCGAAGATGCTGCCCGCCGGTACCGAAAACGACACGTCGTTGAGCGCCAGCCCGCCATCCGTCCGATAGCGGAAGGAGACGTTCTCGAATTCGATGCTGCCGCTGATTTCGGGACGCAGGCCCGCGCTGCGATCGGAGCGCTCGATCTTCTGGTTCATCACCTGGCCGAGCATCCGCACCGACAGCGCCACCTCCTGGTACTCGTGCACCATGGTCACGATCTGCACCAGGGGCCCGGAGACGCGGCCGGCCAGCATGTTGAACGCCACCAGCGCGCCGACCGTCATCGTCCCGTCGAAGACGTTGAGCGCCCCGAAAGCGACGATGCTGACGCTCATCAGCTTTTCGATCAGTCCGGTTGCCGCCTGCGCCACGGTGGAGATCGTCTCGACCTTGAACCGCGTGGTGATGGTCTGCGCCGACCGGTCATCCCAGATGCGGCGCTGCAGTGGCTCCATGGCGAGCGATTTCAGCGTGCGCATGCCGTGCACGGTTTCGACCAGCAGCCCTTGCCGGTTGCCCTCCGCCTCGTAGAGCGCGGCGAGCCGCTTGCGGAACGGGCTGACCAGCAGCGCCACCACGCCGGTGATCATGGCGCTGAACAGCAGCACCAGGCAGGCCAGCGGCGCGCTATAGAGGAACAGCACCGGGACGAAGACGAACAGCGACAGCCCGTCGAGCAGCGTGAGGAACAGCCGCCCGGTCATGAATTCGCGAATGCGCCCGGCCTGCTGCATGTGCTTGACCAGTACGCCGGCCGAGCCCTGCTCGAAAAAGGTGATCGGCAGGTCGAGTAAGTGCTTGAAGGTGCGCGTTGCCACCCGGATGTCGATGCGGTTGGTGGCGTAGATCAACAGGTAGCGCCGAAGGAACACGAAAAGTGCATCGAACAGCAGCGCCACCCCGACGCCGACGGTCAGCACCAGCAGCGTCGAATAGCTCTCGTGCACCAGCACCTTGTCAATGACGAGCTGGAAGAAGATCGGCGTCGCCAGCCCGATGGCGTAGAGAAACACCACCGCCACGGCGACGTCCATGAACAGCCGCCGCTGCCGCCAGACCTCGGGGATGAACCAGCGCAGGCCGAACGGCTGCTCCGGCTCGGTGAGCGAATAGCTCCGCTTGACCAGGATCAACTCGCCCCGCCAGCGCTGGCGGAAATTCTTCAGCGTGACGCTGATGAAGCCGGGCGCCGCCGCCAGCGGATCGTACAGGCGCAGCGTCTCGACGCCTGCCGCATCGCGTTCGGCCCCGAGCACTACCACCCAATTGCCGTTGTCGAGCCGGACCAGGGCTGGATAGGCTTGCCCGAGCCGCATCAGGGCGCCATTGCCGATCTTCGTACGACGCGCCCTGAGCCCTGCATCGCGCGCCATGCGCAGCATCAGTGCCGGTCCGACCAGTTCATTGCCGATGGCATAGTCGGTATTCAGCCGCTCGGCGCTCGCGTCGAGTCCGTGATGCCTGAGCGTTGCGGCAAGGCATTCAGTGCCCGTGCGCACCAGAGTAGTCATGGGAAGGCTCCGCTCGGCGGCTCAGGCGAAATTTGGCGAGCCGGCGTGGGTCGCGCCGTTGGTCTTCGTGGCGCCCGCCGCGGCGGGCGGCACGGGCGCCGCCTCGGCCGGCTGCGCGTTGCGGCGGATCGCGCCGCTCTCGATCAGCCCGTGCATCGCCTTCTGCAGCACTTCAAAGCTGTTGGCGAAACCTTCGATCGACATGATCACGCGCTGCCGGAACTCCGGCACCGGCTGGTTCGAGGCATCCCGCTTGGTCGCCGACAGGCTGACCAGGTCGATGCGGACGATCGCGCCGGAGACCGTGATTTCGCCGATCGTGTCGGCATAGAGTTCCGTCTGCATGGCATGCGCTCCTGAAAGGATTTAGGCGGCCAGCTGGCCGTTGAAGATGACATCGACCCAATAGTTGGACGCGTTGTAGCTGTTGGTCGGGAAGGCACTGCCGCTGCCATAGGCATAGACGCCGTTGCCCCCGCTGGTGCTGCTCGATGGCGCCGTCAGCGGCCCGTTGGTGGTCGCGGAACTGAAGTAGTTGCTGTTGGCCGAATAGAACCCGTTGCTGTGGTAGCCCACCACATAGGTGGTCCCTGCGGTGACCGCGATCGGGGTGGCGAAGGTCGCCGTTTGCCAGCCGCTGGCCGTTTCATTGCTGAAGGTGAGGCTGCCCAGCGCCGTTCCGGTACTGGTCCACAGCGATCCCGTATGGGTGCCGGTGTTCTGTGGGCCCTTGTAGAAGCGGATGCCGGTGATGGTGCCATCCTGCGTCGGCGTGAACTTCATCCCGAGCTCGACCGCGGAGGGATCGTTCTCGGTGATCGTCGCCGGCGTGGCGCTCGCCGAGAACAGGCTGACCCCGACCGGCGCGGCGGTGACGGTCAGGGAGGCGTTGGCCGATGCCGTGCCGCCATGCCCGTCAGCGATCGAATAGGTGAAGCTTGCCGGGCCGGTGTAACCGGCCGTCGGGGTAAAGGTGACGATATTGGTCTGCGCGTCGAAGGCTGCGGTGCCATTGGCGGGGGTGCTGACGCCGGTGACGGTCAGCGTGTCGCCGTTCGGATCGGTGTCATTGGCGAGTAGCGCCGTCGCGGCGATCTGCAGCGGCACGTTCTCCTGCGTCCCGAAGCCGGTATCGTCGGTGGCCACCGGTGGCTGGTTGGGCGCCTGCGCCCCCGCCTGGTAGAGGACGTCGACCCAGTAGTTGGAACTGCCGTAGGTGCTGGTCGGGAACGGGGTGCCGGTGCCGTAGGTGTAGACGCCATTGCCTGCGGCCGGGGCGGTGATGCCGCCATTGCTGACCGGGGCGGTGAAGTAGTTGGTGGTCGACGAATAGAACCCGTTGCTGTGATAGCCCACCACATAGGTGGTGCCCGCCGCCACGGTGATCGGCGTCGTGAAGCTTGCCGTTTGCCAGCCCGAAGCGGTCTCGTTACTGAAGGTCACGCTGCCGAGTTGCGCCCCGGTGCTGGTCCACAGCGTTCCCGTATGGACGCCGGTGTCCTGCGGGCCCTTGTAGAAGCGGACAGCGCTGATGGTGCCGCTCTGGGCCACCGTGAAACTCATGCCAAGTTCGACCGCGGAGGGGTCCTGCGTGGTAATCGTTGCCGGGGTAGCATTTGCCGAAAACAGGGTTGTGCCGCTCAGCGGCGCGGTGACCGTCAGCGCGACGCTGGCCGACGCGGTGCCTCCGTGGCCGTCAGAGATGCCGTAGGTGAAGCCGGCTCCCCCGGTGTAGCTTGTCGTGGGGGTGAAGGTGATGACGTTGGTCTGCGCGTCGAAGGCCACGCTACCATTGCTCGCCCCGCTCACCCCGGTGACCGTCAGCGTATCGCTGTTGGGATCGGTATCGTTCGCCAGCACCGTGGCAGCGGCGATCTGCAGCGGGGTATTCTGCTGCGTCGTCAGGCCGGTATCGTTATTGGCGACCGGGGGCTGGTTCGGCGCCGTCGCCGACTGGTCGTAGAGCACGTCAACCCAGTAGTTGGCGGCGCCAAACGTGCTGGTCGGGAAGAGATTGCCGGTGCCGTAGGTATAGACCCCGTTGCCGACCGGCGCCGTCAAGGCGCCGCTGACATGGGCGGTCGAAAAATAGCCGCTGGTGTCGGTGTAGTGCCCGTTGCTGTGGTAGCTCGCCACATAGGTGGTGCCGGCGGTGATCGCTACGGGGCTGCTGAACGTGACGGTCTGCCAGCCGCTCACCGTTTCGTTGGTGAACGTGGCGGTGGCCAGCAGCGTCCCGTTGCTGCTCCAGAGCGAGCCGGTGTGGGTGCCGGTGTCGTTGACGCCCTTGTAATACTTGATTCCGAGAATCTGCCCGTTTTGCGAAGCTACGAACTGGACGCCGAGATTGACTTGCGAGGGGTCGACATCGGAAATGTTCGCCGGGGTATCCGAAGGGGAGAAGAGCGACACCGCGCCAACATCCATATTGACCACGGCGGAGGCGGTGCCGCCGCGCCCGTCGGAAATCGAGTAGTCGAAACTCGCCGGCCCGACATAGCCGGCGGTCGGCGTGAAGGTGATCGCCTGGGTCTGGCTGTTGAAGCTGACCGTGCCGTTGGCCGGCGAGTTGGCGCCGGTGACGGTCAGCGGGTCGCCGTCGGGGTCGGAGTCATTGGCCAGCAACTGCGCCGGCTGGAAGGTGATCGGCGTATTCAGGGTGACCACGAAGCCGTTGTCGTTATTGGCTGCCGGCGGATTCTCCGGCCCGCTGGTGCCGGTGTCGTTGAAAACCGGGTCGACCCAGAAATTGTCGCCGCTGAAGGGTATGGTGGTGGGGAAAACCGGACCCGAACCGAAGGTATAGACGCCGTTGAGGGCATTGCCGAGGGCCGTGAGCGAACCGCTGACCTGCCCTGAATAGGTATCGAAATAGCCGGGCGTATCCGAGTAATTGCCATTGGTATGGTAGGAAACGATGCAGAGCTCGTTGGCCTGGATCTGGACCGGCGTCGCGAAATTCACCTGCTGCCAGCCGCTGGCGGTCTCGTTGGTGAAAGTCGCGCTCGCCAGCAACTGGCCTGAAGAGTTCCATAGATCGGCGATATGGGTGCCGGTGTTGGCCGCTCCCTTGTAGAAGCGGACGCCGGTGATCAGGCCGCTGCTGCTCGAGGTGAAGCAGACGCCGACCTCGATCGGGTTGCTGGACACGCTGGCAACGGCGGGCACTGCGTTTGCCGCAAATAGCGTCAGGGCGGAGGACCGGGTGACCGTATAGGGGGTGCCGGCGCCAGGCGTCTCGGTGTTGATGCTGTCGTCCGACGCCCGGGTTTCGATGGAATAGGCCCCTGGGGCGGGGGCGTTGAAGGTGTAGCTCCAGTTGACGCTGCTGGCGCCAAATTGACCGGTCGCCGGATGCCAGCTCTTGCCGCTGTCGGTCGAAACCTGGACGGCGCCCACGAGGCCCCCGGTGTCCGCCGCGGTTCCCGAGACGGTCATCTGACCGCCTTCGACGACGCTGTTGCTCGAAACATGGGTGATCGTCGAGCTGGGTGGCGTGTGGTCGGTCGATTGCGTCGCCAGCGTCAGGCTCGCCTGCAGCGTCTGGGGTTGCACGCCCATGTCGGCGAAGAGGTTGACCATGGCCTGCTGGACGTTCGGATCGACCGTCGTGGAGTTGAAGTTGGGGCCGGAGTCGTGCTCCGATGAAAGGCCCCACGACCAGAACACCGTGCCGGCGCCGAAGATCAGCGCGCCGCTCGTCGGATCGCGGAACTCGACCAGGTTATGGGTGGCCGTCCCCGGCCCGTCCACGTTGCCGAACTGGCTGTTGTAGACGGAGGTGTTGACAGTGGTGGTCGAGAGGTAGACCAGGCCGGCGGGCATGAAGCCGTTGTCGGGCGAGGAATCCCATTCGTAGCCCAGCAGGCCGTTTTCGAGCGACGCCGTCCCGCCGGGCGCGGTTTGGGCCACGCTGGTGTTGCGCCACAGGCGCAGCTGGCTCTGGCCATAGGGAATGGTGATGGCGGTATCGGCAGTGGTCTGGTCGACCGAGAAGAGCTGCCCGGTCACGGCATTGGAGGGCAGGCCGAGGCCGCCCCAGCTGACCGGCGCCTCGAACGTGCCGGTGCCCTGGCCCGAGGGGTTGATCAGCGTCCCGAAGTGGCTGTCCTTATAGCTGGTGAGCGTACGGCCGGCGGTATTAGTACCGTCGATGCTAGGCGTAAACTGCGTCTGCCAGAAGATTTCATTGCCGCTGAGAAAGGCCATGTTGACGCCGGCCTTCTGGGCGGCCTGGACATTGGCAACCTGACTGTCGGTCCAATACTCATCGTGCCCATCATCCATGAACACCTTGTGGTTGAGCAGCAACGCGCCGTTCGACGAGGTATCGAGGCCCGAAATGTAGGAGACGTCGTAGCCGTTCTCCTCCAGCCAATAGATAGCCGAATATTCCGCGCCGAACAGCGAATCCTGTGGGCCCGAGTAGACGCCGACACCGTCCCTGGTGACGATGGGTCGATTGTAGCTCACCGCGAAGGCGGCGCCGGCCGAGGCCTCGCCGCCGGGACTGGCTGGTGGAGAGGATGGGCCGTTGCCGCCGTAAAGGTTGGCTCCGCCCCAGCCGTTATAGGCCTGCCAGGTCTCGTCGGACGTCTGGAAGACGATGTCGCTCGTCGAGGCCTCGTCGCGCACCACGAAGGGGATCTGAAAAACCTGGCTGCCCTGCGTGACGTTCGCAACGTAGACGCCTGAGGTGGCGGTGGTCGGCACCTGCCACGAATCGGTCACCGACCAGTTTCCCGCGTCGACCTCGCCAGTCGCGGCATCGGTGATCGCCGTCGGCTGCGCCACCAGCCCCGTATGCTGCAGGGAGGTGACCAGGGTAGCGCCGTTACCTCCGTAGTATCCGAGGCGATAGATGTTGATCGTGTAGTTGCCGTTTCCCGTCGTATTGTCGATCTTGAAGCGGACCGTACCGCCCAGATCGGTGCTCATGGCGGTGGTGAAACCCTCGAGCTTGGTCGAATCCTGGCCGGGATCGACCTGCCAGACGCTTTGCGGCGTGCCCGGCTTCTCGTTCTCGAGCACGATGGAGTTGTTCGACACCGCCGTCGCGGCAAAGGTCTGCGCGCCTGAGGGCGCCGTCAGGGTCTCGGCCGAAAGCAGCGAGACTCCTGTCGGTGCCGAGGCTGTACCCGTTGCCTCGTCGGTGGGGGCAGACAGGCTAGGCAGCATGGATACCTGGTTCGGCGAATTGGCGCTAAAGTCGGCCATGGGCGAAATGGGCGTGACCGCGCCCGCCGAGCCGTCCTGGTCGGGAGCCTCGAGCGCGCTTGTGAGGGCCGTGTTCGCTGCCGACGGTGTCGGCAGCGGCGCGGCAGTGCGAGCCGACACGGGCGAGGGGAGTGGCGTGCCCGCTGGCAAACTGAGCTCGGTGGGGGTCGGAGCGGCGGGCGGACCGGGTACCGCAGGCACTGTCGGCAGCGACAAGGCGGCCGCCGATATTGATCCCGACCCCGTGACCACGGGCAGCGAGACGATGGGCGGTACTGACGGCGCCGGACCTGTCGTCCCGGCATGTGCCGCCGTGACGCTCGACCCGAGCGCCGCGGAGGCGCCGGGGCCGAACCAACCTAGGCCGCTTTCGGTGGGCATCGCGGCCGCCGGCGGGGGACTGTCGGTCGAGGCAACCCACTGCTTGCCGGTCGATCCGGCATTGTCGTCGCGGTTCTTGCGGGCGCCGCGAGCCGTCGTCCCCTTGCCGCCTGTGGTGAACCAGTTGAGACCGTCGCGCGTGTCGTCGCGGGCATGGTCACGGGCAGTCGGATGGCGTCGCTTCATCATGAGGCCCCGGGGCACAGATGCACTAAATTTGCGGCTTCGACAGTTGAAGCCTCTGCAAGACTATGCCCGTCTTCGCTGGCGGGTGATATAACCTGAAGGAGTGGCCTCCGAAGGGGGCATCTAATCCGAACGACCAGTATTAGCGGGGCGAGGCGGTAGTTGTCGCTGTCGGAGAGGGTCGCAGAACTTGCTGTCCGTAAGCGGATATCGGCCAGTGGCGTCGTCGCCGCGGGTTCGGGACCGGCAGCGAGGCACGACTGTTTCGACGGGGAAGCTCAATTGATTCAATCAGATGGAAAGACCTCCAGGGCGGGCGCTGTGGCGCGCCCCACCTGAAGGCCAGGGTCAGAATCCGGCGCTGGCCGTCAGCCGGAGCAGATGCTTGAAGAGCTGCACGGTTTCTTCTTCCGGCTGAATGCCCAACTCCTCGCTGAGCCGCCGCGTGCACTCCTCGAAGAGCTGGCGCACTGTCGAAGTCTGCCCGGTCTCGGCCGCGCCCCGCATCAGGGCGCGATAGGCCCCTTCATGGCACGGCTCAAGCCGGAGCAGGCGGCGCGCACAGAAATCGCGCTGTTCGCGGCTGATTTCGCTGCCTGGAGCGATTGCCCGCGACACCACGTCGATGAATTGCCCGTGCAGGTGGGAGCGCTGGACCGCCAGCCATTCCTCGAAGGCGTCGCCCGCCGAGCCGAGCGAGCCGAGCAGGTCCCCGCTATATACCTCGCACAGGCGAACAGCCCCCGCCGCTGTCGGGTTCTCCAGCAAATCCAGAAAGTCGATGAGGTCGCAATAGACGTCGTCTTCCTTGACGATCCACAACATATTGGCATCGGCGGCGACAAGGCGAAATTGATGCTCGCTCTGGAATCGCCGAATCCGGGCCACCGTCTGCCGCACGACTGCGCCAGCTTGATCGGAGCCGCTCTCTGACCACAACAATTGCCCAACGCGACGGCGCGTTACCGGCTGCCCTCTTCCTTCGAGCAATATATATGTTGCAATTCTGAATAAACCACTTGTAACACTAGCGAAATATTGGCCAGACACTGACGTGTGGCAATCGCCGAAAAAGAACATCGACACACGCTTAGTCTCGCCGTTCCGAACTCTGCGAAACATTCACCATCTCCACAGCGTCATAACTATTGACCGCAGATGGAGCCCGCCGCCTCCAACACAACAAGGCACTACTTCTCCGCACCGCGCGCACGGATGAGTCACGCACATTCGCCCCGCTCAAATAGAGCAGTCTTCTTCTTCAATGCCACTAGAGTTTTAAGCGTACCCTCCTTAAGTCACAAATTCAATACGTTACCGCACCGTGGGCCGTAATATTTTCGTACACCGTGAAGATCGGCGCGCCTTGGCGATGGCCCAGTCTAGCAGGGTGGCCAGACGCCGTATGACCCGCCTGGAGTCCTTCGCGATAACGCGCGCCGGTCGCCACGACCCGCCGCAGTTGCGATCCGCCGCGCCGCAATGTCGGTGCGGCGGATCGCTGTGAGGATCAAACGCCGCTCGGGGCAAATCGCGCCAGGTCGGCTCCGCCATGCATCGAGCCGTAGGGGCGTCGATCGAACGAGCGATAGACGGCCGCGGCCTGGGTGCGGTTGTGCACTTTCAGTTTCCTGATGATGTTGTGCACGTGGACCTTCACCGTGTGCTCGGAAAGTTCCATCCGCGCCGCGATCAGCTTGTTCTGCAGGCCCTCCGACATCAACTCGAGCACCTGACCCTCGCGTGTCGAGAGGATCTTCGCCGGCAACTGGCCGTTCGCACTCGGCCCCGACGACAGCAGGGCGTTCTGCGGGGCATGCGACAGCTCGCCCGGACGCTCGGCACGATTGGCCGGCATGCTGGGAAAATATTCGCCGCCATTGAGCAGCAGCCAGACCGTGGCAAGCCATACGTTGATCTGCATGCCGAACGGCAGCAGACCCTGGACCAGCCGCTCGCCGACGACGGCCCTGAGTCCGGGGACGTCAGGCCAGGTGTCATCCACCATCAGAGCTACCGACGCGCCTGGCAAGACATCACGACATTGTGCAACGATACCGGGAATGTCGCGGTACTGCGCCGCTTCGATAAGAATGATTTGCGGAATTTGTTCCGGCGTATAAGTAGATTGTAGTTCATTTGACAGCGTGACTTCGAGTCGAGGAAAGCATTGCTGAATGGCTTTGAGCAATCCTTGAAACGCGACACCCGTGTTGGCAAGGATTAGTATGCCACCGCGTGCATATGCTTCCTGCGGTAGCGTTGTATGCCACACCGCCGAGATCTGTTTGTCGATAGAGTTGTCTATCGTCTGGTTCATGTCACTACTCCGTGTGCCGACATCATCCGAAAGAGATCTACGTCGCACTATTAACTGATCATTAAGCACGACGGTCGTGACTCGGGCGTGACATCATCAGCATTATGGCTAACGTGCCTCATACATCGGATGCCGCCATGTTACGGCCTGAATTCCGTGCACAAGCGCGGTCTTGGGGCGCCCTGGCGGCGCCGAGAGCCTTGAATCAGCTCCTGCCGACGGTTGTGTTAGCCCGTCGGAATTAACCGTGATCGCAATACTATCTAGGCGCGCTCGATTGCCGGCGCGCGCCAAAAATGCAAAATGGTCCATTCGAAAAGGCGACCCCTGACCTAGAGTTTATTGTCGCAGAATCGTGGTCATCCAGTGAGCGACAACAAGCAGACTTACGTCGAGATACTGAAATCCACGTCGTTGATCGGTATCTCGTCTGTCGCCAGCATTTTCTTCTCGATCGTCAGGATGAAAGTCCTCGCTGTACTGCTGGGGCCGGGCGGCGTGGGCCTCTTTGGCCTCTACAGCCTGATCGCCGACTTCGCGACGAGTCTTGCCGGCATGGGCGCGCAGTCGAGTGGTGTGCGCCAGGTGGCGGCGGCGGTGGGCACCGGCGATGCGGCGCAGATCGGCCGCACGGTAAGGGTCCTCAACTGGGTATCGGTTGCGCTCGGCGTGATCGGCGCGGCACTGCTGGCGGCCCTCGCGCTGCCGGTATCGCATCTGACCTTTGGCACTACCCTGGAGGCGCCCGGCGTGGCGCTCCTCGGCATCGCTGTATTCCTGCGCCTCGTGGCCGGCGCCCCGACGGCCCTGATCCAGGGCACCCGCCGGATCCGCGACCTCGCCGCCCTGACGGTGATCGGGGCCGTGCTGAACACGGCGGTGACCATTCCGCTGATCTATCTCTATGGCGAAGCTGGCATCGTGCCCTCGCTCATCGCGATGGCGCTGACCTCCCTCTTTGCCGCGCTGTGGTATCGCCGCCGCATCGTCATGCCGGTCGCTTCCCTGTCGCTGGCCGAGGCCCGCTTCGAGACCGGCGAGTTGCTGAAGCTCGGCTTCGCCTTCATGGCGAGCGGCCTGCTGACCGTTGGCGCGGCCTATGCCATCCGCATCTTCATCCTGCAGGCCAATGGCGTGGTGGCGGCAGGGCTCTACCAGGCGGCCTGGGCCATCGGGGGACTTTATGCCGGCTTTATCCTGCAGGCCATGGGCACCGATTTCTATCCGCGCCTGACCGGGGTGGCCAACGATCACGCGCGCTGCAACCGGCTGGTCAACGAGCAGGCGCAGATTTCCATGCTGCTGGCGGGTCCCGGGCTGCTCGCCACGATGACACTCGCTCCCCTTGTGATGGCCATTTTCTACTCGGTCGAATTCCAGCCGGCCGTGCCGCTGCTACGCTGGCTCTGCCTCGGCATGCTGCTGCGCGTCGTGGCCTGGCCGATGGGCTTCATCATCCTCGCCAAGGGCGCGCAGAAGCTGTTCTTCTGGACCGAAGTGGCGGCCGCGGCGGTGCAGGTGGGGCTGGCCTGGTTCCTGTTGCCGCGCGTTGGGCTCGTCGGGGCCGGCATGGCGTTCGCCGGCCTTTATGTCTGGCACGGCGCGCTGGTGTATTTCCTGGTGCGGCGGCTGACCGGGTTCCGCTGGTCCGAGGCCAATTTCAAGCTCGGGGTCATCTTCCTGACCGCGGCCGTCGTGGTGTTCGCGGCGGTGACGGTACTGCCGTTCTGGCCTGCCAGCATCGCCGGGGCGGGCGCCACGGCGATCGCCGGCGGCTACTCGCTGGTCGAACTGGTGAAATTGCTGCCGCTGAGCTGGTTTCCGGCGCCCCTCCGGCCCCTGCTACAGCGGCTGGCGCTGGGCGGCGTCGCCCGCCCGGTCGGCCCGGGCGACTAGAGCCTCCGTCGTTTCACGGAAACGGGAATGCTCCGTCGGCGGCGCCATTTTCCGGAAGCGTCCTAGCCGAGCTGGGAGACGACTTCGCCGAGCGCGGTGCTGACCGCCTGCACCTGCTCCACGGTCATCTGGGCGAACAGGGGCAGCATGATGGCTTCGCGCTGCGCCGCTTCCGAACGGGCCAGCGTGCCGGCGGCACGATACGATCCTGCCGCCGCGTAGGCCGGCTCGAGATGGGTGTTCATTACCCCGCGACGCGTCGAGATGCCGATATCGAGCAGCGCCTGCATGACGGCGCGCTGGTCGGCTTCGGGCTCGAGCCGCACGCAATAGCTTTGCCAGTTGCTGCGCGCCCAGGCGGGCTCGAACGGCGCCTCGATTCCGTTCCGACCGGCGAGATGTTCCCCATAGGTGCGCGCCAGGGTGCGGCGGCTGTCGATGATCTCCGGCAGGCGCTTGAGCTGCTCGCGGCCGATCGCGGCCTGCAGGTCGGTCATGCGATAATTGTAGCCGACCTCGTCATAGCTCTCGAAGATCACCTGCCGCGAGCCGTGGCGCACCGTGTCGGGCACGTTCATGCCATGCTGGCGCCACAGGCGGAATTTCCGGTCGTATTCGGGATTGGCGGTGGTCAGCATGCCGCCGTCGCCGGTGGTCACCACCTTGCGTGGGTGGAACGAGAAGCAGGCGATGTCGCCGTGCGGCTTGCCGATCTTCTCCCACTGGCCGTCCCACAGGATCTCGCTGCCGGTAGCGCAGGCGGCGTCCTCGACCACCGGCAGGCCATGCCGGCGCGCGATGGCGACGATGGTCTTGAGGTCGCACGGCATGCCGAGCTGATGCACGCACAGGATGGCCTTGGTGCGCGGCGTGATCGCGGCCTCGATCAGGGTCGGGTCGATGTTGAACCCGTCGGCGGCGATGTCGACGAATACCGGCACGGCCCCGCAATAGCGGACGGCATTGGCGGTGGCGATGAACGAGTGGCTGACCGTGATGACTTCATCGTCGGCCTTGACCCCTACGGCCAGCAGCGCGAGATGCAGCGCGGTGGTGCAGTTCGATACCGCCACGGCGTGCGGCGCCCCGACATAGGCGGCGAATTCCTTCTCGAACGCCGCTACTTCTGGTCCCTGTGTCACCCACCCGGAAAGCACGACCCGGCGCACCGCCTCGACCTCGCGCTCGTCGAGCACGGGCTTGGCCACCGGGATCTGCTGCATCATCTCGGTCATGCGACTTCTCCCTGCTCGATCAGGCGCTCGGCCCGCCACCATGAAACGAGGTCGCGCAGGCCGTCATCGAGCGAGATCTGGGCGCGGAAACCGAGCAACCGTTCGGCATTGCGCGTTTCGGCCAGCCGGCGCGGCACGGCGTTGACCTTGCGGGCCGGCTCGTGGACGGGCGCCAGCGAGGCGCCCATCGCCTTGAGGAGCCGGCGGGCCAGTTCGACCAGCGAGGTTTCGGTTCCGCTCGCCACATTGAACACCCGGTCGGTGTATTCGGACTTCGCGGCGAGGATGTTGGCCCGCGCAATGTCGCGGATATGGACGAAATCCATGGTCTGCGTGCCGTCGCCCAGGATGATCGGCGGCAGGCCGGCGGCAATGCGCTCCATCCAGCGGATCAGCACCTCCGTATAGGCGCCATAGACGTCCATGCGCGGGCCGTAGACGTTGAAGTAGCGCAACGCGACATAGTTGAGCCCGTACATCTCGTTGAAGCTGCGCAACAGCCCCTCATTGTAGGTCTTGGCCGCGCCATAGATGGTGCGGTTGTTGTAGGGGTGGTGGGATTCGGGCGTCGGGAACTGCTCGGCGAGACCGAGCACCGAGGCCGACGAGGCGGCAACCACCTTCTTGACGCCCGCCTGGACCGCCGCTTCGAGCACGTTGAACGTGCCGGTCGCCAGCACATCGTGCGCGAGGCGCGGCGACTCGGCGCATTGCGTGATGCGGATGGCCGCCTGGTGAAAGACGACGTCGATGCCCGGCATGATGCGCGCCAGCAGGTCGATGTCGCGAATATCGCCGTCGATCACCGTCACCGGCGCCCGGCGCTCCGCGATGGCAAGGTTCTCCCGCCGCCCGCGCACGAAATTGTCGAGCACGACGATCTCGGCCGGCTCCTCGAGCGCCACCAGGTCGGCGATATGCGAGCCGACGAGCCCTGCACCGCCCGTGATCAGTATCCGCTGGTCTTTCATGCTCATGACTCCTTCGGCGCTGGGCCGCGCATTGCTTCTGAACCTTCCCGCCAGTGCAGGAACCGCGCCGGTACCCCGGCGACGACGGCGAACGGCTCGACATCGGCAGTAACGACGGCCCCGGCGCCGACAATGGCGCCCCGGCCGATCGTCACGCCGGGCAGGATGACGGCATTGGTGCCGATATCGGCCCATGCCTCGATCCGCACCGGGCGGATTTCGAGATCGGTGCCGACGATCGGGATATCGGCCGGAATGCCGGTATGCTGGGAGCCAAGCACTTTGGCGCCCGGGCCCCAGCCGACATGCTCCCCGAGCACCAGGTCGCGGGCGTCGAAATAGGCTCCGGGGCCGATCCACACATGGTCGCCGATGACGCAGGTGCCGTCAAAGCGGCCCTGCACATAGGCGCCGGCGCCGATGAACACGTCCCGGCCGATCTCGAACGTTTCGAGATGCTTGAACCCGACCTGCCCGGCAATCTGCAGCCCCGGTCCGCAACGCCGGGCTCCGGCGTTCCAGATGGCACGGCGCATCAAAGCGTCGACCGGTCCTTCGCCGGCGGCAAAGCGGCCGTAGAGTTCGACCAGGCCGGCCGTGCCGTATCCGGTGCCGAGCCATTCCGACAGGCCCGTCTCGAAGGCCGGGTCGGGCGCCGGCTGGCGACGGCCATGCACCGAGGGAACGATACGGCCCGTGGGGCGGATTTCAGCCGACATTTGCGTCCTGCCGCACCGCGTCGGTTACCGTGGCGATGTCGCGCGGCGTAAGCTCGGCATACATCGGCAGCGACAGAACGCTGTTGGCCGCGGCCTCGGACTCGGGAAAGTCACCGACGTGGTGGCCAAGGTCGGCATGCGCCGGCTGCAGGTGCACCGGAATCGGGTAGTGGAGCCCGGTCTGGATGCCCTCGCGCTGCAATTCCTGCTGCAAATGGTCGCGCTCCGGCGTGCGCACGGCGTAGATGTGCCAGACATGACGACGGCCCGGCAGCTCGCGGGGCGCCTCGACCGGCGATCGGGCGAGCAACTGGGTGTAGAGTCGGGCATTGGCACGCCGGGCCTCGGTCCACGCCTCGAGATGCCGGAGCTTGATCCTCAGGATCGCGCCCTGGATGGCATCCATGCGGTAGTTGAAGCCTTGCAGCACGTGATGATAGCGGCGGTCCTGGCCCCAGTCGCGCAGCATGCGCATGGTCTTGGCCTGCTCGTCATTATTGGTCACCACCATGCCGCCCTCGCCATAGGCGCCGAGGTTCTTGCCCGGATAGAAGCTGAAGCACCCCGAAACGCCCATGCTGCCGGCGCGCTGGCCGTTGTACTCGGCGCCGTGCGCCTGACAGGCGTCCTCGACGACGGCGAGGCCGTGCCGGTGCGCGATCTCGAGAATGGGGTCCATGTCGGCCATCTGGCCATAAAGATGCACCGGCACGATCGCCTTGGTACGCGGCGTGATGGCGCGCTCGAGCCGGGCCGGATCGAGCGTGAAGCTTTCCGGCTGGATGTCGACGAACACCGGCATGGCACCGGCGTAGCGGATCGCCGCGACCGTGGCGACGAAGGTGAACGGGGTGGTAATCACTTCGTCGCCCGGACCGACGCCCGCCGCGATGAACGCCAGGTGCAGCGCGCTGGTGCCGGTGTTGACGGCGATGGCGTGCGCGGTCCCGCAATAGCGCGCGAACTCGCTCTCGAAGGCGGCGACTTCCTCGCCGAGCACGTATTGCGCGGAGCCGAGCACCTTGAGGACGGCTGCGTCAACCTCGGGCTTGATGCTCTGGTACTGCGTCTTGAGGTCGAGGAAGGGGATCATGCGAGGACTTTCGTGCGGTTGAGCTCGACCACGGCGCCACCGCGCGCCATGGATTGCGATGCCGCCTCGAGGATGCGCACCACCCTGAGGCCCGCCGCGCCGTCGGCGATGGGAGTGGTGCCGCGCTCGACGCAGCCGATGAATTCGCGCAGTTCGACCCCCAGCGCTTCGCTCATGTCGAGCTGCGGCGCGGTCATGTCGCCGGCGCGATAGCCGACGCGGAGCTGGTTGGTCTTGTCGCCATGCCGGGCGGCGAAGCCGTCGAGGGTGATGCCCTTGTCGTAGACCTTGATCTTCTCGCTCGGCTCGATGTCGTCATAGACAATCATCTTGTTGCTGCCCCCGACCAGGGTGCGCCGCACCTTCACCGGCGCCAGCCAGTTGACGTGGATGTGGGCGATCAGGTTGTCCTCGAACATCAGGTTGAGGTAAGCGATGTTTTCGGGCGAGCCGGGCACATGCGAGATACCGGTCGCCGATACCGCCCGCGGCCGCTGCGGCAGCACGAAATCCATGATCGACAGGTCGTGCACCGCCAGGTCCCACATGACGCTGACGTCGTGCTGGAACAGGCCGAGATTTACCCGCACCGAGTCATAGTAATAGGGCGTGCCGAGGTCGTTCCGGATGATCTCGGCCATCTTGCGGACCGCTCCGGTGTGCACGAACGTGTGGTCGACCGCGATGACGAGGCCGCGGCGGTCCGCTTCCTCGATGAGCCGCTGCGCCTGTTCGGCGGTGGCAGTGATGGGCTTTTCGACGAATACGCTCTTGCCCGCCTTCAGCGCCCGCATGGCGAGCGAAAAATGCGTCGAGACCGGCGTCGCGATGGCGACCGCATCGACCCGCGGGTCGTTCAGCACCTGCTCGACGTCTTCGGTAATCTCGACGGCGGGATAGCGCCGCCGCACGCCGCCCAGCCGTTCCGTCTGCAAATCGCAGACCCAGATCAAATTGGCACCCGGGATGTCCCAGAAATTGCGGACCAGGTTCGGGCCCCAATAGCCATAGCCGATGACTGCAACGCCGATCATACTCATGCCTCCAGGGCAAATTCGGGGGGAGCGGGCTGCCGGACCCGGTCGATGACGGTCGCCGGCACCCCGGCGACGACGGCGAAATCGGGCACGTCGCGCGTCACCACGGCACCGGCCCCGACCAGGGCGCCTTGGCCGATGGTCACACCGGGCAGGATCGTCGCGTTGCTGCCGATCGAGGCATTGCGCCGCACCACGGTCGGGGCGGCGGTCCAGTCCGCCGCGGTCTGCAGGGTGCCGTTGGTATTGGTGGCGCGCGGATAGCGGTCGTTGGTGAACATCACGCCATGGCCGATGAACACGCCGTCCTCGATGGTGACGCCTTCGCAGATGAAGCTGTGGCTGGAAATCTTGCAGTTGCGGCCGATGACGGCCCCGTTCTGGATCTCGACGAAGGCGCCGACCCGGCTGTTTTCCCCGATCTCGCAATCGTAGAGGTTGACCAGGTCAGGTTGGCGGATCACCGCCCCTTCCCCCAGGGTCACGCGTACCATCATCTGAAATACCCCTGCAGCGTTGCTGGTTCAGTCCGGCGGTCCGACCACCGGCGGTCGTCGCTACCGCTCGCGCACCGCAACGCGTTATTATTGTCGAAGCCAGCGGCTTTCTCTGGTAGCAACTTAGCATCCGTCAACTCTCTGGCAATTTGTCTATGGTATGTAGGGGCGACGTGAAGTTTAGTGGAGCGCGCCACCGCTACGATTAGTTATCGCGGCTGCATTAGTCTCTTCGATGCAGTTCGATAAGCCATTAGAGTTATTTCGGGGGGCTATTTGTGGCGGTATAGGGGGTGCTGAGGGGAGAGTGGGACGTTCCGGCCGGGGCGAGGGCAGGGGGCGCGACCGGGCGACGGCAATCGTCTCCCAAGGCAACACCTTAGAGTTCACGCTGAAATCGAAGTGATCGTTGGCGTATTCCAAAGAAAAGAAGGTGAACAACGCCCGCCGTGATAAATCGAGAGACAATTTTGCCTTTAAACGGACAATTTCTTCACCTTCAAGGCGACTTACAGGGCGATCGATATCTCGACGATCTTTCGAGATGGCGGGCAACAGGGCGGGATTTTTTGTTTTTGGTCGAAGACAACTGACCAGAACGCTGACGCGGGGACGATCATTTGCTTAAGTCGCGCAATGATTTAGCGCCAAATCCGTTTGCGGATATGGTTAAGTTTGCTCGCATGCCGATCGCGGTGCTGTTCGGTCTGAGCATTACCTCCAACATCCTGATGCTGACCGGCTCGGTCTTCATGCTGCAGGTCTATGATCGGGTGCTGCCCAGCCGATCGATTCCCACCCTCGTCGCGCTAACCGTGCTGGTGAGCGTGCTCTATGGCTTTTATGCCTTCATCGAGTGGATTCGGGCCCGCATGGCCTCGCGACTCGGGGGGCTGGTGCACGAGCGGCTGTCGGTGCCGCTGTTCCAGGCTTCCGTGAAACAGAAGCTGTTTGCCGGCTATGGCGCCGGCCCCGATCCGATCCGCGATCTCGACAGCCTCGAACAGTTTGCCTCCAGTATGGGGCCGATCTCGCTGCTCGATCTGCCCTGGATGCCGATCTACCTCGGGCTCACCTTCGTGCTCCACCCGCTGCTCGGGCTTATCGCGCTCGCCGGGGCCGTGACGATTTGCGGGCTGCTGGTCGTCAATGAACTCCATTCGCGCCGTCCCACGCTGGCGGCCACCGCTGCCGCCGCCGAGCGCGGTGCCTACACTTCCGATGCCCGCTCCAATGCGGAATCGGTTATCGCCATGGGGATGCTGCAAACCATCTCGGAGCGCTGGGAACGATCGGCCGTCCAGCTCGTGCGCACCCGGCAGCGCTCCGCCGACCGTTCGGCGTTCTATTCCTCGGTCACCAAGGGTTTTCGCTATTTGCTGCAATCGGCGGTGCTCGCCGCGGGCGCTTATCTCGTGGTGCAGGGCGACCTTACCGGCGGGCTGATGATCGCGGCCTCGATCCTGACCTCGCGCGCGCTGGCCCCGGTCGAGCAGGTCGTCGCCCACTGGCGCGGCTTCGTCGGCGCCCGGCAGGCGGCAATCCGCATCCGCGAAGTGCTGAGTTCGACGGCGACTGAGCCCCGCCAGACGCATCTCCCCCTGCCGACCGAATCGCTCATCGTCGCCAATATGGCGACCGGGCCGGATCCGCGGCGCCCGCCGGTGGCCGCCGGCATCGAGTTCGGGCTGCGCGCCGGCGACGGCCTCGGCATCATCGGCCTGTCGGGCTCCGGCAAGTCGTCGCTGGCTCGTGCCCTCATCGGCATCTGGCCGGTCCTGCACGGCGAGATCCGGCTCGATGGCTCAGAGCTTGCCCACTACGATCCCGAACGGCTCGGCCAGACGGTGGGCTACATGCCCCAGGCAGTCGAATTGTTCGATGGCACGGTGGCCGAAAACATTGCCCATTTCCAGGCCGCCCACGACACCGAGGCGGTGCTGCGGGCCGCCGGTGCCGCCCGGGCCCACGACCTCATCGCTTCGCTGCCGGACGGCTACGATACCCGCATCGGCGAACATGGCTCCCTGCTCTCGGCCGGCCAGCGCCAGCGCATCGGGCTGGCGCGCGCCTTGTTCGGCGAGCCCTTCCTCATCGTGCTCGACGAGCCGAATTCCAACCTCGATGCGGAAGGCGATGCCGCCCTGACCCTGGCCCTGGCGGGGGCCCGCAAGCGGGGAGCGATCGTCATCGTCATCGCGCACCGCCCGAGCGCCATCGTGGCGGTCGACAAACTGCTGTTCATGCGGGATGGGCGACAGGCGCTGTTCGGCAGCAAGGAGATGGTCCTGCAGCAGATCTCCCAACCCCCCAGTGTGGTCAACGACAGGCGTGAGAATGACTCTGCAACTCGCGAGCTTGAGAATCCAGTCGCTCGCCGCGCCTGAGGGATCGACGGGCAGCATGGCGAGCCTCAGGCGCCATGCTGCGGTCGGTGTCCTGGTCATGGCCGTGCTGGTGCTCGGGCTCGGCGGCTGGACCGCGACCACCGAAATCGCCGGTGCCATCGTCGGCAATGGCGTCGTCGTGGTCGAGGGCGGCTCGAAGCGCGTGCAGCATTCGGACGGCGGCATCGTGCGTGAAATTCTGGTGAAAAACGATGATCGCGTGGCGGCCGGCCAGTTGCTGGTGCGGCTCGACGACGTGGCCATTCGCTCGGGGCTCGACGTGGTGATGTCGCAACTGCGCGACGCCATCGGGGCCGAGGCGCGGCTCGCTGCCGAAAGCACCGACACCGCCGCCATGGCGCTGCCCGCCATCGTCAAGAATTGGCCCACCGATCCGGAACTCTCCTCGGTGATGTCGGACCAGGAAAAGCTGCGCCGCTCGCGCAAGAAGTCGCTCGACAGCCAGGCCGCCCGGCTCGACGAGCAGATCGTGCAGCGCCAGGCCGCGATCGTCGGCCTCAAGGCGCAGCTCGTCGCCAACAATACGCAACTGGACCTCGCCAAGGCGGAGAACACCAACCTCGACAAGCTGTTCGGCCAGGGCCTCATCTCCATCCAGCGGCTGAACCAGGTGAAGCAGAACCAGGCCAACCTCGAGGGGCAGGTCGGCAGCGTCACCGCCTCGATTGCCTCGGCCGAATCCAGCATTTCCGAGCTGCAGATGCAGCGCGCCCAGATCTATGTCGACTTCCACTCCCAGGTGCTCACCGATCTGCAGGCGGCCTCGCAGAGCGTCGCCGAACTGCTGCAGAAGAAGATCGCCGCCGAGGACAAGCTGGCCCACCTGTCGATCACCGCCCCGATCTCCGGCACGGTGCACGAGTCGACGGTGCAGACCGTGGGCGGGGTAGTGGCGGCCGGTGAAACGCTGATGCTCATCGTTCCCGCCGACGATCATTTGCTGCTCGATGCCCGGGTCAGCCCGCTCGACGTCGACAAGCTCCACATCGGCCAGGAGGCCGACGTGCGCCTGTCGGGCTTCGACTCGCGCACTACCCCCTCGCTCAAGGGCAAGATCGCCGCCATCTCCCCCGACCTGATCCGCGATACCGTCACCGGCGTGCAATACTATTCCGTGCGGGTGAATGTGCCCGACAGCGAGCGTGCGCGGTTGCCCAAGGGCACCAAGCTGGTTCCCGGCATGCCGGCGGAAACCTTCTTCGAGACCGGCGATCGCACCGTGCTGGCCTATCTGATGAAGCCGCTGGAAGAGGCGCTGGGCCATACTTTCCGCGAGCAATAGGCCGGTGCTCTACCTGCCGGCCCGAGCCGCTCCCGCTTGCTAGCTCTGGTAGTTGTCGTACTGGCTTTCCTTGGTGCGGCACTTATTGAGCACCACGCCGAGCAGCTTTTCCTGCTCCGACAATTCCCGCTCGCACACGTCGATCTCGGCGATGGTGCTGGCTTCGGCCGCCGCCACCAGCATCACCCGGTCGACATTGGGCAGGAACCCGGCGCAATCGTCGCTGACCAGCATCGGGGGCAGGTCGTAGATCACGATATCGGCCCGCAGAGCGCGCTGCAGCCGCTGCAGGCACTGCGAGGTCAGCTTGTTGTGCAGCAGTTCGGCCGGATGGGGCATGCTTTCGGGGCTGGCCCCGATCGCCAGGTTGCTGCCGATGCGGGTGAAGAAGCCCTCGATGGAACAGCGCGCGCTCAGCAGGTCCTGCGTGGTGAAGTCCGGATTGTTCCCGAGAATTCTTGCCAGTCGCGGGCGGCGCAGGTCGAGATCCATCAATACGATGCGCAGATCCTCCTGCCGGGCCAGGCTCAGCGCCAGGTTGAGGGCGATGGTGGTCTTGCCGCAACTGGCGGTGGGCGAGGTGATGCCAAGGCTGTGCCAGCCGGTGGCCTGCGCGTCGCGCAGCACCTTGGTCCGCATCATGTCGAAGGCGAGGTGGGCGGAATCGGTGCGCTCGTAGGAGACGATGCGGTTCCGGGCCATGCGCTTGGCGTCAACCACCAGCGCCTGAATGCCGGCCCACCGGATGGGGTTCGACGATAGCGGCTCGACGTTGAGGAAGTCGATGGACTGCTCGGTCATCTCTGCGTCCAGATCCATTGCGTGGTCACCCGTTGCTGCCCGAATCGGCGGCAATGACGCTGCCGACCGGCTTGCTCGCCAGGGTATCGGGGCCGACCCCGTAGTAATGCAGGCCGATCAGCACCAGCGGAATGATGCTGATGGCGGCCGCCACTGCCGCCAGCGAGGCCCAGCGTTTTCGGTTCCGCTCGTGCTGCGTTACGATGTAGGGGATCGTCACCAGCGGCCGGATGTTCATCTTCTCGACCAGCTCGACCGGGCGACGGATGCTCTTGTTGAAGAACTCCGGCAGCAGGATCGCGCCGAGTCCCAGCGCCAGCGCCAGCGCCAGGCTGCCGCCCAGCATGACCTTGCGCTTCGGGCTCACCGCCGACTGCGGCGGGGTCGCCGACTCGATCAGCGTCAGGCGCTGCCCCTTGAGCCTGAGCTCGATCTGCTGGCCGGTGGAGGCTTCGGCGAGGCGCGCTACCGCGGCGTCGTATTGCGCCTGCAGGTTCTGGTGGTCGCGCTGCAGCGAGCTCAATCCCGTCTCGTTGCTGGGCGTCGCCAGGATCGAGGCATTGAGCGCATCGCTCGACTGGGTGATCGATGCTTCCTCGTCCGCGATGGCCTTGAGGCGGTTCTTGATGCCAACCAGCTCGAAATCGCCGTCGGAAGTCGGCACTGCGGTGACGCTGCTGTCGGGGGAAACCGTGCCGGCGCTGCGGATCTGGGTCTCGAGCGTCGCTACTCGCGCCCTGAGCGCCTTGATCGTCGGGCTTTCTTCCGAGAACACCGCCTGCTGCTCGACCAGCGCCTGCCGCGCCTCGGAGAGGCTCTTTTCCTCCGGCGTCATCGGCGCCTCGCCGGCGACAAAGCGGCGCGACTGCAGCGCCGACTGGCGGGCCTGCAGCGTCGCCTGCTCCTGCGCCAGCAGCAATTGCCGCTGCTGCAGGGTGCTGAGCTGGTTGCGCCGGTATTCGAGGCTGTCGGCCAGCGCATTAAGGTGCGCGTTGCGGTATTGCAGGATCTGCCCGTCGAGGTCCTTGATGGCCCCGTCGAGCCGCGCGACTTCGCGGGTGAAGAACGTCACCGTGTCGTTGGCGCGGCTGGTGCGCAGTTCGACATCCTTGGCCAGGATCGCTTCGACGAGGTTATTGGTCACCGCGGCGGCGAGCTTCGGATCGCCCGCGTCGAACGAGATCTGATAGATCATGGCGGAATCGCCGCCGCTCGCGTCGACGCGCATCGGCTCGATCAGGATGCGCGCCTGCATGTCGTCGGCGATGTCGAGCTCGGTCAGGTGCCGGTTCGGGCCGTAGATGGAAAAGCGTTGCGCCAGCGCCAGCAGGTTCTGCCGCGACAGCACGTCTTCCTGGATGATCTGGAACTGCTCGACGGCGCCCGTCGGCACGGTGGAGCGCGCCAAATCGGTCGGGATCTGCGGCGATTCCACCAATATTTTGGCCGTCGCCCGGTAGACCGAGGGCAGGGCATAGGTGATGAGCGTGCCAAGGCCGCCCACGGCCACCAGGATCAGCAAAAGGATCGGCAGCCGGCGGCGCAACAGCGACAGGTAGAAGTCGAAATCAAAATTGGCCATGTATTACTCAGTGAAAGCGCGACGAACCGAAAAGCCGGTCACCCGTTTCTGCCGGCGCCCGGCCCGCGATCTGGCCCGGTGCTCCAGCACGTTGCACCATACAGGACTTCCCCCGCGCCGAGCCTACCCATTTGGAGCTAAGTCCTTCGGACGGCACCGCTCTTAGTCCGCATTGTCTACTGATTCAGTGCCGCCGGACCGGCTATGACTGTGCTATATTTGAGCTTTGAGACGCCAGAGAGTGAGTTGACGCATGCGTGAGGTCAGGACAACGAGGACGCGCGTCCTCGGGCGCGGGTCCATTGTGTGGAGCCTCGCGCTGCTCGGCCTGTCGGGGACGGCGCTGGCCGACACGCCCGCATACCATCTGGCGCCGCTCACCAAGCTGCGGTTGACGGTGGTGCAGTTCGTACCCTCGACCGGCGACTTCAAGCGCTGGGACGCCCTTGGCGGGGACCTCCAGGTATCGCCCGACGGCACCATCGTCGTGCCGATCCTCGGCACGCTGCCCGCCGCCAATGCCAGCGCCGATGAACTGGCGGCCGAGATTGCCGCCAAGCTGCAGGAGAAGCTCGGACTGGTCGATCGGCCCGACGCCACCCTGCAGGTGGTTGAGTATCCGCCGATCTTTGTCGCCGGCGCCGTTGCGACGCCCGGCCAGTACGCCTTTCGTCCCGGCATGACCGTGCTGCAGGCGGTGGCCATCGGGGGCGGCCAATACCGTGGCGACAGCCACGCCGCCCCGAACGACACCATCAAGCTGCAGAGCGACCTGCAGGGCGCCGCCAACGATATCGTCAGGACCACCGCGCGGCTGGCTCGCCTGACAGCCCAGCTCGCGGGCGCCAAGACGATCACCTTCCCGAGCGCTTTGAATGCCAGCGATCCGACGGTGGCGGCCATCATGGCGCAGGAAAAGGCCATCTTTGCCGCTCAGCAGAACGAGTTGTCGCGCCAGACCGCCGCCCTGACCGATCTCGGATCGCTGTTCAAGGCCGAGATCGACGCGCTCGACGAAAAGGGCAAGGCCATCGACGACGAGATCGCCCAGGCCCAGCAGCAGCTCGACGGCGTGCGGGCACTGGTCGCCAAGGGCGTCGTGGTGCTGTCGCGCCAGACCGATCTCGAACGCTCGCTCTCCGGGCTCCGTGCCGATCGTCTCGACAACGTCATTGCCACCATGAGCGCCCGCCAGGGGCTTAGCGAATCGACGCGCAACCTCGCCAAGGTCGAGGACGACAGCCGCTCGGCGCTCTCGGTGCAATTGCAGGGCGAGCAGGCGCGGCTCGAGCAGCTCGACCTCACCCAGACCACCAATCTGCGCCTGTTGCGCCAGGCGACCTCGTTCGCCGCTACCGACGCCGACAGCAAGCGCGAACAGGCCGGTGGCCTAGTCTACACCATTGTCCGCGAGCAGGCGGGGACCGTCGCGACGCTCCCCGCCTCGGAAGCAACGGCGCTGCAGCCGGGCGATCTGGTAAAGGTGGCCGTGAGCATGGGGCCAACCGCCCAATCCGGCAACGCCGACCTGGCCAGCGCCGCTCCCCAAACGCCGAACTAGACCTTCCAAAGGATGATCGGTGACGAGGCGGCCAAGGCCCCTCACCCGCCGCTGCGCGTCGACGACCTCTCCCCCAAAAGGAGAGGTGATGTAGGGGCAACGACCTCGCCCTCTTTCACCTCTTCGGGGGAGAGGTCGGACGGCGTCAGCCATCCGGGTGAGGGGCCTTGGCCAAAAGATCTTGCTGGAAGGGAACGCAGCGGCACCAATGGTTGGCCGCAAACTCAGTCCAAGCGGCAGAACCCCTAACTCTGGCGCAGCCGCCACCCTGCCCGAAAGGGGGAGAGGATTCCAGCCTCGCGGCTCCATCACTCACTCCCCCTTGAGGGGAGGGATCAAGGGTGGGGGGACCGCCACCCACACAGTGCCAGCGGCCCGACCCCCACCCCCTGCCGGACCCTCCCCTCAAGGGGGAGGGGCATATGCCTCACGGCACTATCGTCTCCTTCCCCTTTGCGGGGATGGATGGCGGCCGTCGACCGCCTCAATAGCCCGTGCCACGCAGCACGACCGACACGGTCTGCGCCAGGATCCCCAGATCGCCGCCGAACGAGGCGGTTTGCGCGTAGCGATTGTCGAAATCGGCACGCTCCGCGAACGAGCACTGGTTGCGCTTGCTGATCTGCCACAGGCCGGTCAGGCCGGGGCGAAAGTCGAAATAGGCCGAGCCCGGATAAAGCACCTGCTGCTCGGGAAACATCGGCCGTGGCCCGACCAGGCTCATATCGCCGATCAGCACGTTCCAGAGCTGAGGGAGTTCGTCGAGCGAATACTTGCGCAGCCAGCGGCCGGGAGCGGTGATGCGCGGGTCGGCGCGCAGCTTCTGCGCCTTGGCCCATTCCGCTGCCGCCGCCGGATCGTCCGCGAGGTGCCGCGCCAGTTTCGCGTCGGCATCGGGCACCATCGAGCGCAATTTCCATAACATGAAGATCCGACCGTTCTTGCCGAGCCGCGGCTGGCAATAAAAGGCCGGGCCGCCATCCCGCCGCACCAGCAGCGCCAGCGCGCCGATCAGCAGCAGGATCAAGGGCGAGGCGAGCACCACGGCGGCGATGTCGAAGCCGCGCTTGGCCGCGAGATAGAGCGCGCTGCGGCCGGACTCTGCCAGATGGACGAACGGCTTTGAGGGGCGGTTGCCCCAATACCCGCGGGTGAAATCTTCGAACATCGTACCGCTCCAGGCAGTCTCAATCAGCCCAGTCCCCGCCGCCAACTGAAGAAAGAAACCGACGCCCTCTGTTTGATGGGAAATACTTCGCGTGATGCATAAAGTGTTAACATTCCCGGTAACCGGTCGGTATCCAGCAATTGGATGTACCGGGGGCCGATGGGTGGCCGAATTCGTCGCGGCCGCGGCCGCGGCGAGCCCTGGCAAGGGGCTGCAATAGCTCCCGGGATCAACGGCTTATCGTTTTGCGATCAAATTGCCCCGGGCCTGTCGCGGTTCGTCTCGCGCGGCGCAGCGGTCGCACTTCCGGGGCGGGCTGGCCATCCGTGAGGGGGTTCGGCCGCCGTGGGCCGGCATTCCGCCCCGGGCAATGCTGCGGTAAATCGTTATGCCTATTTGTCCTTCTCGGGACCCCAATTACATTTGCGGCTGAAAGTGTAACTCAAAGATACATTTGGAATCCCTGTTGAACTGGGTTTGCCGGAGTGGCGTGATGCGCAAGATATTGGTGGTCTATGGAACGCGGCCGGAAGCGATCAAGGTTGCGCCGCTCATCAAGGCCCTCGGCCGCTCGCCGCATTTCGACACCGTGGTGGCCGTCACCGGCCAGCACCGCCAGATGCTGGACCAGGTGAATTCCCTGTTCGCCATCACGCCCGACCACGACCTCAACATCATCACCGAGCGGCAGGAACTGCAGGGCATCACCCAGCGCGCCCTCGAGGGCGTTTCGAACGTCGTGGCCGAGGTGCGCCCCGATGCCGTGCTGGTGCAGGGCGATACCACCACCTGCTTTGCCGCCGCGCTTGCCGCGTTCTACCGCAAGGTGCCGGTATTCCACCTCGAGGCGGGACTGCGCACCGGCAACCTCTACGATCCGTTCCCCGAGGAGATGAACCGCCAGCTCGTCAGCCGCATCGCCGCGCTGCACCTCGCCCCCACCGCGACGTCGCGGCAAAACCTGCTGCGCGAGGGCATTGCCGCCGAGCACATCAGCATCACCGGCAATACCGTGATCGATGCCCTGCTCGACGTGGCGACCCGCAACCGGCCGTTCGAGAACCCCGATCTCGACCGGCTCGCCGGCCGCCGCACCATCCTCGTCACCGCGCATCGCCGCGAGTCATGGGGCGAACCGATGGCCCGCGCCGCCCGGGCCATGGCCCGCATCGCGCAACGCTTCCCCGATACCGTGCTGTTGCTGCCTGCCCATCTCAACCCGGCGGTGCGCGAGGTATTGCTGCCGGTGCTGCAGGGGCTCGACAACGTGCTGGTCACGGCGCCCCTCGGCTATGGCGATTTCGTCAAGGCCATGCAGGCGTCGACCCTGGTGCTGACCGACAGCGGCGGCGTGCAGGAGGAAGCGCCGAGCCTCGGCAAGCCGGTGCTGGTGATGCGCGAGACCACCGAGCGCCCCGAGGCGGTGGAGGCCGGCACGGTTCGGCTGGTCGGGACCGATGAAGAGCGGATCGTGCGCGAGGTCGCTACCCTGCTGACCGACGCCGCCGCCTATGCGGCAATGGCGCAGGCAGTCAATCCGTATGGCGATGGGCAGGCCTCGCAGCGCTGCGTCGAGGCCATCGAGCACCATTTCGGCCTCGCCGCCCGCCCCGCCGACTTCTCCCCCGCCGACGAAGGCCAGCGCGTCGCGGCCGAGTAGTCGCGCACCTGGGAGGAGAAACCTCCATCGACCGCTTGATGGCGTGGGAGACGGCTACGCCGTGCCCGCGACTCCCCTCGGCCGACGCTTCGCGCCGCCTTGCCGGCGAGGGGAGAAGGAAGGGGCGTTCGCGGGGCTAACCCGCGACCGCCGCCGCTGCCTCAGGCCCAGGCGCCGCGGGTGTCGTAGATCACCTTGCCGTTGTGGCGGTTGTGGCGCAGCGGCTTGAACGCTTCGTGCTCGACCAGCAGCACGACGATATCGGCACGCTCGACCGCGTCGGCGGCGCCCGCCATGTGCAGATTGGCATTGCTGCGCAGCAGCTCGGGCATCTTGTCCACATAGGGATCGGCGAGCAGGATCTCGTTTTCCGGCAGCGCCTGGGCGATCAGGTTGACCACCTCGATCGCCGGGCTCTCGCGGATATCGTCGACATTGGCCTTGAAGGTCAGCCCGAGGCAGGCGATCGTCGGCGAGCGGAAACGCTGTGCCTTGGCGATGACCTGCTCGGCGACGTGGTGGGGCTTGTGGTCGTTGACTTCGCGCGCCGTGCGGATCAGCCGGGCCTGCTCCGGCGCCGCCGCGACGATGAACCACGGATCGACCGGAATGCAATGCCCGCCGACGCCCGGCCCGGGCGCCAGGATTTTCACCCGCGGATGCTGGTTGGCGAGCCGGATCACTTCCCAGACGTCGAGCCGCAGCGCTTCCGCGATCAGCGACAATTCGTTGGCGAACGCGATGTTGACGTCGCGATAGGCATTCTCGACCAGCTTCGCCATTTCCGCGCTCGCCGCGTCGGTCAACAGAATCTCGCCCTGCGCGAACACCCGGTAGATGGTGGCGGCGTGCTCGGCGCACCGGCTGGTCAGGCCGCCGACCACCCGGCTGTTGGTGATCATCTCGATCATGATCCGGCCGGGCAGCACGCGTTCCGGGCAGTGCGCGACATGGATGTCGGGAATGGTGCTGGTTTCGTGCGGCATCTTGAGGTCCGGGCGCAGCGCGCCGATCCAGCGGCTGACCTTTTCCGTGGTGCCCGGCGGGCTGGTCGATTCCAGCACCACGATGTTGCCGGGCCTGAGGTGCGGGGCGACCTGTTCGGCGGCGGCCTGCACATAGGAGAGGTCGGCGGAGTGGTCGGGATTGAACGGCGTCGGCACGGCGATGATGTAGGCATCGGCCTCCGGCACCTCGCGCGACATGCTGAGGTGGCCCATGGCCACCGCCCCGCTCACCGCCACGGCGAGGTCGGGCTCGACGAACGGCACTTCGCCCCGCGAGATCGCCTCGACGATCCGCGGATTGACGTCGACGCCGATCACC
>Ga0207705_10000517_pt1 | contig 32944 bp, 28 predicted proteins | sample KBSC13metaG_FD_184314 | JGI IMG/M metagenome (GOLD analysis project Ga0207705, IMG submission 184314) | Corn rhizosphere microbial communities from Kellogg Biological Station, Michigan, USA - KBS C1-3 metaG (SPAdes) (version 2) | ecosystem: Host-associated > Plants > Roots > Rhizosphere > Soil ... | reverse complement strand
GGGTCCGGTCCTGATCGACATTACCAAGGACGCCCAACAGGCTACGGCCAGCTTCGACTTTGCCGCCGCCGCGCCCGCTCCCCATCGCCCGCATCCCATGTTGCGCGCCGAGAGCTCGTCGATCCGGCAGGCTATTGAACTGATCAAATCGGCTAAGCGGCCTGTCATTCTTGCGGGACATGGCATCCTGCAATCGGGCGCTGAGGCTGAGGTGATCGCCTTTGCCGAGCGCCAGCAGATTCCGGTTGCAAGCACTCTGCTTGGCCTCGGAGCCTTTCCGACCACCCATCCGCTTTCGCTGGGCATGATGGGGATGCACGGCGAATCGTGGGTCAACAACGCGATTCAGCAGGCAGACCTGCTGCTTGCCTTCGGCATGAGGTTCGATGACCGCGTGACCGGCAATCTCGCCAGCTACGCCCCCAGCGCCAAGAAGATTCATATCGAGATCGATCCCAGCGAGATCGATAAGAACGTCAAGGTGGACGTCGCCCTGATCGGCGACTTGCGCCAGACCCTGAGTCTTGTTTTGCCGCTGCTGCCCGCGAAGAAGGATGCCACCTGGATCAAGGCGGTCAATGCCATGAAGGGCGACGCCGCGGTGCGCGACATCATCAACCTGCCGGATAACGGCCACCTTTATGCCGCGCACGTCATCAATGACATCTGGCGCGAAGCCCAGGCAGCCGGCCGGGCCGACCAGACGATCATCGTCACAGATGTAGGCCAGCACCAGATGTGGGAGGCGCAGTACTACAAGCACGACGCCTCGCGTACGCTCGTCACCAGCGGAGGCCTCGGGACCATGGGTTTCGCCCTGCCCGCGGCGATTGGGGCCAAGGTTGCATGTCCGGAGAAGGACGTCTGGGTGATCGCCGGGGACGGCGGCTTCCAGATGACTGGCTGCGAGCTTTCGACCATCGTGCAGGAGGGGCTGGCGATCAACATCGCCGTCATCAACAACGGCTTTCTCGGCATGGTGCGGCAGTGGCAGGAGGCCTTCTACGAAAAAAACTATGCCGCTAGCCCGATTCTCTCGCCCGATTTCGTCAAGCTGGCGGCGGCGCATGGAATCGACGGCGAGACGGTCAATAAGCGTCAGGATGTAACACCGACCGTTACAAAGGCACGGACCAGCGGCAAGCCGTTTTTGATCAACTTCCAGGTAGAGAAAGAAGACGGCGTTTATCCGATGATCGCTCCGGGGAAGGCGCTGCATGAGATGGTGCGTCGGCCGCAGAAGGATCCGTTGCTCGAAACTGCGGAGGATGAATGAGCCTATCCGCCCATTTTCCGCATTTTAGGCATCTCATTAAGGGCACGGCTTTAGTAGTGCCGCAAGCACCATCCCCTTCTCTCGTCATCCTGAACGATGGCGCAAAGCGCCGAGCCGAATCCCTGTATTTCGCTTTTACAATTGCGGCTGTCATTGTTTGCCTCGGCTTCTCTCCGAGGAACGGTATAGCTCAAACGAAACAAATTCAAATTCGAATCCTTAATGCAAAAAACGGTCACCCCATCAAGCACAGAACACTCGCTATCGTTCTCGGGACACAGCAAAACATACCCCATGCAACTACAAACGCCGAGGGGACGATTGTAGTTGCAGCAGACCCAAGTACAACCATCAGCCTCGTGACGCAACCCTATGCTGAGTGTCGCCCCAAGGCACCCAATCCATGGGAAATCAAGTATCCAGTTGCTGACATCATTGCGACAGGTATCACCACTCCAAACGTGTGCGGAAAATCCCGTGCAACAGCGAGACCTGGCGGAATCATCATCTTTGAACGTCCACCTGGACTCTTGGAATTCTTAGCCGCCCCCATTGCATATTAAGTATGGAATCGCTAGAAAGGCGCACTTGCCCGACACCGCCAAAGCTCGCATAAGCGACAAATTCAGCACGCTCGCCCGAGCAGCCGCGTTCGTGCTTCTCCTCGCGCTGACGCCGGCGTTCGCGAAGACGCAACAACACATCGTCAAAATCAAGATCGTCAATGCACAGACCAATAGGCCTGTTACAGACGAGAAACTGAACGTTGCGCTCAGAGTAGACCAGATTGGATCGGTCGCCATGCCGACGGACAAAGACGGGGTCATCGAGGTGAAGACCGGTAGCGCGACCACGATCCGTATCCTCTCGAACATGTACGCCGACTGCCGCTCGCGCGGAGAGCTTTATACCGACTACTCGATCAACGAGATTCGCAACAACGGCATTACCACGGGCAATCTTTGCAGCGATGCCAAACCCAAGGCCAGGCCCGGAGAGTTGATTCTCTTCGAGATTCCCCGGATCGATATTCCAAGGTACCCACATCCACCAGCGTCTCACGCGCCCATCATCCCCGTTGAACCCAAGGAGAAGCTGTAAATGCTCCACACCTTTGTTGCCCTCGTTTCAGATAAGCCCGGCGCTCTTACCCGCGTCGCTTCGCTCTTCCGCCGTCTCAGCATCAACATCGTCTCGTTGACGGTGGGGGAGTCGGAACGCGCCGACGTATCCCGCATGACCATCGTGTGCGAGGCGCCGGAGAATGCGGCGCACCGGATCAAGGCGTCACTCTACAAGCTCGAGATCACTGTCGACGTGGATGAGGTAGGCCGCAGCGAAGGAGTTATTCGCGAGCTTTGCCTGATCAAGGTCGCTGCTGGACCAAAGGAGCCGAATGGGCTGCACTCGCGCTCGCAGATCTTCGAGTTGGCCACGGTCTTCCGCGCCCGCGTGGTCGATCTGGCGCCGGAGTCGATCATGCTGGAGATGACCGGAGCCGCGAGCAAGATCGAAGGGCTGATTCAGGTGCTGCGCGAGAGCGGCTACACGATTCTTGAGGTCTCGCGCACCGGCCGGATGGCCATGCGGCGGGGCAAGCACACCAGCCGGGTGCTCAAGGCGCTTGGCACGAGCGGTACCGCTGGCGCTGTACCGGATAAGGCAATCGACATTCTTCCAAGCGACTTCGACGACAACTAAAGCCAATCGACCACGAATTTCACAATTGGAACCAGGAAAAAATACTTTGGTTTGTTCTTTTATCCGTGAAATCTATGCAATCCGTGGCCGTCAACTGATTCACTGAGCTACCATTAACCCTAAAGGAAACGAACACCATCATGGCTAAGGCATACCACGACGCAGACGCAGATCTTTCTCTCATCCAGGCGAAGAAAGTCGCCATCATCGGCTACGGCTCGCAGGGCCACGCCCACGCACTGAATCTCAAAGACTCCGGAGTCGATGTTCGCGTCGGCCTCCGTACCGATAGCCCCAATGCCGAGCGCGCGCGTAAGGCCGGGCTCCAGGTCGGCACGGTTGCAGAGGTGTCGAAGTGGGCTGATGTCATCATGAACCTGACGCCGGACCAGACCGCGGCGAAGGTCTACCACGCCGACATTGAGCCGAACCTCGCGCCGGGCAAGACGCTGATGTTCGCGCACGGCTTCAACATCCGCTTCCGCACCATCACACCGCCGGCCGGGGTCGATGTCTCCATGGTCGCGCCTAAGGCTCCCGGCCACCGCGTTCGCGAGGTCTTCACCGAGGGCGGCGGCGTTCCGGCATTGGTGGCGGTCGAGCAGGATGCCAGCGGCAAGGCGCTTGCGCTCGCGCTTAGCTACGCCAAGGGTATCGGCACCACTCGCGCCGGCGTGCTTGAGACTACCTTTACCGAAGAGACCGAGACCGACCTCTTCGGCGAGCAGGCAGTGCTCTGCGGCGGAACTTCGGCGCTGGTCAAGGCAGGCTTCGAGACGCTGGTCGAGGCGGGCTACCAGCCGGAGTTGGCTTACTTCGAGGTACTGCATGAGCTGAAACTCATCGTCGACCTGATGTACCGCGGCGGGCTGGAGTACATGCGCTACTCGATCTCGGATACCGCCGAGTGGGGCGATTACGTTGCCGGTCCGCGCATTGTCACCGCCGAGGTCAAAAAGGCGATGAAGGGGTTGCTTAACGATATCCAGGATGGAAGCTTCGCCAAGAAGTTCATCGAGGAGAACGAGACCGGCCGCCACGAGTTCTCCCGCATCCGCAAGCAGGAGGCTGCGCACCAGATCGAAAAGGTCGGCGCGGAACTCCGCAAGTCGATGCCCTTCCTCGATCCTGTCGTGGTCGTCGATGGCGCAGTAAAAAAGGCATAAGCAACTCCATCGTCAAAGGTACACAGATGCCTCCGCTTCGACTTTTTTCATGGTTGAAGCGGGGGCGCTGAACCGGATTCCCTGTTGTACTGATTCGATCGACCATCGCCTGATTTTTGCACCTTGGAGAGTTATAACGATGGCCAGTCACACCGCGGTTTCACCCGCGGCACCGCGCGAAAATCTGAGGCACATTGACTCGCTGGATGGCGTGCGCGGCATCGCCATCAGTCTGGTTCTCATCTTCCACCTTCTCTGGTCGAACTCGGAGACAGGTTCGAGGCTGATGAATTTTTTGGCAGGCCTTCGCGGCGCCGGCTGGGTTGGCGTGGATCTCTTCTTCTCGCTCTCCGGCTTTCTCATCACCGGAATTCTGTTCGACACGCTGCGAACACGGCACTACTTCAAAAACTTCTATGCCCGCCGTTTCCTGCGCATCTTTCCGCTGTATTACGGCGTGCTTTTCGTCCTGCTGATAGTGCTCCATCCAAGTCACTTCGATCAGGGCCGTCAGTTCTACCTTCTATTTGGCTATCTGCAAAACACGCCTTTGTGGTGGAATGGGGTGCAAACGGCGGTTGCGCTGCCAACCGACCACCTGTGGTCTCTGGCCGTTGAGGAGCAGTTTTATCTTGTCTGGCCGATTCTCATCTTTCTCATTCGCGACCGCCGGAAGTTGCTATGGACGGCAGCGATCCTCGCCCTGGCGGCTCCCGTTACCCGGTTCATTCTCCTGGCCCACGGCGCACCTTTTGTGGAAACCTACAAGCTGACGATCTGCCGGGCGGACTCGCTTCTAGCCGGTGCCTGGCTAGCCCTCATCGTTCGCGGCAAAATGCGGGAGGCTGTATTGCGTTACGCCGCTCCAATGTTCTTGATCGCTCTTTTTCTATGTGGGGCGATCGCCTGGAGAGAAGGCAATTTCGACTGGGAGATCAACAACTCGATCAACACGTATGGCTATAGCATCATTGCTATTGCCAGCACTTCGTTGATTGCCATGTCGCTGCGGCGAGATTCCATGACAGCAAAGGCAATGCGCGCAGGTGCTTTACGATTTCTGGGCAAATATAGCTACGGTATCTACGTGTACCATCAAATGGTTTCAATCCTCGAGGCGTGGCTGGCCAGAGACTTTCTTCAGCAGCATATTCATTCCAAAATCCTGTTTCATCTGGCGATGATGGCACTCGTGCTCTTAATTACGATACCGCTCGCGGTATTGAGCTTCCGTCTGTACGAACAGCCATTTCTCAAGTTGAAAAGATACTTCAACTATCCCCCTGTCAAAAAGCTGGAGGCCGATCATTCAACAGCCAAAGTCTCTTTTACGTGACCAGGCCGGCAAGTTCCCTTGCCCGCAAAAAGATTCGCGTGAACATGGGGCGATCAAGACGGCCAGTGTTGGTATTGCGCAGGGAGGGGTGATAGGTGGCGAGCAGGTGCAGCCCATTTGGAAGAAGGTACTGCGCGCCGTGCGCGAAGCGGTAGGCCGACTTTCGGGCGATGACACCGGTGTGCAGAAGATAGGCGAGATAGCCGTCGAAGGCGATCTTTCCCAGGCAGACGACGACACGAATGCGAGGCAGGGCCTCGATCTCACCTGCCAGGTGGTGAGCGCAGCTGCGAATCTCCTGCGGTGTCGGTTTATCACCTGGGGGAGCGCAATGGACGACCGAAGAGATCCACGCATGGCGAAGCTTGAGACCGTCATCGCGGGAAATAGCTTTGGGCTGGCTGGCAAAGCCCAACTCGTGCAGAACGGGGTACATGAAGTCGCCGGAACCGTCTCCGGTGAAGGGACGGCCGGTACGATTGGCACCGTGGGCTCCCGGGGCAAGGCCGAGGATGAGAACGCGGGCACGGGGGTCTCCGAATCCGGGGACGGGGCGGGCCCAGTAGGTCTGATCCTGATAGGCGCGGCGACGAGTTTCTCCGATTCCGCGGCAATAGTCGCGAAGCCGAGGACAAAGCTCGCAATCGATGATGGATTCGCGAACTTGCTGCAAACGTGGAGGCAGGAGATAAACCTTGGAGCGACTCACTGCATCTCATGATAGTTGCAGAAGAGGGAGAGTGTATTTTCCCGACACGGCATAGGTTGCACCCTGAATGAATGTGGACTGAGGGGCTCGTTGGAAGATCCTAGATTGAGCAGGATGTACGCTGCGCTATTCAGGCGCAGATTCGCGCAGCTTCGGCATGATGCCTGGCAGACCGCAGTGAAGCGTTCGGGATTACTTATCACGATCGCAGTCGCTGCCATACTCCTGCTGGTCGGCTTCGCGCTGAAAGAACGCGGCAGGGGACACTTTTCAAAATTGAAGGCCGAACTGGGCCATAGCGAGGCACCGCATCTTCCGGCTGCGTCGAAGCCAGGCGGTCAGGAGGCCATTGTCCTGTCGCGGTTCCGGACAGGGATGGATATGCCGGAGTTCCTTTCGGCTACCCTGCTGCCGGGCCGAGGGATGAACGTGCTCCAGATCGAGGCTTACATTCCACGAATGGGAGAGGTCAATCTGCTTGCCTCTCCACCCTTGAACGAGGCGGCAAAACTGCTCAGCGGCACCGGGACAGATACGAACGGAAGCGCAAGCCTGACCATGGGGGGAGCGATCGAGATCCCGTGGGCCGGCAGAATCCGGGGAACGGAGTCAGCGAACGGCTCCGACCTGACCGTAAACTGGCAGGGACACCAAATCGATCTGCCCCTGAATGGAAAGGAACGCGGCAAGGCGTCCAAAGCGGTCTCCGCAGGCGGACTGCTGCTAAAGCGGCCTGCGGATGCTGTGAAGACGACCGTGATGCCAGATGGCGGGCAAGCCCAGGCGACTTACCATGCAGTGGACTTTGAGGGGCATTGGCTGTCGCATACGAGGGTTGCGACAACGGTGCAACTGAGCGGTCGGGCGCTGGAGATGAGCATCTCCGCACAGAATACCGGCGATCAGGCCGAGCCGATCGGCATTGGCTGGCATCCCCGGTTCGCGATTCTAAGCAAGAACCGCGCCGATGCGCTGCTGAAGCTCCCGAACGCACTTCATGCGGAGGTGGACCAGGCGAGTGGGATGCCCAGTGGCAAGCTGTTGCCTGTGGCAGGGACGCGGTATGACTTTACCGGGGGCCATGGCGCAAGGCTGGGCACGATGAGCCTGGACGACAGCTTTGTCCGCCCGAAACCGGGCCTGATGGATAGTGGGCCTGTCGCCGAATTGCGCGATCCGGGGAGCAACTATGGACTCCGGATCACGGCGTTGAGCCCTGCCATTAAAGCGTTCCGGGTCGTTGCGCCGGCCGATGAGAATTTTGTCTCGATCGATCCCGAGTTCAACTTCGACGACCCTTTCGGACGGGAGTGGGAAAAGGGATCAGGCACGGGAATGGTCCTGCTGCAACCGGGTCAGACGGTGCAATGGAGGGTCAGGCTGGAGATATTCTCTCTGACAGGAAAGGCATCCGGGACGTTGTAAGATCTGTCCAATTCGGATGTTGATGGATGAAGGCTATCGGCAGACAATGGCAGGTGCAACGATGAAATACAGGAGGCTCTCCACTGCGCCGCACGATAAGGCCGTGCAGCTTTGGTCGAGATGACGTTTTTGATGTCGGGATAACCGACGATGGAGCCGCCGGAAGGTTTGACCCTCCACAACGAAGCCTCGTACAGTAGTAAAGAGGCGCGTGCCGCGCGGCCAGCTATCAAGGCAACTGGCGCGGCATACACACGCGACCACCGGAAGGCATGGATTTGACCCCGACTGAAATGACAGAGACCAACGATATTGCCGAGCAGCCGTCTGAACTGGCACAGGCCCACGACCACGAACATGGACATGACCACCATCATGACCACGAACACGAGCCGGCTCCTTCGCTAAATCCGGAGTTGACGCGTGAGATTGAAGTGGAGGTTCCAGCCGACGAGGTATCAAAAGCCTTCAAGACTGTCACCAAACGCTACCAGAAGCTGGCACGCATCCCCGGCTTCCGCGCGGGCAAGGTGCCGGAGTCTCTGATCCGGTCGAAGTTTGCCAAGGAGATCCGGCAGGAGGTTCTGGAGAGCCTGGTGTCGGCGCCGTTCCGCAAGGCGATCGACGACCAGAAGCTGCGTCCAGTCTCGGAGCCGCAGTTGCTGGACATGCAGCTCGCCGAGGGGCAGCCGTTGAAGTTCAAGGCTGCGTTTGAGGTTGCACCTGAGTTCGATATCGCGGGATACGATAGCGTTCGTGTGACGAAGCCTGAGACTGCTCTGACGGACGAAGAATATGAAGGCGAGCTTGCCCGTGTGCTTGATGGCCATGCAACGGTCGAGCCGGTAGAGGAAGATCGTCCTCTGGTCGATGGCGACTGGGCCGAGATCGAGTTCCGCGGCGAGGTGAAAGACCTGGCGCAGACGGTGACGGAAGAGGGTGTGACGAATGCCTCCGCGAGCGAGCCGATCACGGGCCAGGATGTGCTTATCGAAGTCGGCGGCAAGAATACTCTGGCCGCATTCAACGATGCGCTGCGCGGTGCGAAGGCAGGGCAGGAGCTAAAGTTCGAGGTGGATTATCCGTCGGACTTTGGGGATAATCGACTCGCGGGGAAGACGGTAGGCTACGACGTAACTGTGAAGAGCATCAAGCGCAAGACCTATCCGGAGCGGGACGCGGAGTTTGCCAAACAGCTTGGAAACTACGAGAGCTGGGATGATTTCGAGAAGGGGCTACGGGAACACGCTGCCGACCGTAAAAGGAACGCACTGGAGAATGGCGCCAAGGACAAAATGCTCGAAGAACTGATCGGGCGGTACCACTTTCCTGTCCCTGAATCGTTCGTTCAGCAGCAGGTCGATGCAAGGCTGGACCGCGGACTGCGCGCTTTGGCGCAGCAGGGCATGACGGCTGACGACATGCGCAAGCTGGACTTCGGACGGCTGCGTGCCGCTCAACGCGACCAGGCGGTGAATGAAGTGAAGGTCTCGATGATTCTCGACAAGGTTGCCGAAACAGAGGGCGTAACGGTGAGCGATGAAGACCTTGACCGCGAACTGCTGATGCTTTCGATCCAGTCGCGCGAGCCGCTGGAGACGCTGCGGGAGAGGCTGGCGCAGGACGGCGGTCTGGCACGGATTCGTGAGCAGATGCGGCGGGAGAAGACGGGAAGCGTGCTCTACGAGAAGCTGTCGGCGTAGGGATATAGAAATTTGAACAGAACGTTTTGCTTAAGGATTTTCAGAAAGAGAGCGCTATGGGATTAGTACCGATGGTGATTGAGCAGACGAGCCGAGGCGAACGCGCCTACGACATCTACAGCCGTCTGCTCCGCGACAACATCATTTTCCTGGGTACACCGATCGATGACAACATCGCGAATGTGATCATCGCGCAGATGCTGTTTTTGAGCGGCGAAGACCCGGAGAAGGACATCCAGCTCTACATCAACTCACCGGGCGGCTCGATTACGGCCGGGTTGGCGATCTACGATACGATGCAGTACATCAAAAACGACGTGGTCACGTTCTGCATCGGCCAGGCGGCCAGCATGGGAGCGTTTCTGCTGATGGCAGGCAAAAAAGGCAAACGGTTTGCCCTGCCAAACTCACGAATTCTGATCCATCAGCCGTCGATGGGCGGGCTGAGCGGGCAGGCAACCGACATTGACATCCATGCGCGGGAGATTCTGCGGATCCGCGAGATTACCAACAAACTGATGAGCGCAAGCACCGGCCAAACGCTTGAGCGGATTGAGCGGGACGTGGAACGGGACTTCATTATGACGGCGGCTCAATCGAAAGAATACGGGATTATCGACGATATTATCGACCGGCCCCGGACATAAACCGATACCAGAACAGAGTGAGCCCGGACCGATGGTCCGGGCTCACTCTCATTATGACCAATTCGATGTATAGCGGCAGGCACCCCAGCTTCGATTTCGAGGTTGAAAGGGGTGTAAACTTCTACTTAGAGGCTGCATGGATTCCCAGGAGTTGCTGTACTTATGAAAACGTCACGAGGCACAGACGAATCTCTCCGCTGCTCTTTCTGCCACAAGTCGCAGGATGCCGTTGCCAAGCTCATCTCTTCCCCTTCGGACTATCCGCGGGCTTATATCTGCGATGAGTGCGTCGCGGTATGCAACTCGATCCTCGAAGACGACCGGACTGAGGCGCAGCCGGGTGCAGCGCCGGCCCACCTGCCCAAGCCGCAGGAGGTCAAGGCGTTTCTGGATGAGTACGTGATCGGGCAGGACCAGACCAAGAAGAAGCTGGCCGTGGCAGTCTACAACCACTACAAACGGATTCAGATGAACAAGACTCGCGGCAACGATGTAGAGCTGGCGAAGTCGAATATTCTGCTGGTGGGGCCGACGGGATCTGGCAAGACACTGCTGGCACAGACCATGGCAAAGATGCTGGATGTGCCGTTCGCGATCGTCGATGCGACGACGCTTACCGAGGCCGGGTATGTCGGCGAGGATGTCGAGAACATCATTCTGAAGCTGCTGCAGGCGGCTGAAGGTGACGTGGCGCGGGCTCAGAGCGGGATCATCTACATCGACGAGATCGATAAGATCGGGCGCAAGGACGAAAACCCTTCGATTACGCGGGATGTCTCGGGCGAAGGCGTGCAGCAGGCTCTTTTGAAGCTGCTGGAAGGCACGGTTGCCAACGTTCCACCGCAAGGGGGCCGCAAGCATCCGCACCAGGAGTTCACCGCGGTTGATACGACGAACATCCTTTTCATCTGCGGCGGGGCGTTTGTCGGGCTGGAAAAAGTGATTGGACGGCGTGTTGGCAAGAAGGCGCTTGGATTCAAGGCTGTTGTCGATCCAGACACGAAGGATGGAGAAGTGACACCTATCCGGGCACAGCGTGATGCGGAACTGCTGCGCCAGGCCGAGCCTCAGGACTTGCTGAAGTATGGGTTGATTCCGGAGTTTGTGGGGCGGCTACCGGTGCTGGGGATTCTCGACGAGCTGGATGAGGCTGCGTTGATAGAAATTCTGACGAAACCCCGCAATGCGATTCTGAAGCAATATACGAAGCTGTTCGACTTCGAGGGCGTGAAGGTGACGTTTACGGACGAGGCAGCCAGGGAGATCGCACGCGAAGCTCTCCAACGGAAGGTGGGCGCACGCGGCCTGCGGATGATTCTGGAAGAGCTGATGCTCGACCTGATGTATTTCGTCCCCGGCAACAAGAAGGTCAAAGACCTGTCGATCACAGCAGAGATGGTGAAGAAGCACAGCCTGACGCTGCCGATGCTGCTGGAGAAGGCCGGCTAGGAGCGGGCATTTGCCTGCCCTAGCAAATTCCGTCAGTCTTAATTTCTGATATCAGAGCGGCGCCAGGTCCGCAGATGGCGTTTTCGCGCTTCCCTCCCGCGCGATTTACAATGATTTGGAGCCGCGGACGGTATGCATCGTTATCGATGTTCCATCGTCTAATGGGAGAGAGATGACAAATCAAACCAAAGAAGTACTGAGCGGCGACGTTCGCAAGCTACCGATGATGCCCATTCGTGACATGGTCATCTTTCCCCATATGATGACGCCGTTCGTGGTGGGCCGCGAGTCTAGCGTGCGCGCGCTCGAAGAGGCGTTGTCCGGCGACCGTAAGATCTTTCTAGCGACCCAGCATGACGCCTCGGTGGACGAACCGAATGTCGACGACATCTTCGAGACGGGCACGATTGGCAATATCGTTCAGAGCGTAAAGATGCCTGACGGCAATATTAAAGTGCTGGTCGAGGGAGTCGAGCGAGCACGGGCGACTGCGATCAACGACGTCGACGGATTCTTTGTAGCAACGGTGCGTACAGGGCAGACTCATCTGGAACTGACGCCGCAGGTCGAGCAATTGATGCAGCGAGTCCACACGCTGTTTGAGCAGTATGTTAAGTTGCAACAGTCTTTGAACTACGAAACCATGGCGGCGAGTGTGCGCTCCGACGAGCCAGCAAAGCTGGCAGATACTATCGCCGCGAATCTTCAGCTTTCGATTGAAGAAAAGCAGCAGTTATTGGAGGTCTTCGACCCTGAACTGCGGCTGTCGCGAGTGGCCGACGTGCTCGACCTCGCGATTGAGAAGCTGAACATGGATCGCACCATTCAGTCGCGCGTGAAGCGGCAGATGGAGAAGGCTCAGAAAGAGTATTACCTTAACGAGAAGATCAAGGCGATTCAAAAGGAGCTTGGCCGCGGCGAGAAGTCCGAGTTTGACGAGCTAAAGAAGAAGATCGAAGAGGCAGGAATGCCGAAGGACGTGCTCGACAAATCGCTGCAGGAGCTGAAAAAGCTGGAGGCGATGCCACCGATGTCGGCCGAGTCCACCGTCTCGCGCAACTACCTTGACTGGCTGTTGGCGGTGCCGTGGAAGAAGCGGTCGAAGGAGATTCGCTCGATTGAACATGCCGAGCAGATTCTGAACGAAGACCACTACGGACTTGAAAAAATTAAGGAACGCATCCTCGAGTTTCTGGCGGTGCGGCAGTTGGTGAAAAATCCCAAGGGCTCGATCCTGTGCTTCGTTGGGCCTCCGGGCGTGGGCAAAACTTCACTGGGAATGTCGATTGCCAAGGCGACTGGGCGCAAGTTTGTGCGCATGTCGCTGGGCGGAGTACGGGACGAGGCGGAGATTCGCGGGCATCGGCGCACTTATATCGGAGCCCTGCCGGGACAGATCATTCAGTCGATGAAGAAGGCGGGGACGAAGAACCCGGTGTTTATGTTGGATGAGGTCGACAAGATGGCTTCGGACTTCCGCGGCGACCCGGCCAGTGCTCTGCTTGAGGTGCTTGACCCAGAGCAGAATACTTCGTTCCAGGACCACTACCTCGATGTGGAGTACGACCTGTCGCAGGTGCTGTTTGTCGCGACCGCGAATGTGCTGCACACGATTCCGGGACCGCTACAAGACCGCATGGAGATCCTGCGTCTGCACGGTTATACCGAAATCGAGAAGCTGGAGATCGCGAAGCAGTATCTGGTCAAGAAGCAGCGTGAAGCAACAGGCTTGACCGAGGGGCAGGCGGTCTTTGAAGACGAAGCGCTGCGGCAGATCATTCGTGGCTATACTCGTGAAGCAGGCGTAAGAAATCTTGAACGCGAGATCGGCAATGTGTGCCGCAAGGTTGCGCGGCGGGTCGTAAAGAACGGCGCCAAGCATCAGGAGACCGTGACCGGCGAGAATATCAGCGAGATTCTCGGGGTAGCGAAGTTCCGCGATTCTCAGGTACACGAGAAGAGCGAGGTCGGCCTGGTTACGGGCCTTGCCTGGACCGAGATGGGCGGCACGATTCTACAGACCGAAGTGCAGGTACTGGACGGCAAGGGCAAGATGACGGCTACCGGCCAGTTGGGCGATGTAATGCAGGAATCTGCCCAGGCTGCGCTGAGTTACATACGGTCGCGAGCAAGTCATCTGGGACTGGCGAGGGACTTCTACAGGAACGTCGATATTCATGTCCATGTGCCAGAGGGAGCGATCCCAAAGGACGGTCCTTCGGCCGGCATTACTCTTGCTACGGGCCTGGCCAGCGCGCTGACGAAGATCAAGGTGCGACGCGATATCGCCATGACCGGAGAGATCACACTGCGGGGTAAGGTACTGCCGATTGGGGGCCTGAAAGAGAAGCTGCTGGCAGCACATCGCGCAGGCATCTTCGAGGCAATTCTTCCGGAAGACAATCGCAAAGACCTGGCTGAATTGCCGGAGCTGCTGAAGACCTCGATGAAGCTGCACTTCGTGGAGGAGATGGATCAAGTGTTGCAGATAGCACTCGAGGAGAAGCTTCCTGAACTGCAAGAAGAGGCACCCAGTGTTATGGGGTCGGTGATGCCTGCCGCAATTGACGGATCTCAACCTGTAGCTCATCAATAGAAGACGATCAACAGGTTTACAAAGGAAGACCGAGCCGAGTTGGCTCGGTCTTCCTCTTTGGGATTCGGATTAAACGAAGAGTGTCTTCAGGCTGCCCGTTTACCGGCTACGAAGTGCATGATGAAAGAGATCACGGCGCAGATTATCAGCAGGTGAATTAAAAAACCACTGATGTGCAGGACGAAGAATCCGCCGAGCCAACAGAGGAGCAATACCACGGCGAGGATGAAGAACATGGAGTACCTTCTTTCGTAATGGAGTTGCCGCACCGGCGCAAACGTTACAGGTGATAAGAGACGCGATAGACCCTATCTGTTGTATCTGGAATAAAACAATGTAGAGGCCTCCTATTTTGAGGGAAAAGAAAAGCGGCCAGATATCTCTGGCCGCTTTTCTTCGTCATAGCTGTTCGAAAGGGTTAGAGGACACCACCGGCAATGGAGGGGATGAGCATCACTTCGTCGCCGTCCTGGAAGGCGTAGGTTTCGCCGCCGAGAAAGCGGATGTCTTCGTCATTGACGTAGATGTTGATAAAGCGCCGGAGCTTGCCGTCATCGCCTTTGATCTGGGTACCGAGGGCGGGAAACGTCTGGTCGATATCGGCGATCAGGCCGGGGAGATTCTGCGCGGCGGAGTCGAATTGCTTGCGGCCATCGGTATGGCGGGTGAAGGCGGCGGGAAGGGTTACTTTAATTGCCATGATTGCCTCCTGCAACTGCCAGTTCCGGTTCTGCGACACCGTCGAGCTCGCGCAGGTAGGCATCGAAGTCAGCCAGGCGCGGGCGAACGGCACGCTCTTCCCGGTAGTGTCCGGCCAGTGCGTCAGTGGTTTTAAGGCCGTTGCCGGTGATGCACGCAACGGTAAGTTCGTCGGGAGAGATGCGACCGCTGGCATAGAGACGAGCCGTTACGGCAGTGGTGACGCCGCCCGCAGTCTCGGTGAAGATGCCCTCCGATTCGGCCAGTTCCTGAATGCCGGCGACAAGTTCGACGTCGGAGACATCTTCAGCCCAACCGCCGGTGGAGCGGATCATCTGCGATGCGGCGGGGCCGTCCGCTGGATTGCCGATGGCCAGCGAGCGAGCGATGGTGTTTGGCCGCTGTGGCTCAATAAAGTCATTGCCCAGCTTGACCGCCTGGGAGATGGGCGAGCACCCCGTGGCCTGCGCGCCGAAGAAGCGAACCGGCTTCTCTTCAACCAGGCCGAGGTAGATGAGTTCATGGAAGGCTTTGCGGATCTTGCGGATCAGTGAGCCGCCGGCCATGGGAACAACTACGTTATCGGGCAGACGCCAACCCAACTTCTCGGCGATCTCGTAACCTACTGTCTTGGAGCCTTCGGCGTAGTAGGGGCGGAGATTGACGTTGACGAAACCCCAGTTATACTCTTCCGCGATCTGGCTGCAAAGGCGGTTGACGTGGTCGTAGTTGCCGTCGATGCGGACGAGGCGTGCGCCGTAGACCTGGGTATTGAGGATCTTGGCAGCTTCGAGTTCCGCCGGAACGAGAATGCAGGCTTTGATGCCGAGGCGCGCGGCCTGCGCAGCTACCGAGTTGGCGAGGTTGCCGGTCGAGGAGCAGCCGACCGTGTCGAAGCCGAAGCGCTGGGCGTTTGCCAGGGCGACCGAGACAACTCGATCTTTGAAACTAAGAGTCGGGAAGCAGACGGCATCGTTCTTGACATAAAGATTGGTAGCGCCGAACCGCTTGCCAAGATTTTTAGCCTTGATGAGAGGAGTGAAGCCGACGGGAAGATTGGGCTGATGACCTTCAGGGATGGGGAGAAGTGCGGCGTAACGCCAGATGCTGGGCGGCCCTGCTGCGATGGCTTCGCGGGTGAAGATGCCGCGCGCGGCTTCCAGATTGTAGACCACCTCAAGGGGCGCCAGACAATCGGGACATGCGGACAACGGCTGGTTGCCAAACCGTTTTCCGCACTCATTGCATTTCAGCTCATACGCCGAACAGGAATAAGTCATTACGCTCTCTCCGAGAGGAGGAGGTATTTCAACCTGTGACTTGCTCTCGTGGATTGCTCCACGGGCTCAGCCACGTGTAGCGCAGGTTAGTCTGAAAATCGCGGGGTGCAGATTTTAGAAGTGCGCCCCGAATCTCATGTTCCCCGGTTACCAGGAGAGAGTTGACACCGGTCGCCCGAATTGCTCAGGCCGGTTGTCGTGGCGTCACAGGGCTCGTCCCTCAACCACTCTTCATGAAATTCAAATTTGCCCGAAAGCAAACTGGAATGTTTAATTTTTAGCACAATGCCGATGCCGCTGCAAGTACGTTTGATGTTGAATAGATGCAACCAGACAGGCTGTGGGTGCATCTTTTGTGCGTCAACCAAGGCAATTCCGCATCGCTACCTTTTTGCGACGATATCGCGGACCCCGTCGACAAAGGCGGCAGGATCGAACTCGGTACGGACGATCTCGTCGGGGCAGTCGGTCAGGATAGCTACCCTCCAGTTGCAGACAAAAGCGACACACTGCCCGGGCTGTGCGGTCCTGATCTCGGAGCAGAGATGTTCCGCGTCGCTGATCCCCGACTCGCCTTCAACATCGACCAGGACGAGATCGTAGGGTTTGGCCCAGAACATGGATAACCCCTCGGCATAACTGAGAGTGGAATCGACATCGAAGCCCGAGATGCGGAGAATCTGGTCACGCAGAGGACGCAGCATCTCCCGGCGGCAGACGTGCAAGATGGCGCGCTTGTTGGTATGTGATTCCATGGTTATCCGATTCGCTCCGCCCTTATATATTCAGCCCCCTAGAGGGGGATTATAGAGATGTCTTGCTTTCGGACAGAGTTGCCCGCCCCACCCTCCAGCATCTCCACAGGGACCCTATCTACCGATTTTGGCACGCCACTTCTCTGTCAGGAAGCAGCAAAATGGCTGGCGAGCGAAGAGCCCGCATCTCTTTACGTCGAAGATGGAATTTCAAGTGAGTGGAAAGCGCTTCGGAACCAAGCTCTAGGCGAGCGACTCGGCCTCGTCCTTCTCGGATTGGACTGCATCCGGGAGCTTATGGATGGGGACGAGGAGATCTTCTTTGCGCATCACCAGACTGGTGGCATTGAGGCTGGCAAGCTCGAAGCCGTGGCCATGCGTAATGGCGTCGGTGGGGCATGCCTCGACGCAGTAGCCGCAGAAGATGCAGCGGTTGTAGTCGATGTTGTAGACCTTGGCGTAGCGCTCGGCAGAGGAGATGCGATTTTCGGCGGTGTTGTCGGCGGCCTCGATGTAGATGCAGTTCGAGGGGCAGGCGGCGGCGCAGAGGAAACAGGCAACACATTTTTCAAGGCCGTTCTCGTCGCGCTGGAGCTGGTGTTTGCCGCGAAAACGCTCCTGAAAGATGGCACCGCGCATGGGACCTTTACCGTCGGGATAGTTCTCGACTTCGGTCGGCTGGAATATCTCCTTGAAGGTGACACTCATTCCCTTGGCGATGGCGGCGGCGGCGCGGACTTTGGACATGGCTTAAGTATAACTTGTGCAGGAAAAACGGATGAAGTCAGGCATCTGACAAGGTAGGATGTGGGAATGAAAGCGATTCGATGGGTCGGCTACGCTATGGTTGCGGCTATTGGCGTCATGCTGAGCGGTGACCCGCCGCAGGGACAGGCCATTATTTCGTGCTCTATTCCGGGACCGACATTGAAGGCTCCGTCCATAGCGGCGATGTGATTGTGGCCACCAGAGTAAACGGGAAGGATTTCGGAGACGACGGGGAGATCAAACTAGTCGCCAGCGGGGACAAGAAGCCAATGCAATGGGTGAGAAATTTAACGGAGATCACGCTGGTAACAGTCAATTAATAAGGGAGCTTCGGCATGGACTTTGAGCAACTGAAGACGTTCATCGAGGTACAACGCCAGAAGAGCTTCTCGAAAGCGGCGGAGAAGCTGCGGATTACGCAGCCTGCGGTCTCGGCACAGATACGCTCGCTGGAGCGCGAGATTGGGGAGACGTTGTTTGACCGGAAAGGCGGCAAGGTGACCTTTACCGCTGCCGGACGCGTCTTTGAGCCCTTTGCCGAACATGCTCTCGATTGCCAGCGGCACATGATGCTGATGGTGGCGGAACAACTCCGATCTCCGCGGGGAGAGGTCGGGATCAGCGCACAAGAATCGACGAGCCTGTATGTTCTGCCGGATGTTTTTGTGGAGTTCAAGAAATACTATCCGCGCGTTGCGCTGAAGATTGTTCGGGCAGAGAGGTCGCGCACGATTGAAGCGCTGCTGAATCGCGAGGTCGACTTCGGGATCGTCTCTTTGCCGGTGAAAGATCCCCGATTCACAGTCGAGACAATCCATCGCGATGAACTTGTGCTTGCCGTGCCGAAAGGTCATCCGCTGCATTCCGTCAAGAACATGGGGATAAAAGACGTTGTGAAGCATCCCTTTCTGCTGCCGAAGCAGGGGCGGCAGCGCGAGTTGATCCTAAATATCTTCAGGATGCAAGATGTTCAGCCCAAAGGAGTGATGGAGGTGGAGAGCGGCGAGTTGATGAAGCGCTTCATCGTGGCTGGGCTGGGGATCGGATTTTTGCCAAGCGCCAATATTGCGGACGAGATTAAGCGGGGCACGCTGGAGATTGTGAAGGTTGAAGGGCTGAGACTGACGCGCGACCTGGGAATCGTTTATCTCAAGGAGAAATCGATGACTCGGGCGACGAAGGCGTTTCTGGAGATTGCAGGACGTGATGTTGGCGGGCCGGGGTCGGCTGGGCTGCCGGATCAATAAGTTACTTTGCAGACTTAGTCCAATATAAGTAGCCCGCCGAGTGGATTCGCTCAATGCGGGCTTTCTTATGGTCTTTACATTTGAGGAGCTTACTTTTTATAAAGCACGCTCTCCCCGTTCCTGGTTTCTGATGCGGATTGCATCCTCCGCCTTATAGAGGAAGATTTTTCCATCGCCTATTTCTCCGGTTGCGGCATGTTTGATGATCGTCTCCAAAATTGATTCAACGCGTTCGTCCGGAACGACAATCTCAATCCTCAACTTGGGAATCAGGCTGACTTCATACTCGCGGCCCCTATAGGTTTCGGTGTGGCCCTTCTGCCGGCCATGGCCGCGAACTTCTCCTACGGTCATGCCCTCGACGCCAAGACCTGAGAGCGCTTCCTTGATTGCGTCGAACCTGTTTGGTCTTACAATCGCCTCTATCTTTGTCATGCTGTCCTCGCATCAATTCATCGGGTTGAATGGTGAATTTCAAAAGAGAAGACGCAAGGGAATGAGCGGTACTCGGCCATCCCCTCGCGCGCTATCTGTCTTGCAATATCTCTGCGCCTGAAGGTGAGCCGAGAGCGGTGATGACGTATTCGGGATAGGCAGCAATGCCATGCTCGTGCAGATCCAGGCCGTAGAGCTCGCCCTCTCTCGATACGCGCAGCATACCGGTGAGGTTCACCAACCACATGACAAGCAGGGCAACCGCAAACGTAGATACTGTAATGATCGCGCTCCCGATAAACTGCGCCTTGAAGAGCGTCACGCCACCACCATAGAAGAGCCCTTTGAGCGGCGCACTGTTGTCTGGAGTAAGTGGTCCGGTAGCTCCATATTTGCCGACAGCGAAGAGACCGAGAGAAAGGGTTCCCCAGATGCCGCAGATGCCGTGAACCGGCACTGCGCCGATAGGGTCATCAATGCGAAGCCACTCCAGTAACTCGACTCCCATAACAACGATGACCCCGGCAACTCCTCCCAGAAGAATGGCTCCGGTAGGACTTACCCAATAACATGGGCAGGTAATCGCTACCAGACCAGCCAGGAAACCATTCACCGTAAAACTGATATCCCACTTCTTGCTCATGAAGTAGGCGACCATCATCGCGGTAAGACCGGCGGCGCAGGCCGCGAGCGTTGTATTAGCAGAGATTCTGCCGATGCCCTCGAAGTCCATCGCGGAGAGGGTGCTACCGGGGTTGAAGCCATACCAGCCAAACCAGAGCAACAGGCCGCCGGATGCGGCGATCGTGAGGTCGTGGGGAAGCATGGGGCCGCCGCCGTCGCGCTTGAACTTTCTGCCGAGACGTGGGCCGAGAACAATCGATCCGGCAAGGGCGATCATGCCGCCGATAGTATGCACGACCGTCGAGCCGGCGAAATCGTGGAAGTTCTGCCCGAGGGTGGGGAGGAAGAAGCCCGTGCTTCCCATGGTTGCGAGGAAGCCGTCCGGACCCCATACCCAATGACCAATGATGGGATAGATGAAGCCTGAGACAGCCAGGCTGTAGAGCAGATCGCCGACAAAGCCGGTGCGGCCAATCATGGCTCCGGAGGTAATGGTGGAGCAAGTGTCGGCAAAGGCAAACTGGAAGATCCAGAAAGCCAGAAAGCTGACTCCGGTCGATTCATAGGTTGCCGGAATGTCTTTGAGAAAGAACCAGTGATAGCCAATAAATCCATTGCCATGGCTAAACATGAATGCAAAGCCGATGGCATAGAATAACAGGCCGCAGAGACAGGTATCGACGACGCACTCCATCAGCACGTTGACAGTCTCGCGCGATCGGCAGAAGCCAGCTTCCAGCATGGTGAAGCCGACCTGCATTCCGAAGACCAGAAATGCAGCAACCAGCGTCCACATGGTGTTGACGGGATTTACGATATCAGCAGCCTTGACTACGGGTGCGTCTGCTGCCAACACGGTGGTGAAACAGAGTTCGGTGATGAAGGTAGCGACCAGCATGACAGCCGCTACACCTAACACCTTTCCCGCAAGCAGAACCATGCCATAACGACGCCATTGCGCCTGATGAAGGCGTTCGCCCAGCCGGCTGATCTTCTGCGGGAGAGATAGTCTTACTGCCTGGTTCGTTATGAGTAACATCAGAGAACTCCTTTGTTGGAAAGTAAATGAGGCTGTTTTAGTACACATTTCCTTAGGACTAAAGGGTGCCTGGACCGTCTACAACCATTCCTTTGGCTACGGTAGATGTAACGTACACAGGCCTGTTCCGGTCAGCAAGAACTCATTCGCAGAAGAACTTTCTTCTATGAGGCGCATCACTTTTTATAGGGGTCGTACGGCTGATAGCAGGTGAGCCACACCCTTGCCATAAATTTTCGTAATGCTCCCTATTGAATCTCCTGATTGCCAAAGGATGCCGTAGTTCGCGTGCTATACCCGAAGAACACACTTACCAGCATGTTTGGAGATACTTCCAAACAGTATCGAGGCCAGGATCAAGCAGGTTCGTGACGGTCTGCTTATGGTTTCTTAACGGTTTCCTTACGGACTTCCTATGATTTTCGCTTTACGATCACACCACTTCAAACACAAGAAAGGAACGAAGCGATGACCCAATCGAAGCGGAAAACTGCACACACGAGAACCGCGCTTTCGCTACTATCCTGTTGTCTAGGGATTGCACTGACGGCCCAGCACATGCAAGCACAGGACGCATCGCCACCCGTTCAGTCGAGTTCCGCACCGGCGGCAGCACCCGCTACACCAGCAGTATCGGTCTGGAGTGTTGGAGGGATTGACTTCAGTGGCCTCGTCGACGGCTATTACAGCTTTAATGCGAATCATCCGCCCAACAGCTCTAATGGAAATCAGCTTCGAAACTTCGATTACGACGCCAATGCCTTCAGCCTGAACATGGCGAAGTTGACCATGTCTCATGATCCCGACCCGGTGGGCTTTCGGGTAGACCTGGGCTTCGGCAAGTCCTTCAATCAAATCCTCAGCAGCGAGCCTGACTTCAAACATCTTGAACAGGCCTACATTAGCTGGAAGCCTACAAAGGGTAAGGGATTTGAAGCGGACTTCGGCGAGTTTGTGACCTCTGCAGGGGCCGAAGTCATCGAGAGCAAAGATAATTGGAATTACTCGCGCTCCTTGTTGTTTGCGTTGGCAATTCCTTATTACCACGTCGGCCTCCGCACCTCGATGCCGATCGCCAAGAGCTTTACGGGAGGCGTCCAGGTTGTCAATGGCTGGAATAACTTCAGCGACAACAACAGCGGCAAGACCATTGGTCTAACGGGGGTCTACGCCAAGCCTAAGTTCACACTCAGCACGAACTACTATGTCGGCCCTGAAAATAGCAAGACCAATAAGGGCTACCGCAATCTCCTGGATGCGAACTTGTTACTCACCCTCACCCCGAAAGTAAGCGCCTATATTAATTACGACTATGGCCAGAATCGGAATGCAGGGGTGGTCGATAGCGAAGCTGCGAATCCCCAGCACGAGACGACCGATCTGTCGCACTGGCAGGGTATTGCAGCGGCCTTGCACTATCAGGCTACGAGCAAGATCGCGTTCACTCCGCGCTTCGAATACTTCAAGGATGAGTCTGGATTTTCTACCGGGACGGTACAAAATATCAACGAGTTTACGTTGACCGGAGAATACAAGATGCCCGAGGGTCTTCTGGCACGGCTCGAATATCGCCGCGATAATTCAGACCAACCCTACTTCGTGAAAGGTAGCCGCCTCGTGGATGCGCAATCGACCGTTGAGGTGGGCGTTGTTGCTTTCTTTGGACCGAAAAGATAAGCGGCAAGTTGGGCCGAGTGTAGTTACAAAGTTAATTGTATTCACCAACCAATAGTTCATCAATGCCTGCCTCTAGAAAAGGAGTTCTATGTCCAGCACGCTTCGTAATTTTATTGAGCTTTCCTATGCCGAGTTAGAAGACCTTAACCTCGAAGCCAAAGAGCAGAGACGCAACCGGGTTGCCTCCGATGTGATTCAGGAGGCTCGTCTGAAATACCTTACGGATACCTCCGGCATCAAGGCAGTGACCGTTCTGTTCAGCGACCTCGAAGGCCGTCTTCATATGCTGGACTATGATAAAAAATTTCTCCTGAAGAGCTGGGACAACCTGACTTTCGATGGATCGTCGATTCGAGGTTTTACAGCACAGCGAGAGAGCGACCTGCGTCTAGCTTTGGACTGGAGCGCCTTCTACTGGGCTCCGTCGGATGTCTTCGGCGCGGGTAAGGTGCTCGTCTTCGGAGAAGTCATCGACAAGGCCGGATCTGCTTACAGTGCCGACATCCGCGGATTGCTGAAGCAGTTCTCGAACCAGTTGCATGGGGAGCATGGTTATACGCTGAATGCAGCCAATGAGATCGAGGGCTTCCTGTTTGAGGGCGTCGATGCGGAGCGATGCTTCCACGAGACGTGTGAGTTCAAGTACGTGAATACAGGCGGCTACTACTATTCCCTCCCCGGCGATCCCTTGCGTACGTTCATCGATACCACGGCGGAGGTACAGCGTGCGATGGGGTTTGAGAATGAGAAGGATCATCCCGAAGTTGCGCCTTCACAGTTCGAGATCAACTACAGCTATGGCGAGGTGGTTGCGGCTGCCGACCAGATTCAATTGTACAAACTGATCTGCCGACAGGTTGCGACGCAGATGGGCATGACCGCGAGCTTCCTGCCGAAGCCGGTGGTTGGGGTCAATGGAAGCGGCATGCACACGAACGTCTCCATCACGAAGAGCAAAAAAAATCTCTTCTGGGATCCGAATGGAGATGAGAAGATGTCCAAATTTGCGTGGCAGTTCGTGGACCGCATTCTGACGCATGGCAACGATATCTGCCTGCTGCTGAATGCGAGCGTGAATGCATATCGGCGTCTGGACCCGCACTTTGAAGCGCCGAACCAGATCAAAGCGTCGGCAATAGACCGAGGCTCCATGATTCGTATTCCCATCGGAAATGAGAAGAGCGCGCGTGTCGAGGTACGCTCGGTGGGACCGGATGCCAATCCATACCTGGTGCTGTACTCGATCTTCAAGAGCGGGCTTGGTGGCGAAACCGCGAAGATTAAAAACCTGCGCCAGGCTGAGCGATACCTTCCCGACAACATCTATACCGCTCTCGAAGGCTTCCGCGAGTCCAAGTGGACAACGGCTCTGCTGGGCGGGGATGTGAAGGCTCGCTACGCCGACCTGAAGCAGGCTTCAGCAGACCGCTGCCCCCGGCTGCTGGGGACGGTTGTGAAGCAATCGGAGATACAGTTTCATCACGAGATCTACAACCAGCTTCTTTGGGGCCAGTTTTAGCAGTTCAATGGGTCATTCCGTTCCTCTATCAATCAGGGCTGCCCCGTTGGGGCAGCCCTAATTTTGCGAGCGTCGAGACCAATCTTATGAAGATGGCGTAAAATCAGGACGTTCCAGGTATTCCGTATGCCTCTTTCCGGCAACGAAGTGCAAACACGAGATCGGAACGCAGATGAGTTCAATGGACTGATCTGACATATCTCTAAGGCAGCAGGCAATGTAATTTTGCCAAGGATCTGCACTCTCGCATGAGGCGGAATCCCGGAAGGATTTACCAGATGTCGCGCATGGTTCGCTGTTCCCTGATTCAGGCTACGAGTATCAACCACGCAGGAAAGTCATTGGCCGAGATCAAACAGGCCGCACTCGATAAACATCTTCCTCTGATTCGGCAGGCGGCAGCTGCTGGGGCGCAGATTGTCTGCCTGCAGGAACTCTTCTACGGTCCATACTTTTGCGCGGAGCAGTCGACCCGATGGTATGACCTGGCTGAGTCCATGCCCGATGGGCCGACGGCGAAGCTCATGCAGGAATTGGCGAAGGAGTTGCACATCGCCCTCGTTGTGCCGATCTACGAGATGGAAGGCACGGGGGTTTACTATAACGCCGCTGCGGTGATCGATAGCGAAGGCAAGTACGTGGGAAAGTATCGGAAGTCTCATTTGCCGCATGTAGCTCCGGGTTTTTGGGAGAAGTTTTATTTCCGGCCGGGCAATCTGGGGTTTCCCGTCTTCGATCTGGGGTTCTGCAAGATCGGAGTGTATCTCTGCTACGACCGCCATTTTCCGGAGGGCGCGCGTGCGCTAGGGCTGAATGGCGCTGAGATCGTCTTTAATCCTTCTGCGACAGTTGCAGGGCTGAGCGAGTACTTGTGGAAGCTCGAACAACCAGCACATGCGGCTGCCAATGGATACTTTGTCGGCGCAATCAATCGAGTCGGAACAGAAGCTCCCTGGAATATCGGCGAGTTCTTTGGACAGAGCTATTTCTGCGACCCTCGCGGACAGATCGTTGCCGAGGCTTCCCGCGATAAGGACGAGGTATTGACCGCCGACCTCGATCTGGATCAGATCGCCGAGGTACGCAAGACCTGGCAGTTTTATCGCGACCGCAGGCCGGAGATGTATGGCGACCTGGTGAAGCCGTAGCTCTCTGCCACGCTGTATTTAACCGACAAATTTTCTCGTACACCAAGAGGTAAGTAGTGATGCAAGAGGCACTCCAGCGGGAGCCCGAAATTGCAGAGATGTTCGCGGACTTGCATCCGCCATTCGAGCCTCAGGCAGCGGTGATTGAATCGAATCGCTGTCTCAATTGTTTTGACGCGCCCTGTACGGGCGCATGTCCCACGCATATCGACGTACCGCGGTTCATCAAGAAGATTGCGAGCGGGAATTTGCACGGCGCTGCACTGGGAATTCTGGATGCGAATGTGCTTGGGGCGAGCTGTGCGCGGGTATGCCCGGTAGAGGTGCTCTGCGAGGGAGCCTGTGTGATGCATGGCTATAATGAACAGCCAATCCGGATCGGGCTGCTGCAACGATTTGCCATGGACCACTTTCATGCACAGGACGGGCGGCTGCCGCGACGATCAAATGAGGCTCGGCCTGAGAAGATCGCCTGCATCGGCGCGGGACCTGCTTCGCTGGCTGCGGCGGCGGAGTTGAAGCAACGGGGCTTTCAGGTGACGGTATTCGACAAACGCCCCTTGCCGGGCGGGTTGAACACGTATGGAGTGGCCGGGTACAAACTGCCGCTGGCGGCGAGCCTTCGTGAGATTGAGTTGATTCGAGAGCTAGGTGTTGAGTTCCGATTGGGTGTTGAGATTGGCGGAGAGGCTTCGCTTGCGAAACTGGAAGCGGAGTTCGATGTGATCTTCATTGGCGTGGGTCTGGGACCGATGCATCGCCTGAATATTCGAGGGAACGATCACCCAGGCGTCGTTGAAGCTTTGCGATTTATAGAGGATTACAAGACCGGAAGGACGACTCGGGTAGAGGGCCATGTGGTCATAGTTGGCGCGGGGAATACCGCTATCGACGCGGCCAATGCGGCGAAACGGCTAGGGGCCGAGGAAGTTTCGATCCTGTATCGTCGCACCCGAGAGAATATCTCTGCGTTCGATTTTGAATATCGGCAAGCGTTGCAAGAGGGTATCCGTTTTCTCTGGTTGACTCAGATGATAGCCATCCATGCTTCCGCCGAGGACATCGCATCCGTCGAATACGTGCGCATGGAGATGGCCTCCGATGGATCGCTCAAGGCGATTGAGGGTTCAGCCTTCCAACTGGAGTGCGACATGGTGATCTCTGCGATTGGCCAGTCTCCGATGCTGGAGCTTTTGGCGCGATGCCGGGAAGTGCAGTTGGAAGAGGGGCGAGTGATCGTGAATCGCGCGACCGGACAGACAACGAATCCAAAGTATTTTGCTGGCGGCGATTGTGTCAATGGAGGACGCGAGGTGGTTGACGCGGTTGCAGATGGCAAGCGTGCCGGGGCAGCCATCGCTCACATGCTGGAGATGGCGCATGTCTAAATACAGCGTGAAACCGGACCTGTCCGTAAACTTTGCAGGCATCCAATCTCCGAACCCGTTCTGGCTTGCCTCCGCGCCGCCAACCAATACCGGCGAGCAGATCATGCGGGCGTTCGATGCGGGATGGGGCGGAGCGGTGTGGAAGACGATGGGCGCGCAGGTTACGAACACCTCTTCGCGCTACTCGTCGATCGACTGGAAGAGCCAGCGGATGATGGGCTTCAGCAACATTGAGTTGATCAGCGACCGTCCGCTTGAGATTAACCTGCGGGAGTTGGCGGAGGTCAAGAAGCGCTATCCGAAGCAGGCTCTGATCGCATCCTTGATGGTCGAGTCGACGCGCGAGGCGTGGCATACCGTGGTGCAGAAGGCCGAGGATGCGGGCGCGGATGGGCTGGAACTGAACTTCGGTTGTCCGCATGGCATGAACGAGCGCGGCATGGGTTCGGCCGTGGGACAGGTGCCGGAGTACACGGAGACGATTACGGCATGGGTGAAGGAGAAGGCGAAGACGCCGGTCATCGTCAAGCTGACGCCGAATATATCGGATATCCGTGTGGCGGCGCGAGCGGCCAAACGTGGCGGAGCCGATGCTCTGGCCGCGATTAACACCATCAACTCCATCATGGGCATCGATCTCGATACGTTCATTGCGCGGCCCAATGTGGATGGCAGGTCGGCGCATGGCGGCTATAGCGGGCCGGGGGTGAAGCCAATTGCGCTCAACATGGTGCAGCAAGTGATGAGCGATTCTGAGGCGCGGCTCCCGATCTCCGGAATTGGCGGCGTGGCCACATGGAAGGATGCTGCGGAGTTTATCCTGCTCGGTTCAGGGACGGTGCAGGTTTGCACGGCGGCGATGCATTATGGATACCGCATCGTCAAGGACATGATCGACGGCCTTGGGAACTGGATGCGTGAGAAGGGCTTCCAATCCATCGAAGACTTCCGCGGGCTTACCCTGCCGAAGATGGCGGAGTGGAAGGATCTGAACCTGAACTACAAAATCGTCGCGCATATCGATGAGGCAAGGTGCATCGGGTGCGGGCTCTGCTATACGGCATGTTGGGACGGAGCGCATCAGTGCATCCATGTGGATCGAGTGGGCGGGCCAGTCGATGGTCCTATCGAGTTGCATGCGAAACCTGCTGACGTAGAAGCGGCGAGTCGAAGCGAGATTACAGTCACTCCGATTCCTAAGCTGGATGGGATTGGCAATGTAGCAACGGGCGCGTATGAAACTCCGCTCTCGCGCATTCCGCGAATCGATGAGACGGAGTGCGTCGGGTGCAATCTGTGTTCGCTGGTCTGTCCTGTCGATGAATGCATCACGATGGTGGAGGTTGATACGGGACTTCTGACAGAGACGTGGGAAGATCGTAGTGCTGAGTGCCTACCGGGAAAGAGTTGCTGATGGGATTGCTCATTCAGAATGGAACTGTTGTTACTGCCGATAGGACCATTGCCGCCGATGTGCTGATCGAGGGCGAACTCATCAAGGAAGTTCGCGCGGGAATTGCAGCCGATGGGCATACCGTTATCGATGCGTCAGGAATGCTGGTACTGCCGGGCGGCGTCGATGCGCATACGCATCTCGACATGCCGTTCGGCGGGACGATGTCGAGCGACGACTTCGAGACCGGAACGCGAGCCGCGGCCATCGGCGGAACGACGACGATTGTGGACTTCGCCATTCAGGCCAGAGGGACGAAGATGCGCGATGCGCTCGATCTCTGGTGGAAGAAGGCCGAGGGCAAGGCGTGTATCGACTACGGACTGCACATGATCGTGACCGACCTGGGCAGCGATGCGGGCAAGACCGGGCTCGACGACATGGATGACATGGTGCGCGAGGGCGTGGCCAGCTTCAAGCTGTTTATGGCCTATCCGAATGTGCTGATGGCCGACGATGCGACCATCTTCAAGGCGCTGCGGCAGACGGCAAAGAACGGCGCGCTCGTCTGTATGCACGCCGAGAACGGCAGCGTGATCGATGTGATCGTGCAACAGGCGCTGGCCGAGGGCAAGACCGCGCCGATCTATCATGCGCTCACTCGGCCAACTTTAGCCGAGGCTGAAGCAGTACAGCGGGCGATTGCGATGGCTGAGATCGCGGGGGCGCCGGTGTACATCGTACATCTCTCATCGGAGGATGCACTGAACCAGGTGCGCGAGGCTCGCGACCGTGGAGTTCCGGCATTTGCAGAGACTTGTCCGCAGTATCTGCTGCTGTCGATTGAAGACAACATGAAGGGTGAGTCTTTCGAGGGCGCGAAATATGTCTTCTCGCCGCCGTTGCGGGAGAAGAAGAATCAGGCGAGACTTTGGGACGGGCTGAAACACGATCATCTACAGGTGGTTTCGACGGACCATTGCCCATTCTGTTTTGCCGATCAGAAGGTGTTGGGGATCGACGATTTTACGAAGATTCCCAATGGAGGGCCGGGAATCGAGAACCGGATGCAGTTGATTCATCACCACGGCGTCAATGCGGGCAGACTCTCCTTGAACCGATTTGTCGAAATTACTTCGACGGCACCAGCGCGGATCTTCGGTATGTACCCGAAGAAGGGCACGATTGCGCCGGGCAGCGATGCGGACATCGTGGTGTGGGACCCTAAGGCCGGGCATACAATCAGTGCTGCGACGCACGCTATGCGCTGCGACTACTCGATGTTTGAAGGCTACCGGGTGATGGGCAATGCGCGACAGGTATTCTCTGCCGGGGAGTTGATCGTGGAAGATGGGAAGTTCCTGGGAAAGCCGGGACGAGGCAGATATCTGAAGCGGGAGCCGCGAGGCGGCGCATGGCGGTGAAAACGATCTGCTATCTGGCCTGAACGTTTAATAATCTGCCTAAAAACTGACATGGCGGGTTATCTATATGATGACCAGCAAGACAGGCAAGGGCAATGCTGAAGTGAGGGGGCTCTCCACTGCGCTGCGCGGTGCGACAGCACGGCTCCGGTCGAGACGTTCTTTTTTAGGGGTTTTACACAGGTTCCCCAAAAAGCTAGAAGGTAAAGGCGAGTCCGGCGCGAACGGCTCGGGGGGATTGCGCGAGGAAGAGAGTCTTTCCGTCCGCGGAGAGGAAGGGGCGGTATCCTTCGGCGAGCAGATTGGTAACGTCAACCGTAGCCTCCAGTCCCGGAGGCAGCATGTTGCCCAGCTTGATCGCTTGGCGAAGATAAAAGCTCAGGTAAGCCTGGTCGCTGAAGGCTGCATAGGGATCGACCGCTGTCACCATCCGCGCAGGCTGCCAGCGGTATGCTGCCCTGACCTTGGTTCCGCTGCGAAGCACTCTTCCCTTCACTGCAATCGTGGCGGATTGGCCGGTCAGCGGAACCAGTTCCTCGGAAATATTCTGAAGAGTAATGATGTCATCTTCCTTCGCGGCAAGCGCGGCGCCAGTGCTGTACTCGAGCGCTACCCACATATTTGGGGAGATGGGCTCGGTCAAAATCAGATTCATGCCGTGCGTCTTGTAGCCGGCGTTGAGAAGGCGGAAGCTGTCTGTCGCCTCATCGCCGAGAACGCCTCCGGCTGTTGGCTGGTTTGCCTGGGCTACGTCGGCTGCGCTGAGCGCACCGCCACCTGCCACCACCACTTGATCGAGCGAATCGAGATAGTATGCCACCTGAAGGAGGCCGGGACCGACCTTGCGTCCGACAGAGAATTCCTGATGCAGCCCGCGTTCGGTTCGCAGCCTGTTCTGCGACATGACCGCAACGGGTAACTCCTGCTGCACCGTGTTCAGCCCGGCATAGGATTGCAGGTCACGTGAGGTCGCCATACGGTAACCCACCGTCCAATCTTCCTTCGGATGAGTCGTCAGTTTGAGGAATGGGCGGGAAGCAACTGCGTAGCCGGCGGTGTGGACGAGATAGACGACGCCTCCCACCTCGATATCGGCAGCATCGCCAACTTGCATCTTTTGCGCAGTGGCTACTTGAAGGGCCTGAAGACCGGAGGGATTACCGGAACTGGTCATCTCGGGATGGGATTGATAACTGACGACGGAACGGGTGGAACCGGCAAATCCCAGCCGCCGCTCGAAGCCCGAGGAGAGGTCCATCGACTGCATGTTCGTCCGGGGACCAAGCACGGTTCCAATATCGGCACGGAGAACCATGCCCGCGCCATCGTCAAGGACGCGATCGACGGTGAAGACATTGTGGACGCCGCCGTCGGCGAATCCACCGTCGCCGCTGGAGACGGCTGCTCGCGCTCGGTCAGAGGGAGTCGAAGACTCCGTGGCACTGGACGAGACGGTCATCACATTACCATTTTCGGCCAGCCTCAGGATGGGACGGTTAGTAGCGGAGCGGAGCGTCCACTTCCAGTCGTCGCCGGGCTCGTCTGCTTTACGGCGCTCTGCCGGCAGCCACGTAGTTGAGGCAAAGAGAGTGTTCAGGGTGAGGTTTACGATTGTCCTGGCACCGGGCTGAAGGTGCAAGTTGCCGCGCGTGGTCGGGACGAAGAGGGCGGCCGTAGCCTGAATCTGATATTTTCCGGGGACCAGGCTGGTGATCAGATAGCGTCCGTGAAGGTCGGTAAATGCCTTTCCCACCATGACAGAGCCATTGGTCATCACCTGGACCAATGCTCCCATCTGGGCGACGCCGTCTGCATCGCGCACCACACCGGAGACGGTTGCTCCTCCACCGGCAGCAAGACACACCGATCCTGTGGACAACATCAGAATCAGCAGCGCGACCTTTATCTGGGATCGTTGCACAAGCGTCGGTATCCTGCGCGTCGACGGCTACTCCATAACGTGACCACACCCCGGAAAACCGGGGTAAAACTTACAGCCTGCTCAAGCTACCGCTCATCGCACTCCGAAGTCCGCGTAAACGTGTGGCTGATTTTGCGCCTGGCTGTATTATTCCACTAAAAACGGCGCAGATTCTGCGATCTGCTGCTTGGAAATTCCATCATTTACCTTGATCGTCACCTTGTATTTTCCGGGCTCCAGGCTGGCCAGAGGCATGCTCTTCTCCAGCGTCACCTGATCCGCATTCGGATTCGTCTTGGAGGTAAGTTCCTGCGTCTGCAGAATCGTCTTGTTGGTCGTCATATCCACGATCTGATACTCGATCGTGGCATCGTTGCGCTTGCTCTTCTCGTCGATGCCCAGGTTGTACACCTGCATCCAGAAGTTCAGGTTCTGAGCGCGGTGGAAGGTCACCGGAGAGGACATCTCAGCAGGAACACGCGGACGGATGCGGGTGTCGCCGATCACGAAGTTTCCGGCGCCGATATCCCGCGACGGGACATGCTCCATCTGGTCCGCCAGGATCAGCGACGACGAGGCGAGGCGGTCATCGTCATACTTGGGAACGTTAACACTGCGCTTCCACCGGCCGAGATGGTCAGGATTATTGACATCCTTAATGCCTATGTCGATCTTGTAAAGCCCCGGTCGCAGCGGAAGTGCCTTCCAGTAAACGGAGACATTGTTGCGGGTCCGTGCCAACAACTCGCTCGGCACCTGTACATTCACCGTGTCCTCAAATGTCTGAATAGGCCGATCGTTCAGGTTAGAGACACGCCCGAGAATGTTTACGGTGGCAGTTGCAACGCCATCCTTGTTGCTGAACGTCATGTCGCCGTTACGGATCTGAAGAGTAAGCGGCACGAGGACCGTATCATTGGTGATCTTGACGTAGTCGGTGCGGACGCTGAAGAGGAAAGGCGGCCCAGTGAGTATCTTGGAGGTCGCCATGAACGACTCCAGATCCTTGAACTTGATGACCGGAGGGGCCATCAGTTTGGCAAACTGATCCAGCCGATCGAACTGCTTGCTCTGGTTCTGCGTGGACATCGGTCCTTTGCCAAGCTGCTCGAGGCCGCCGCCTGAGAAGCGGTCCGCCTTTGTAGACTGCCCTTGCTGTTCGTAGAGCGTCAGGCCGGCGCCGGGAACATGTTTAAGAGCGTCTTTCTCAGAACGGTCGAGCGTCATGTGGTACGCCCCGCACATGCAGGTGTCTACAAATTCGATGTCGATGTTGTCGCCGATACCGGGAATATAGCGATAGTGCCAGACCTCAAAAGGGAACGTTGAGGTGCTGCCTCCGCCTTCTTCCATTGGACGCTGGTAGTTGCCTCCGCTGGGGTGCGATTCGATGCTGTCAGGTTTGCCATAGGCGATGTAAATATGGCCTCGGTCAGTCTTCCAGCCTGGCATACCGGCGGCGAAGTGCTCATTAGCGTACGCGATACGGGCATAGTGTTCTTCGCGATATTCATTCTCCGGGGAGTCAGGATTCGGGTTGCGGCGCAGCCAGAAGTTCTCGATAAATGAATCGCGTTCCTCGTCGTTGCTCAGATTCTTGAACGCCTTCATCTCCTGAT